>SDBV01002475.1_pt1 | contig 27636 bp, 17 predicted proteins | sample 2277081 | NCBI WGS metagenome assembly SDBV01 (sample SAMN10402039, study PRJNA504765) | marine sediment metagenome | isolation source: marine sediment core GS10_PC15, 223 cmbsf | place: Arctic Ocean: Southern Knipovich Ridge | collected 2010 | reverse complement strand
CGACATGAGCTGGTGGCGCAGCAAATCCGATCAGTTCAACTGGCAAGATATCCTCGAAAGGCGTCTGACAAAAGAACAGACTCGTAAAATCCGCATGGCAACAACCAGCGGCAGGCCGTTGGCCACGGATTCATATTTGAGTAAGCTCGAAAAATTAGCAGGTCGAAGATTAAGGCCGCTATCAGTAGGCCGACCAAAGAAAAAAACAAGCGATGACAAGCAAGAAGAAAATCGACAAGAGATGGGACACACAATAATGATTAAATAGGTGACTGTCCCTAATTAAAATACCTTTTTTGATACCATAAAAGCGTGTTTTGATGGATTTAATAGGTGGCTGTCCCCTATTTACCCTATTTACCCCTTACCTGGAGTAAATGAAACGGCTTATAGAGCCTTTTAATTGCCCTTTAAGACGACATAGATCGGAGTATATCATGATTATATTACTAATTTGTTTAGTGACAGCGTTTCTTCTTCTGCTATCACTTTTTTGTTGTATATTGCATGTGATAATTAAATATAAAGTCAAATGGAGGTACAGGGTAATTCTCCTGTTATCTGTTGTTGTGATTTTATGCTTTGGCTATGCTAAGATCAGATATACATATATAATACCTTTCAAGCATCTTGTGTTTCAGCCTAGTGATTATTATGATCCTTTAATTGTAGATGAATTTATGTTTACTGAAAAAGGCTATCGCGAAACATATTTGTTGCCATATAAATACCCACAAATACATGCGATTAAAATATCATGCGGAGAAAATGATTGGTCACAAATAAATGGATTGACTGGTAAATTAAAGGCAGAGTTTTTTCATGAGAACAGGCTATTATTTGAAAAACAATCTAACCATGTAGATGGGTATATGACTGACACACTGTTATATTTGATAAAATTCCCGATGCCTCTAAATAATAAATACAAGAGTAGTATTTCAGTGAAATTAACCGTTTTGGAGCCTTTCAAAGAACTTGGTGAATTTGATAAGCCGTTCTTTGTCCAGGTAGGGGTAATCGGCCATTAACAAGTAGAAAATCACCTGTTTATTTGGATTCATCCGGTTAATGCGGCGTCTGGGAGTTTCCCATGTGATATGAATTTACGAGTTTAATAGGGGACAGTCACCTATTTATACAGCGGGCGACACCTTCCGTTCTTACAGCTTCGGTATTTGCCCTGTTTGTATCATCTTGGCCTTTATCACGAGCAGAGCGGTGGCAAGCTGCGCGTCGGCTTTTATCATTTCCTCGACAGAATATCGTTTGACATTAGTTGTTTTGCCCTTACTGTCTGTTTTCGAAAGCACCTCATTAACACTTTGCATCTCGATCAGTTTTATGATCTCACCGCTTTTAAGCTCGATATTTACATCCGGACTAATTCCCCAATCTTTCCCGCCTGCCCGTTTGACGAGGTACCGGTTCTTCACACTTTGATTTGACGGAAGGTGATAGTACGCATTCGTATACTTAAGCTGGGCTCCGTCACCGGGAAACGGTGTTATCTCCTGGACGCTTCCTTTACCGTAGCTTCTTGACCCCACGATCGTAGCGCGTTTGTATATCGGATCCTGCAGGGCACCGGAGACTATCTCCGAAGCGCTTGCAGACGAGGCGTTTATCAGGATAACCAGCGGGTAATCCGGATGTGTGCCTACAGAGTGGGCTCTTATATACGGAGACATGCCCCAGCGGGGCTGGCTTTTCAGAATGGGCCCTTTTTTGACAAACATATCGACCATCTCAACGGCACTGGTCAAAAGGCCGCCGCGATTAAAACGAAGATCTATGATAAGGCCCTTAAGCCCCTCCTCTTCCATGCCCTGCAACATCTTTTTCATTGACGGAATGGTCGCCTTGACAAAGCTGTCGATCTTCATGTATCCGATAGCATTTTCCGGATCTATCATTGCCTGCCATTTATCTTCTTTGGCCCTTCGCCAGCTTCCTATCGGAGGCACGACTATCTTGTCACGGACTATCGTAATATCCTCCGTCAGCTCTGTAGCAGCATGCCGTACGGTAAGGGTTACTTTGCTGCCTTTTGGGCCGCTGATCTTTGAAACAACTTCCATCGCTGTCATATCACCGACCAATTCACCGTCAACAGCCAGAATAAGATCGCCCGCGTCAAGGCCAGAAAAATAAGCTGGTGTATTTGGCAGAAGACTTGTGATCTTCAACGATTTACCCGCCCCGGATAACCGTACCCCAATGCCTGTAAACTCCCGCATAACATTTTTTTGGAACTCTTTCTTGCCCTTGGGCCATATAAGATCGGTATAAGGATCCAGTGCCGAAAGTGCCGCTTCTGAAAAATGAGCCGTGATGATCTCTTTGGGAAGTGCGATAGTAACCCTGTTAAGAGCCAGCACATCTTCGAAGACCCTTAAGAATATTTCTTTGGTCACTGGCCCGGAGGTTGCCTTTACAGAACTTTTCACCGCCTTAAGACCTGCCATCCACCCACGTATTTTCCTTGGCTCTATGGAGAAGGAAAGCTCTTTTTTGCTGTTTTTAAGAACCTCGCCGAGTAACCGGCAGCGTTTGAGAGCAGCTTCTATCATCGCCGAATAATCAACAATATCGATATAGTCAAAATCAAGCTTTTTAACAGCCATCAGCAGCATTCTCGGTTTTATCCCAGCATGTCGTTGATAGCTCGTTTCGCCATGGGCGTCTTGTAGAGACAACTCGATAGCGTTCTTTTCCATCAGTTCATCGGAAATATCCCTGTAGTCACTATTTTCCGGATATAATTCATTCAGCCAGTAGTAACATTTCGAGTAAGCATTACGCCAGTTACTGTTCTTGTCAAGTTTTTGGCCCTTTTGCTCTGTCTTTTTTACCATGGTCTTTATTAACTCATCATCCAGCAATTGCCCCTTTTCATCATCCGTTGCATATTCGATCGCCTTTACGAAGATCGCAAAGGCCTTATCAAATTCATTGAAATCATCACTTGAGGCACTGACGCGAAGCTTGTCGAACTTCGCCATCTGCTTCAGATACACCTCGTGATGCCCCTTGGCCCGGGCCACCTGCATCTGCTGATATTCCGAGACAATACTCTTAAGTCCATTAAAATTTGCAGCATCAGAGTCAGTCCCGTCAAGGACGCTGCCCGCCGAGTCAAAATTACCCTCTGTGATCAGAGAGCAAACCTTTGCGGTGATATTATCGAACTTTGGCGCGGAAATATCCGCGTACGCGACCATAACGCCCGCAAAGAGCATAAGCACCAGTAAGCGGGCAACCTTGATCTTGTTCTTGAATGTGTTTTTGGGCCTCAAATTATTATTCACCAATATATCTCTATTCAGATTAAGCCTTCACTAAATATTTACGAATTAACCTATATATGCCGATAACTACAACAGTTATTTATGAATCCGGTTAGGAAAGTTCGTAATGACAGTATCACAGTCACCCCTACGGCAGAAAAACAGTGCCTCTATAACCTTACTATTATACACTATTTTCGTGTTCATTTCAACCCCTAATAGTGCTTGCGGCCAGATTAGCCCAAAAGCACGATCATGCGAGACACTTCGGTCCATGGCCAGAATATATATGGCCTATGCCGATTACGATAAGGCCCAGCCGCTGATCGAGCGGGCCGTGGACCTTCTCGCTTCAAACCCTTCGTCGCCTGTGACCCAAAGCCTCTGCCTGACAGACCTGGCATGGCTCTATAAACAGCAGGGAAAGCTAAAAGACGCCGAAACCGTCTGCCTCAAAGCGATTGGCCAAATGCGAAGGATCCTCGGCGAAAAGCATGAATACCTCGCCTCTGCCCTGCGGATATCGGCTTCGATCTACGCCTGTCAGGGAAAATATCCCGAGGCAGAAAAAGCCCTTCAAGAAGCCATAGACATAATGCTTGAAAGCTATGCCAGCACCGACCAGGTCGTCGCGCCATTCATGGCCGATCTCGCGAAACTCTCTGCTGACCAGGGGAACTTTGAAGAAGCTCACGACCGTTACCTCCAGGCGATAGAGGTGATAAATAACAGCTACGGCCCCAACCACCTTTATACAGCCGGCGTCAATGTGCAGATCGCCCGCCTCTACACAATGCAGAAAAAATACCGCCAAGCCGAGAATATCCTGCTGCCGGCACTTGAGATACAAAAGCAGGTTTACGGCCCCGACCATGTCGCCATGACCCAGGCCCGGATAATCCTTGCCGGGATATACCGCGAAAAAGCGGATTATAATCTCGCAGAGACTCTCCTCAAAAAGACCCTTAAGACCGTAACAGACAAACACGGCAGCGGCCATCCCGAGACGGGCAAAGTGCTAACCGCCCTTGGAAAGCTATACATCGCAGCCGGTAAACTCACACAAGCCCGCGATGTATCCCGCAGGGCATACGATGTTTTTGAAGGACTCTTCCAGCCCAACCATCCCGCCATATCCGAACTTAACCGGCAGACAGAACAGATTCGAATGGGACTGCAATTAGCCTATGCCCCCGAGGCAAGGGCAATGTAATGAAAATTCAGTCATATATTGCATAAAAAAACCGCTGAGGATAACGAATCCCCAACGGTTTTATTTTTCGGCTAAAAGGTTATTATAGCGTACCCGTTATAACCTGTCAACCGCCAAGAGCGTTTAAGTGCATCATAAGCATCGCTGTAACGATCGCGCTTTCACCGCTGTCATAATTCTCCAATACCACTGCCACAGCATTTTCCATGCTCCAGCCCATTTCAGTGGTCAATACACTGACGTATTCGGCAAAGGCATCCAGCATTTCTCCCGCCGATGCGTAATTGGTCCCGTCACTTACATGAAGAGAAAGAGCCTGGCTTATAGCCGCGAATTGCTCCGGAGAAGGCGGCGCCGACGTGTTTACAAACTCGTTAATGACCTCTGCAAGAGCGGCAAATCCCGTCCCGCCTGAATCCTGCAGCATCTCGGCAGCTTGTTTGAGCTTGGCTATAGAGACATATTGATGAACATCAGTACTATAGATAAACGCATCGGCGAAACGAGCCTGAAGATCTCTTTCGGTTATACCGAGTTCTTCCATAAGCCATGTAAGCATTTCCGGCATCTCTTCTGCTACCTGGACCGGCGTAACAGCAGCTATTGTAATAAACGCCGGGATCGGAGCAACTTCAGTTGTCGAAGCAATTGGATCGTCGTAGAGTTCCCATGCACCTGTAATACCATCTTCTTCAATACCTCCGCGAAGCACATAAGTTCCGCCGATATTGGTTTCGACCGCTTCGACATTGTCGGCGGAAGGAAGCCTTGCATTATCAATAGCTTCCTGCAAGCGAGTTGTATCACGCGAAACAACTTCAAGCCGATCAGTTTGAACATTCGCGAATAGATCAGGTGAGATTACCTTTGTAGATGCATTCATAAGCACCGTACCTTCCGAATCTATCCATGTACCCGATTCGAGTTCGATAAACCCGTTACTCTTGAGATAAAGTGCGACATCGATCGGGTCACCTGAATGATCGCCGCTGTCACGCAGCTCAAATACGAGACGATTATCGACTGCACTGCTGTCATAATTACCGTTAGCCGTAAGCACCGCACTCGACCCAAGGATCAAACCTTCATCGACTTCACCGCTGATGATCGAAATAGCAACATTGTTGCCACCGTCAGCGTAATCGGAATAGCCAGTTATTTCGACATTAAGCGAATTGCTGCCGTCGTCTGTATATATCCGACCACTTGTCGCTGTTAATGACACGCCGCCGGTATTTCCGGTTACATTGCCATTTAGCACGAGATCGCCTGTTTCGGACTCAACCCTTACGTTCCTGCCCGCATCTATGTAATCATCTACGGTTACGTTATCACCTGTAAGCAATACATCACCATTAGACGCGTCTACCATGCCGCCAATGTTCACGCCGCCCGTAACCGAATCAACGGTTATATTATTGTCTGCTTCGATTTCATAAAGTGTAATGTTATTATCTGCCGTAACTGTCGCATTGGTCCCGGCAGTTATGGTACTATCTTCTATGGTTACGTTATCACCTGAAAGCGAAACACTACCATTCTCCGCGTACACATATTCGGTGATAGCCAAGGCGCCCGTAGCCGAATCAACGGTTATATTGTTATCTGCTTCGATGTTATAAAGAGTAATGTCATTATCCGCTGTAACCATCGCATCGGTCCCGGCATATATGTAATCACCCACGGTCACACTGCCACCTGTAAGCGATATCTCACCGGTATTTGCGACTACCGAGCCATTAACGACCAAACCGCCCGAAGCCGAATTAACTGTCACGCCGCCATTTGCCCGAAGATTGCCTTGAGCAAATACGGATCCGGTAATTACCAGATCGCCCGCCGTCTGAACACCAACTTCTCCGTAAAGATAGCTAGTTGTACTCGTAAGATTCAGCCCGCCATCGCCGGTCTTGGTGATACTGCCATTTGCGATAAGTGTAGCACTGGCATTGAAGGTCTGAGTTGTACTGCCGTCGGCATTAACCGTGCCGCGGAGATCGATCATACCATTAACAGCCGTAACATCACCTGCGATATCGGCATCATTCATAATAGTTACCGTCATTGTTGCCTGAAGATTATCCCCGGCATCTACTGCATCGTCAACCAACAGTGAGCCATCCTGAACATCTACCATTCCATCAAGGTTAATAGCCGTTGCTCCACCGAGAGTCAGCTTACCGGTTTCGGTCTTAATGATCGTCTTCTTTGCCCAGAGTGTGCCAGTACCGGCATCAAACGTCTGATCGCCGCCATCGGCATCAACCGTACCGCGTAAATCAATCGTACCATTAACTGCCGTAACATCACCAGCGATAGCAGCGTCATTATGAATAGTTATGTTTCTTGTTGCTTGAAGACTATCCTCGGCATCGACCAAACCGACAATTGCCAGATTGCCTGTCGGTGTCTGAACATTAACCGCTCCATTAAGGTCTACCGAATTACCGACAAGAGCAAGATCGCCGCTGCCGGTTCTGGTAATACCAACTGCAAGAAGTGTTCCGGTCGTCGCATCAAATACCTGAACACCGCTACCATCAGCCGTTACTGCCTTAGCAAATGTAACTCCAGCGCCTGTAACATCACCGGATACATTAATAGCTGTCGTATTGCCATTACCAACGGTCACCTGGCCGCTCCCGGTAACCGTTCCGTTAAGGTCTACTCCAACATCACCTACAAGTATAAGATCGCCGCCGGTCTTGGTGATAGTATTGCGGGCAAGAAGTGTTCCGGTCGTCGCATCAAATGTCTGATCGCCACCATCAGCGGTCACAGCCCCGGCAAATGCAACTCCAGCGCCTGTAACATCACCGGCTATGTTAATAGCTGTCGTATTGGCATTACCAACGGTCACCTGACCACTGCCGGTAACCGTTCCGTCAAGGTTTATCCCGGTGTCACCGGCAAGCGTAAGGTTGCCGCCGGTCTTGGTGATAGTACTGCTGGCAGTCAGAGTACCTGTTCCGGCGTCTATGCTCTGTGAGGTTGAACCGTTTAAAGTTACATTACTTGTAAAGGTAATGTCTCCGCTGCCTGCGGTGGTCAGATTGCCGCCTACACTGGCAGTAGTTGCCGCATTAAGTGTCAGGCTGCCATCGCCCTGTAGATTAATATTTGTACCTTCGAAAATTTCAATATAGTCCCCGGCGTTTAATTCAACGCTTCCATTACCGGCAAAATCAATTCCGCTGGAAGGTGCCATACGGATAGCGCCTTCAGCATTTACAGTAAATGAGTTATCCGTGATGTTTTCCATGTCCCTACCGGCAAGGAAAGTAACTGTGCCTTCTTGGAGGCCGGCTCCGTCCCCTTCGGTGGAAATTATAACACTACCACTTGCCAGATAACCCTCAAGTATACCTATGTCAAGGACGGAATTATAACCAATGGGGTCCCACACACCGTCGTTCATATTGCCTAATTGATCATCCGCATCCAGCCAATTTATGGGATCATTTCTTATGATAATATTATAAGGATCTATGAGGAATTCACCGCTCTTGCCATTAGCTGCGCTAAGATCTATGGATCCTTCTACTTCGACGTATTCCTTACCGGATACATCTATGTATCCACCGTCACCGGAAACCGCTCCGCCCTTTGCTTCTATCTTTGCCCCCTTGCGGAAAAGAGCTTTTTCAGGTGAAAACACTATAACCTCGCCGCCGTCACCGTTTTCGCCGGCATTGGCGGTCGTAATGCTTTCACTGCCCAATGTGACAACTTCACTTGCGGTCAGCCTGACCGTTCCGCCATCGCCTTCTACTCCATCGACATCGACCGTTCCAAGTTGACCGACACGCGCGGCACTTGCCGTAACCGTACCGACTCTTGCCGCCAGAGTGCCGAGATTCTTTATTGCGCGCGAAAAGATATCGCCCGCTGCAAGAATGATCTGCCCGTTGTCTGCTTCGATCACACCTTCGTTTACCACATCAGCAATACCTTCTGTCGCCAGAGAGCCAACTTCCACAATAATGTTACTGTTTGGCTGACCAAGGAAAACCTTATCCCCTGCCGCCATTATCACATAACCGTTGGGGCTTATGATCGTGCCAGCGTTGAGAACATGCTTACCGATAAGCGCAACTTTTTCGGCTGAGATGTTACCTTTGTTTATGACATCGCCGTATCCGCCCTCGAAGCGGTACACTCCGTTGAGAAAATCTTCATTGGAAATATTAAGACCCGAAACTACCAACTGGCTTACATTCACCGTCGCGCTCTCGCCGAATATCACACCCGCCGGGTTAACGATGAAGACCCTGCCGTTTGCGATCAGGGCGCCGTCAAACTGTGTGGGCAATGCAGAAGTTATCCTGTTCAGTACCGCCGAGCTCGAACTCCTCTGCAGGAACTGAAGAACTTCTCCGGGAAGCGTATTGAGGCTCTGCCAGTTTATGATCGCGTTGTTGGAAGTAATGTTCACTATCGTATTGTTCGCACCATAGTGAACGGTTACATTGCCGTACTTAACATCATGCCCCTGCGGCGAAGCAAGAGCAACCGAAAGCGGCACATTAAACAGCACACAGCACATCAGCAGATAAACCATAAAATACTTGAAATACCGCTTTGTCAGTTTATGTAAACTTCTCATATCATCCCTCCAGTAAAAATAATTAAAAACATCTACCCTCAAAAGTAATTCCGGCAATTTACCGGATACCGTTTCTGGCTGATGAGTCTACGAGAAAATACCACCCCATGTTTGCGCATCACCCCTTGATGTAGTATTGGAGGAATATTTCACCCACCTCTCCCAACCACCTCAATCAAAACCCTATGATAACTTATGCGCGGTCCAATGTCAAGTTTTTTCTGGAACTAAACAGCACCGCTGCGCCTGATTTTTGCAATAATTCAAGAGGTGGCATTGCCGATTTGAATTTCGTGGACACAAATGCCCGATAAAACCATGGAAAAGGCCGGTTAAGCATAAATAATTGGGAATACTCACCTTTTCAGGCAAAAAGTCTCAGGTCCGATAAAACTGAAAACCACTACAAAAAAATATGCCAAACATACGCACAGCCCCAACGATCTGCCCTGCTTTTGAAAATAATTGCAGGAATTTCTGACCCCTACCAACGCATCATAAAGCTCAGATTCCATCGCCCCTGTCCGGCATCAGTGTCCGGCGTTGACTTCAGTGGGACGCCATAATAGATATTAGCGTCAAAATTATTCGCCACCGTCACCGACAAACCCACACCAAGCGAAGCAAGTTCTTCTACTGTTTTTTCGCCTGCTACAGGATGTTTCATTTTTGCCCTGCCGAAATCGAAGAACGCAAGCGGTGCAAGACGAGTAAGTCCCCCAACCTCCGTCTCCGCATCCAGACCTTCGGCGACCTGATAGTGCTTTATCAAGTCGTATTCATACTGTATCGAATACAACAAACCCCCGTCGGCTATGACCTCATACTCGTCATACCCGCGAACAGAATAAAGACCGCCGAACGTAGTCATCTTTGCCGGAACAAGTCTGTCATTTGGCTGAACCCAGCGTGCCGAACCGGTAAAATACTGTATCTTCTCCGGATCGAGGAACTGGCTGTGCGCCGCACTTATCGAATAGATCGTAAACGAGCCGTCCGTTACACCATCATTATTCCGTGCAGCCGAAAACTCACTGTCCTTGGAACCGTCGAAACTTGACAGCCGATTAAAACTTATCGCCGTGCTCGACATGTCATCTTTATGATGAATGTCAACTCCCGCACCCCAAAGATCCATATCAACTTCAAAATCGGTAAAACCGAACGAATCAGCAGACTTACTATTTTCATGACTAAGACTCGCCGTCAGATCGAAGAACCACGCATTCTCCTGAAAAACATTGAATCGCAGCACCCCGCCATAGAAACTACCGTTACCGATAAAGTCCATGTCGCTTATGCTGGAGCTTACATCGAACTGACTGTAACCGGCATACAGATTCAGACGCAAACGCGGCGTATAAAGCGGAAAATCATAGTTGCCGAACACAGCGTAGTTTTCATTAATAGAATCGATAGGAGCCTGATACCTCGTACTGAACCGGTCATCCCGCCCCGTAAGATTCGTATTGATAACCCCCACCCACGGACTCCACTGTCGATCCTTACTCCCTGAATTATCGACTTGCGTATAGAAATGCCACGGGTCCGCCTCATAGATATCATAACCGATCTTCAGCGTTTGCTCAACTCTCTCCGGCAACGCCGCCACAACAAACCTGGCCGGGTTGAGGTTTAAAAGATTGATAAACTCATCCATCTTCTTACTGTTGGCAACCTCGCCAATCACCACCGGCGACCATTCTTCAATGATACTGCGCCTCAGTATCGGCTCATCCACCGCTTCCTGATCGGTATTGTAAGCGTTGATCGTAACTTCCGAGACCTTTAATTCAAGCACCTGGATCAAAAGTATCTCATCGCGCAGTTTCATATCCACCACAATCTCCTTCGGCACATAAAAATATAGCCCCATGTGATCGTCTTTTTGATAAACCGAACCTATATACTGGATAAACCCCTGGATCGTCCGCCCCGAAACTTCCTGCACCTCGCCGGGCTTGTCGATAAGTTTGCCGATCGCCCGCAGATCATAAAGCGACTCCGGCGCCGCAAGCCCAAGAGCCTCATCCGAAGCGTTATACACCAGCGGCATCCCGCTAAGAAGTTGCTCGGTACTCACAAGAGTATTGCCCGCGATAACGAGCTCCTTTGCCAAAAGGCGATCCGTCGTATCCTCCGGCAACGTAAGCGCAGCAACCTCAGCCTCTTTTCTGGCTTTCTGTTCCTCAGCCTTTCTCGCCTTTTCTTTCGCCGCCTCTTCACGCTGACGCTTTTCCGCCGCCTGACGCTGTTGCTTAAGTTCGTCCGCGATCGATGCCCTCTTTAGCTGATCTGCCTGAACCTTACTCTTAGTGGATCCGGCGCCTTCCCCGAAAGCCTCGCCCATAGTTAACGCCAGCACAAAAAATACACCAGATATGACAAAATATGACATCCTATTTCTCGATGTCCGCTTCATAATAACTCTCCTAATAAATAGACAAGAAACACAATAATGATGCTAAGTTATCGGCAAACTAACCCGAGAAGTTCATAATTTCAAGCTAAATATCCCGGCAGCACGATATAACGGACCCACCAAGTCACTAAACCTCACGTAATTTTACCCCAGCCGCCCCAAAAAATCTATACCATAATACTAAAACTCCCCCTTGCACAATCGCTGGCATACTATATAATCCTTCTCATGCGAAACGATCTACCGAATCCTGTCGACCTGCAAGAAAGCCCCTTACCCGAAATCACGGTCAAAGCGGTGGTCCTGGGAATCCTGCTCTCCGTCATTTTAGCTGGAGCAAATGCCTACCTGGGCCTATTCGCCGGCATGACCGTATCGGCCTCGATACCCGCAGCCGTAGTTTCAATGGGCGTATTAAGGCTCTTCAGGCGAAGCAACATACTCGAAAACAACATCGTCCAGACCGCCGCATCCGCCGGAGAATCGCTCGCAGCCGGCGTCATATTCACACTCCCGGCACTGGTAATACTCAATTTCTGGGACGAATTCAACTTCCTATGGGTAACCGTCATCGCAGGTTTCGGAGGACTTTTAGGCGTATTATTCACTATTCCGCTCCGTCGAGCGCTCATCGTCGAAGCCAAACTAAAGTTCCCCGAAGGCATCGCAACCGCAGAAGTCTTAAGATCGGCCCAAAAAGGAGGAGGGGGAATCAAATACATCGCCCAAGCCGCGATCGCAGGCGGACTCTTCAAACTCGGAGGAGCAGGACTCAGACTCTGGGGTGAAGTCTTCGAATCAGCAAGAGCCATCGGAGGATCAATAGCGTATTTCGGCTCCAATCTAAGCCCCGCCCTGCTCTCAGTAGGATACATCGTCGGTATCAACGTCGCCATACTCATCTTTTTAGGCGGAGCCGCTAACTGGTTTGTCGCAATACCGATCTGTGCCGCATTCGACAGTTGCCCCATCATAGACGGCCAGCCGATGCCCGCCGTGGAATGGGCACATCAGATATGGTCCACAAAAACACGCTACATCGGAGTAGGCGGAATGCTCGTCGGCGGATTGTGGACCATCCTCAAACTCAGAACATCTATCTTCAGCGGCATCGCAAGCGGCCTAAAGGCATACAAAAACGTAAACCAGGGCAACGAAATACCCAGAACAGAAAAAGACATGTCAATGAAATGGATCATGATCCTGATCATAGCTTCGGTCGTACCGCTGTTCCTCGTATACCAGGTATTCGTCCAGCAGGTATCCATCTCGATCATGATGGCGATCATAATGTTGATAACCGGCTTTTTGTTCTCCGCCGTAGCAGGATACATGGCAGGCCTGGTCGGCTCATCCAACAACCCCATATCCGGCGTAACGATCGCCACTGTTCTCGTCGCAGCCCTGCTGCTCGTGCTAATGATGGGAAAAGGTGCAGAAAACGGCCCCGCCGCAGCCATAATCATCGGCAGCGTCGTATGTTGTGCCGCAGCAATTGCAGGCGATAACATGCAGGACCTAAAAGCCGGCTACATACTAAAAGCAACCCCATGGAAGCAGCAGGTAATGCAAATGGTCGGCACCATCGCAGCCGCACTCGTCATGGCACCGATTCTGAGCCTCCTGTTCAAAGCCTACGGTTTCGCCGGCCACGAATCCGCCACAGAAAATGCGCTGATCGCACCCCAGGCAAACCTCATCGCCTCCGTAGCTGACGGCGTATTCAACGGCGGCCTACCGTGGAACTTCATCTTCATCGGAATGGCAGCAGCCGTATTCGTAATAGCAGCCGACGTCTATCAGGAGCGAAGAGGCTCTTCTTTCCGCATTCCCGTCCTCGCCGTCGCGATAGGTATATATCTGCCCCTTGAATTGGAGGTCCCGATCTTGATTGGCGGACTGATCCATCACGCACTAAAAGTTTATCATGACCGAAGAAACTTTTCGCAGGACCGCGTCGAAACTTCCAATCGCCACGGCTTACTATTCGCATCCGGCCTGATCACAGGTGAGGCCCTCGTCGGCATCCTCCTCGCGGTACCAATAGTCATCAGCGGCAACCCAGCCGTACTGGCGATATTCGACAGACCACTCGGCCCCTACCCGGGAATAATACTACTAATAGCCATAGCATACTGGCTATCACACATCGCAAGAACAAAAGAATAATAAATACGCCCAGCATTGGGTGCCATGTCCACGCAGAAAATTAAACTCGCGTGCTGCGCCCAAGCCCTGCTTGGCCGTGCTTCAATATCATTTAGCCCCGCAGGCGATTTTATAGCACAAACGCAAATACTCTGCAAGGCCACGATCATCCACCCCTTTATTTCTATCGACAATTTTTGAGCGTTCTCTATAGAGTCAGTTATTGGAGTCGTGGATCAATATACCTTTTTCCGGACCGATACAGCCGTAAACGATCATGGGTCGCTTGGCCTAGTAATTTACGGCCTCTCTGTTTCGCCAGGGCTGCGGCTTCTTCAGCGTTGGTTATTGCCAGATGAAAGTCGCCAGCCGCGGCATAAGCGAGCGCTAAGTTGTTTAGGGAAGGGATGTTCTCATATCCCGTCAGTTCACAGGCTCTTTGTGCGTATTGAACCGCGCTGGCAGGGTCACGGATATTTTTGTCCGGATGGGCCGCCAGGAACCAGGATAGCTCACTTAGGATCGGTAAGACATCTGGCGATACTTCCAAAACCTGTTTATAATGATCAATGGCCAATTGAGTTTGATCTAAATCCTGCAATAAAGAAAAAAACAAAACGGTATCAAATGGCATCTTTTTATCAGCAGATATGAGAGCTTTTCGAATAACACGTAATGCTTTTTTGGGATTACCGGACTTGTTGTATGAATCGGCCAGCAAGATATAGAGATCAAGCCCTGCGGAAGGAAAAAGATACCGTGATTTTTCGTAGATATTGACAGCATTTTTGTGATCTCCTTTTTTTCGGAGAACTTCTGCATAGTCATCATAAGCTGCCCATCTTCCGGGTGATATTTTTAATAACTGCTCATAATATCGGGCTAACTCGTCAAGTTTATCTTGTTTTTTCAGTATCTGGACAATGCCAGTATAAGATGAAATATCCGGCAGAAATGTGACAACCTTTTTGAATTCATCCAAAGCAGGTTCAAGTTCTTTCCGTCCATCTAATAAAAAAATGGCTAATTTGTAATGGAGTCTCCAGTCTGTTGGGTTTTCGAGGATCCTTTGCTTATATTGAGAAACGATTTCATTGAGATAGGGTGTTTCTTTATATGCCTTTAGGCGTTCAACATTCTTTTCGTGTTCATTGATTCGATCTATGTGATACAGTTGATTAGTAAAGGGGGGCTCATCGACAAAATTATGACGAACATCATAGGCAATGCGAAATTCTTCGAAAATTGTGTAAACAAAACGATCTTTACACTGCTTCAAACTCAGTGTGGGCCGATCTCTTTTCTGTTGTTTTATATTATCAGGCAGTATTATTTCGATCTTCTCAAACATCGTATGTGCAAGGATGTAGTTGCCTTCAAATCGATAATGGACATGCTCGTAAAACAGTTCGTTGCCGGGTGTATTATGTGGACTGTTCGCTTCCAGAGCCTTTACGGCGTCCACAAAGTAGACACCTTCGTCATTTCTCTGGGCGGCAACAGTTTCAATGATCGTATTGATTTGGGTGTCGGGCCTAAATCGCAACGTATCATATTCACGGGCCAGAGTATATCTTTTCTTTGCTTTTTGGAATTGTCCGAGTTGCCAATAACATCGGCCCAGACGAAACTGAAGGTCCGCGAAAGAGCCATCGATTTGCTCGGCTGCCAGATAGTATTCAATCGCCTGCTCAAATTGATCCGCTGTTTCACACGCAATGCCTTCCTGATATTTCCCTTCCCATACCTGTTTTTCAGAAGATGCCAAACCGTCTTGATGCTGCGATGCAAAAGGTGGGTTGTCTTTTAAGTTACATCCTACATTGGAAACAATGACTTTGGCGTCTGCTTTTCGCCCGGCCTTGATAATATCCTTCAAGTTATTTTCATAGTGACTGTAAACCTGTTTCAGACCCTCTGAATCGTGGCGCACTTGCCTTTCAAGGAACATATCCATTTCCCCCCGATCTATCTTCTTGTCGTTTTTAGATCCAAACGAACGAACAAGAGCCTCTAACAGTTGACCTGTCTTCGTTGCTTTAGCAGCAAGATTTGCCCTGATCAGTGAAAGGCGCGGTGTTGTCAGGGGGGAGAATACCGCCCCAGCCCCGAAAGGGCCGACAACTTCATTGTTACCAAGATAGACAATAAACAAATCCGGGTCATATTGCGCACAGTCTTTAACAATTGGTAATACCGCGTGTGAATTGGCCGCAGGGATTGCTACAGTGACCACTTCGAATTTTGTTTGGGGGTACCGGTCTTGGAGCATGATTTCCAGAAAACGTCCAAAATTATACAACGGGTCCGGTATGCCCGCAGCCGCGGATGCACCCATCACAAATATACGATAAGTCTGTGGCGATTTTTCAGGATCAAAAGCAAATGACATTAATTCAACATTCGAAATTGCTTTCGGAAAAAACCTCTTTCCAAACTCCAAATTGGGATGGCATATCTGACGACCATTTATATTGGTTTTAATAATAGCAGAAGTTTTATGTCCATAACCAATGGCGAGTAAAGCTAATTCCAGAGTCATTAGTAGAACAAGGGGGATAATGATAAAGGCAGTAAGACGAAAGGCCCAGATCTTTTTTTTGCTTAGGTGTGGAATGTTTGACGGAACAGTTTCGTTCTGTTTTTTTGGTCCATTTTCGCAGCTCATTGACGTCAACCTTACTGATTTTAGTCTAAAAGCAGCGCTAATACCAATGATGCATCCCGGAAAACCGCCTCTACACCCTCTCCAATCTCCAATGTTTATGTGTCGTCACTATTATATCAAATCATCAAGGGTATATCAAGCAATTATTTACGGATGGATCGTTTTGATGATTTCGGGTTTTTGGTAGTGTTTCTGGAAGCGGATAAAAAAACTCAATTAAAGCCGATTTTCCTGCAACTCTACTCTCTCGGGCCAAAGGCCCGCCACACCTCTATTCAAGCACCAGCACCTCATCCCAACTGTACCGCCTGTTCCTGACTTCCAGCAAAAACAATTTCCGTTTCTCTTTCGCCTCTGCAAGCGCCTCATTAAACTTCGCTATCGTACTTACCGGTTTGCGATTAACGCTCAGTATCGCCAGTCCCGCCTGGATACCTGCCCGACCAGCCGGAGAATCGCGTTCAACGTCGGTAATAATAACGCCTTCACCCTCGTCATATCCGAATTGCCTGGCCGTCTCCGCCGTGATCTCCTTAACCTCAAGACCCAACTCCTCCGCGGTCTTGGACATCTTCGTAGCAAACTTGCTATCCTCAAGCGAGGCGAGTTTAACCTTAACTTTCTTTTCCTTACCGTCACGGAAAATAACAAGAGTAACCCTCGTCCCCGGCTCAAGAAAACCGATTGTATTTTTAAAGCCCTGCTTGTCTTTAATATCCTTACCGTCTATTTTCAGTATGATATCATCCTTCTTAAGGCCCGCCTTCTCCGCCGGCGAATCTTCAACAACCTCACTGATAATAATCCCTCCGCCCTTGGCAAGACCGAAAAACTCGGCTACACCTTCTTTTACATTGTCCATCCTGATTCCCAGATAGCCGTGCGTGATCTTACCCGAACTTATCAACTGCTCCTTGGCTCGCTTAGCCATATTGATAGGGATCGCAAAACCGATACCCATATACCCGCCGCTCTTACTGAAGATAAACGAGTTCACACCTATCGCCTTGCCGTCAAGATCAAGCAGCGGCCCCCCGCTGTTGCCCGGATTGATAGCTGCGTCCGTCTGGATAAAGTCCTCATATCCGCCTCCGGTAATACCAAAGCCGCTCCTGCCCTTTGCGCTTACCACACCAACCGTTACCGTCTCGGCAAGTCCGAAAGGATTACCCACAGCGATCACCCACTCACCGATCTCAAGCGCATCGGAATCGCCCAGTTCTATCACCGGAAAATCTTCACCCTCGACCTTGATGAGCGCTATATCCGAATCGGGATCGACCCCGACTATTTCCGCATCCAGCGTCCTGCCGTCACCAAGTGCAACCTTAATGCGGTCAGCTTCCCCTACAACATGATTATTCGTAAGGATATACCCGTCACTACTAACGATAAATCCCGATCCGAGCCCCTTTTGCGTGTATTTCTGCGGCTGTCTCGGCCTTGACCGATAGCCGAAAAACTGCTCGTAAAGTTCCTCATAAGGAGATCGACTGACACTAACCGAGAAATCCTTTTCAACCGTAATAGAAACCACCGCCGGCATCGTCTTTTTCGCTACAGATGCAAACGCCTTAGAAGTCTCCTTAAGCGCAGCTATTCCGTCATCCTGGGCCCGAACAACTGCCGGAGACACCGCAAACACAACCAACAAAACAGTTACAATAACCAATTTAAAACGTTCCATAGCACACCTCACGATCTCAAAAGTTTAATAAAACATAAAAGACACACCTCTGCCCTCTGTTATCTTGCCCCCTTTTACTTTTCCAATATGGCAGAAATCACTTATCCTATTCGGCCCCATCCGTCTGATCAGCCTCATCGCCCTGCCTCTTTTCGCTACCTTCGTCACTGCTTGCGACATCTTCGGAACTTTCGCCATTGTTCTCACTCTTGGCCTGCTCCATCGCCAGAAGATCGGAAACCGTCGGCTTATCCAGCGTCTTGCCCTCTAACACGATCTGCACATCAGCAGCATCAAGAGTCTCATATTTTATCAGCGCATCTGCCAGATTCTTCAGATTTTCCCTGTTCTCCGCTATAAGATTTTTCGCCGCAACATACGCCTCATCGATAATCTTCTTGACCTCCTTGTCGATAAGCTCAGCTGTCTTCTGCGAATAATCCGGCCCCATCATCGGAAAATACGACCCCGGATCGGGCTCACTGCTGTAATTGATCGGCCCCAGTTCCTCACCCATGCCCCAGGTCAAAACCATCTCCTTGGCCAGCATCGTCGCCTGCCGAATATCGGATTGTGCCCCACTGCTTATATCATCACAGAACATATCCTCAGCCAAACGCCCGCCGAAACAAACCTGCATCTGCGCTATACAGTACTTCCGCGTATAATACGTCCGGTCCTTCTCAGGAAGCGCAAACGTCGCGCCACCCATCGGTCCTCGCGGGATGATGCTGACTTTGTGTAAAGGGTCTGCATCCTTTAATGTATGCTGAATGAGAGCATGGCCGGCCTCATGAAATGCCGTAAGCCGCTTGTCCTGCTCATCGACGACCCTGCTTTTTTTCGCCCTGCCCCATCTGACCTTATCTCTGGCTTCTTCGAGGTCTTCCAACTCAACAAAATCTTTATCGGCCATGCTTGCGCTTATAGCCGCCTCATTGATAAGGGCCTCCAGCTCGGCTCCGCTGAACATCGGCGTTCCGCGTGCGACCCGCTCGAAATCAACATCCGGACCGAGCTTTATCTTCGCAGCGTGGATCTTAAGGATTTCAAACCTGCCCTTAAGGTCCGGCAGCGGCACAACCACCTGCCTGTCAAATCGACCCGGGCGCGTCAGGGCATGGTCAAGAATATCGCCCCTGTTCGTTGCCGCGATCACAATGATCTGGTCGTCCGTATCGAAACCGTCCATCTCAACTAATATCGCGTTAAGCGTTTGCTCGCGCTCGTCATGGCCGCCCGTCGAGAACCCGGGCCCTCTCTTTCGCCCGATAGCGTCGATCTCGTCAAGAAATATAATACACGGTGAATTCTCTTTGGCCTGCTTGAACAGATCGCGGACCCTGCTGGCGCCGACGCCGACGAACATCTCAACGAAATCGCTACCCGAAATACTAAAAAACGGAACATCCGATTCTCCCGCAATCGCCTTTGCAAGCAGTGTCTTACCGCATCCGGGAGGCCCTACTAACAGAACGCCGCGCGGTATCCTGCCGCCGATCTTCTTGAACTTTTTCGGGTTCTTCAGGAAATCGATCGTTTCGGCGACCTCGGCTTTGGCTTCTTCGATACCGGCTACGTCGGCAAATGTCACTTTCACCTCATCTTTGCCGCGAAGACGGTGCTTACTCCTGCCGAAATTCATCAGCATCCCGCCGCCGCCTGCTTTCATATTTCGCAGGAACACGAAATAGATGATTCCAATAAGCAATATGATCGGCAAGAGGCTTACGAGTATGCTCCCGATGATGTCGGGCTTGGCTGCTTCTACGATAACCCCTTTGTCACGGCATCGTTTTAGCAGGGTCTCTTCCTTCATCGCGTCACTGTAGAATACGCGAAAATGAACCGGTGCTTTGCCTCGCGATTCCATACCCTTGGCATTGAACGTACCGGATATCTGCGTCGGCTCAAACTTGACGCTCTTGATATGCCCGGCATCGAGATAATCGACGAATTCAGGTATATAACTGAGCTCCTCAGCTTTTTTGAACTGGCTTACCACCATCAGCAGGCTCATCAGGATCAGACCTATTACCAGCCATCCGAACGGGCTGCGGTTAAACTTCAAAACGGGCCCTTTACCTAAACCGGGGCCTCCACCAGCCGGCGTTTTACCCTTGTTCTTGTCACTATCGGATGGATTATTCTTATTGTCAGCCATATCTATATGTCCTATTAATGCTATGTAGTTTTTGCTGCAAACGCTCTTGACGGACCGGAATACTCAGCCGGACACCTACTTATACTCAAAAGCACAACCGCTCGTTCCGCGCCAATGCGCATTATATCCAATAATATCCAAATCGTCCAGCTATTTTGCAGGATTAAAAGAAATCCCCCCCCGACCCTATCCGTCATTGCGGATATGGCTTTGGACCTACACTGCGATCTACGGCTTGGCGGAGCCAACCAATTCAGCAATAACCGGTTCAAGACCCGCTACTACCCGGCCAAGCCGATCATAATCGACCATGTCGGGCGTATCGCTATTGTGATATTCTGGATATCGAAAAAACGCCGTATCGGTTACCATGATCGCCGGATACCCCTGCTCCCAGAACGACCACTGGTCCGACCATGTGATCCCGGGGATTATCTTCGGTATCGCTCCGCCTTCGGAGGGGAAATCGCAATTGGCCCGAAAACTTTTGATAATACGGTGCAGAAATTTACGCGATTCGAAGTTGCTCACAAATCCTATGAAATTACCCGTCGAAGGGTATACAAGATTAAAAGGGAATGGATACTTCTGCGTATCTTCGGCGTCTGTAAAATAGCCCATACACTCCAAAGAGATCATCCCGACGATATTGTCGCCTCTGGCTTTGCAGCTTTTGGCATAGACCATACTCCCCATCATGTCACTATGATAAAAAGGCGGCTCTTCATTTACGAACAACACGAACCGCAGGGTGGCGTCACATTTCTTATCCGCAAATCGCCGCGCAAACGCAAGCGTCGCAGCCACCCCGGAGATATTATCGTTAGCGCCTTCAGAGCCATACGCCGAGTCGTAATGGGCGCCGACAACCACAATACGCCCCGTTCCATCTGTGCCGGGTATCTCTGCGATTATGTTGCAGCAATCCTCTTCTTCGGTAACATCAGATTTGGCAGCATAATACTGACGTGAAACTTCATACCCCATTTCCTTTAGTGAATTATCGATATAGTCCGCCGATGCGACAAGGTTCTGATAACGCCATACGTTCCTTTCGCCGATCTCGCCAGCCAGCTTCCATGTATCGGAAATAAGCTCATCTCGAAACGCAATTTCGTTTTCGGTCAGAGGCTTAAACTCGCCGGTGTATTTCTTTCCCGGCATCTCTACCATCGCCAGATACCCCCACAAACAAAAAATGACAAAACACACAGCAAAAACTCCAACCCGTTTCGCCGATGCGCGATCTATGATCTTTATCTTCAGGTTCATTCATTGCTCCATTTTACCGGACATTTGTTTATTTCCATGTGTTTGAGCATGCATTGCAGCGGTAGGTCCGTTTTAAGAATGTCAGGGGGACCTTGAAGAGCAGGATCGACAGGTAGAGGCAGGCCCGTGAGAATTTTTCGTATGTAACGTCGGTTGCAGAGCACCCGGGGCAAACGAAGAAGTCATGTTCTGCTCCATCGGGTTCGGCTGTGTAGGTTTCTTCGAGTATAGCAAGGGCTCTTTCGGCATCGGAGCATTTTACCTGAAGACTAATGCCGCGATCGACAACAGAATAAAGCCAGTAGGTATCTGTAAAATTGCGGCCGGAGAGAAAACATGGGATGTCGGCGAATTTTAGCTGGAGTTTGGCAAGCTCTGCCATACCCCCGGGATCGGGCATTGGCATCCTGAAAACAGCTATCGTTATGAGATCGTCCTGCACTAAATCACCTCCAAAAAAATAATATCAAATAACAATATAATTACTATTCTTGTTAAGTCCTACAGGGACGATATAAAACCGTACCCTACTCGCCCTCCCGGCACCTGCCGGCGCTGTTCCCTTTGACCGCTCATATTTTAACAAACGATCTCTTCCGGTACATCCACCAAAGTATTGACCAAATAATCCCAAATCCCACCCCCGCGCGAACCAAGTCCTGCCACTGGCCCGTCCACTTGCTCAGCCCCCCTATCAGAATATCGGCCGCCGTGCGAAAATCGAATAGTTGCGTGACCATGTACACCGCAATGGCATTCGTGCCGATCACCACAAATCCAAACGCCCACCTGCGCCAGCCCCACACGTCGATCACCAGGTAAAACACACCCAAGAGCAGCAGACAAATCCCCCCGGAATACAACACGAACGAACTCGTCCACACATGCTTGACAATTGGTGAGAACTGTCCCCAAATCCACCCCGCCGCCAGAGAACTCATCCCCGTCCCCAAAAGCACCAGCACCTTCGTCGCTCTGCCTCGGTCCGATCGCAGCAACTGCCCCGCCAGCGCGCCCAGCATCGTCGTCGCCCCGAACGTGAGGCCGCTCAATATCCATGTGTAGTTCGTGCCATCTCGAAATCGCCCCAGAACCATCTCGTCAATATATATCGCCAGATTCCCGTCCGCCGTCAGCACCCCCGCCCCATGCCCGGGTACCGGCACCCACTTCATCATCGCCCAAAATAAAACCAATAGTCCTCCCGTCGCCGCCATTTGCCTCCTCACGTTCAAATTCAGCATGATCACCTCCGCAATCAAGTACCCCACCGCTATCGCCTGTAGCGTATTGCTGTAGATGTGCAGCCGCGCCAAATCAAATTCCAGCAAACGCCCCTGCGCCACCATCCCCAACACAAACAAAACCGCTACCCGCACTGTGACATGTCGATATAACTTGCCTTTGCTGTCTCCCCGCAATTGCCGCTTGGCCATCGAAAACGGCATCGCCGTCCCCACGATGAACAAAAACAGCGGCATCACCAGATCGATAAACCGAAAGCCCTCCCACTCCACGTGATGAAACTGTACCGTTAACGCTTGCAGCCATTGGCATCCCGACCCCTTCGCCAGTCCCAAAAACATCCATTCCCCCCCGATAATCCAAAACATGTCAAACCCCCGCAGCGCATCCAGCGACATTAACCGCTTGCCTCCACTAGTGTCAGAGTCGGGAGCGGGCGGGATGAAAGTTGCTGTCGTTATGAGATCGTCCTGCATTAGATCACCTCCACCGTTTAGTTTGAGAACAGATCGAAAATATTGCCAAGCATGCTGGACGAAGCCCGGTATATTTCGGTGTACTGGCAGTTTTTGCAGGTTACTGTCGTAAACCGTTTCGACTGAAGGTCAAACACTTTACTGAGAAAACCGCCCGTAGCCCGAAACTCGCCGGTATCACACTCCCGGTGACTGCACTTTACACAAACATAATTAAAATCCTGCATGATATTACCTCCAATAAGGGCAAAAGCGCCCGTAAGTAAGAAGACGCTTGAAAATGATTATATTATCAAAGTAATTGGCGGGCAACTGAATTCTGGCAGATATTGCAGGCTGGCCGGAAGCAGTTGTTGCATAATCGTTTGTTGGGGGTTATTATTGGGAGCTGGCTTTTTACGGTTGCTTTGGCAATGTGGAGGCAACCGAATCGTTGATTTTGACATAATATAAAGGATTTGTGATGGCTCAGGAAGTTTATGATTGCATAATAGTCGGCGGCGGGCCGGCAGGGTTGGGGGCGGCATTATATTCGGCGCGGGATAAGTTTAAGACGCTGGTTCTGGAGAAGTTTTTCCCCGGCGGCCAGATCGCTACTACGGATCGGATCGAGAATTATCCGGCTTTCGATACGATCGGCGGGCCGGAACTGATCGAGAAGATGGTCAGCCAGGTAACAGCTTTTGGAGCCGAGATCAAAGGCGGAGCTGAGGTTACAGGGCTCAAGAGGCTTGACGATGGCAATATCGAGATCACCTGCGATGAGGATGTGTATGTCGGGCGAACGGTGATACTTGCCCCGGGCAGTTCGTATCGCCAGCTTGGCGCGCCGGGTGAGCAGGAATTTCGCAACGCAGGCGCTGGCATAAGTTACTGCGGGACGTGCGATGCTCCGTTCTTTAAGGGGCGAAAGGTCGTAGCCGTCGGCGGCGGTAATACCGCTATCGAAGAGGCTCTGCACCTGGCGAAGTTTGCAAGTGAGGTCGTGGTGATCCACAGGCGGCAGGAATTTCGGGCTACGCGAGTGCTGACCGATGAGCTTATGAACAAGGTCAACGAAGAAGGGTCGAATCTGAGCCTGATGCTCGACAGTGTCGTCACGGCCATCGAAGGCGAGGGCAAGGTCGAATCGGTGAAGGTCAAAAACGTTAAGACCAACGAAGAGATTTCGGTAAGTTGCGACGGAGCCTTTATCTTTATCGGAATGGTGCCGAATACCAATTTTCTCGAAGGGTTCGTCGAGATGACCGAACATGGGTTTATAAAATGCGATACCGCGTATCTGCGGACGGCGGTGCCGGGTGTCTTCGTAGCCGGTGACTGTCGTGTGGGTGCGGCGATGCAACTCGTGACGGCCGTGGCCGATGGTGTGAATGCGGCGATGTGGATGAAGCAGTATTTCCGGGATGCGAACTGGTGGAACGAGCCGGTTTCGGATGTGTTGCAGCCCGGCGGCTGGTAAGTTAAAATAAAGAATTGACAGGAATAATTCGGGTGGATCGATATGGCTAAGGAAAGTAAGGTTTATGTAAGCCCTTTGGTGGAGCGGAACGCTTCGAGGGAGATGTCGGAATTGTTCGGTGCAGCTAAAAAGTTCGGGACGTGGCGAAGGCTTTGGCTTGAGCTTGCACGGGCTCAGAAGAAACTCGGGCTTGATATTAAGCAGACGCAAATCAATGAGATGGAAAAACATCTGGACGATATCGATCTTCGACGTGCTGCGAAATACGAAAAGAAGTTCCGGCATGACGTGATGGCGCATGTGCATACATTTGGGGATGCGGCGCCGAAAGCGGCGCCAATAATGCACCTTGGGGCGACGAGCTGCTATGTCGGGGATAATGCGGATCTTATAATTATGCGCGAGGGATTGCAGATGCTGGCGGGAAAAGTTGCGTGTTTGGTGGATCTGCTGGGTAAATTCGCGAAGAAGTACCGGTCGATGCCGGCTCTTGGTTTTACGCATTATCAGCCTGCACAACTTACGACGGTGGGTAAGCGTGCAACGCTTTGGTGTTATGAATTTGCGATGGATATGGAAGAGATCGAACATCGGATCGAGACGATGCCGTTTCGGGGGGTTAAGGGTACGACGGGTACGCAGGCGTCTTTTCTGGCATTGTTTGATGGAAGCCATAGTAAGGTCAAGCGTCTTGACGAGATGGTATCGAAGGCGTTCGGGTTTAAGAAACGTTGCGCGGTAACGGGGCAGACGTACCAGCGGAAGATCGATATGCTGGTGGTCAATGCTTTGGCGTCGGTTGCGCAGTCGGCGCATAAGATGTGTAACGATGTTCGGCTTTTGGCGAATTTGAAGGAGATGGAGGAGCCTTTCGAAAAGTCGCAGATCGGATCGTCGGCGATGGCGTATAAGCGGAATCCGATGCGTTGCGAGCGGGCGACGGGTTTGGCGAGGCTGGTGCTTAGTTTGGCAAGTTCGCCTGCGATGACGGCTGCGGAGCAGTGGTTGGAACGGACGCTGGATGATTCGTCGAATCGGCGGATCAGTATTGCTGAGTCGTTTCTGGCGGTGGACGGGATACTTGAGATACTTATCAATGTCGCGGGCGGGTTGGTTGTGTATCCTCGGGTGATAGCGGCGCGTGTGAAGTCGGAGCTGCCGTTTATGGCTACGGAGAATATTTTGATGGCGGCAGTGCAGGCGGGCGGGGACAGGCAGGAGTTGCATGAAAATATACGTGTGCATTCGCATGAGGCGGCGGCGCAGGTGAAGCAGCTTGGTAAACATAACGATCTGATAGCGAGGCTCAAGGCCGATGAGGCATTTTGTGATGTCGATCTTAATAAGGTGATGAACCCGAAGGCATATGTGGGGCGGGCACCGGAGCAGGTGGTTGAGTTTATTACGGAGGTTGTCTCGCCGATCCGAAGGAAGTACCGGAAGGCTTTGGGTCGGAACGTGGAGTTGAAAGTTTGACGGCATATACCATGCGGTGGGTAACTGGTGGAAATTGGCTTTAATTGGGTTCGTTTGGGTTTGTTTGGGTTTGTTTTTCGGGCTGGGTTGGGTTGAAATTGGTGGTTTTGGGGGGTTTTGAAATTGGGTTTGTTTGGGTTTGTTCCGTTTTTGGGTTTTGTCTGGAAAGTGTTGTAAACCACTGTACTACAAGAGGTTGCGGTGATATTTGAGTGGTTGAAATTGGGTTTGTTCCTCAAAAAAAGGTTTTGCAAAAGCGAGGGTTTGCCTTGAAAACATGAGGGTATTCTGGTGTTTTTGGAGTGGTCGAGTTTTTGTTGTTTTTTCATTGTTTTTGTCATATTTTCACGTTTTTTTACTGTTTTTTTCATTTTTTAGTCACTTTTGGCAATAAACCCCACCGAATAAATCGGGGGGCTAATCCGTCTTGGTTCGGCTATGCTCACCACAGGTCGCCGGATCTTTGGCATGGTCACTAAGAAACGATTTATATATTTCCATTTTTCTAATCATTTGTTTTCTTTCTAATTCGGCGATAGTTTTGAACAGGCTGTTCTCTATGCGGCGTTCATGCATGAGTAGGTTGTCGATGACCTTTGCATTTGCGAAGTCTTTTACGGTTATATCGCCGAGTTCGAGATCGGGCGGGGGCGGGGAGCCGTCTTTATTGGGTCTCAGGATGGCGCCAAGGTGGCGGACAGCACTGTTTTTGTGTGAGTAGTGAAGCGAGTTTACGGCTGCGATCTGGGTACGGTTTGAGTGTCGCAAACGCCATAAGTGCATCGCTATGCGTTCGGTGAGGTGTTTTTCTATGGTTCCCACGGGTTCGTATTCTTCATATATCTGGTCGCGGTGGAGGTCGAATTCTGCCTGGGATTCACCGGGGAAGAGGCTTTGGGCAGCATACATGCCGTGTTTGAAGGAGTTTTGTGCGACGGTGGACTTGCCTTCTGAGGTTTTGGGGCCGGTTGATTTGCTTGCGTTTAGACGATTTGCTTCGATCTGTTTTTCCGATGCCATTGTGTGGTCCTTTCAATAATACTGTGATCTTTAATGTTTATTTTGTCCTCCTCCGCCAAGGCTCCGGCGGATCTTCGATATTCATTTTTAACTGTTTTTAAAAAACATAGTCCCCCCACCCTTTGCACGAACTTGCGCGTTTGATGCAAAAATCGGGGATTTTTTTGGAGGTTGAAAACGGTAAGTCGTTATTGGGAAAGGAGTAAAAAAAATTTATTTTTTTGGGCCGTAGCAAGATAGTGCAAGCGCGATTGGAAGAAAGGAGCGTGATTTGGAGGAACTACGATGTTGTCAAAGCCAGTATATCCGAGGCGTAAATTGCCTATCTTATAAAAAGGAATCCCGGTTTCCTTTAAGTTGGTTTCTTTAATTACCTCAGGGCAGCGGTTTTGTCGAAGGGGTTGAGGCGGACGACAAGCCAACTGAAGAAATGGAACAAATACATTGCATTTGCACTGTGCGCAGCGATAATTATAAACTGGCTTGT
>SDBV01002474.1_pt1 | contig 27638 bp, 17 predicted proteins | sample 2277081 | NCBI WGS metagenome assembly SDBV01 (sample SAMN10402039, study PRJNA504765) | marine sediment metagenome | isolation source: marine sediment core GS10_PC15, 223 cmbsf | place: Arctic Ocean: Southern Knipovich Ridge | collected 2010 | reverse complement strand
GGCATATCCGTTGGGCAGAATATTATTTTCTCGCTGGGAAGGATTGCACCGGAAAACCAGTATCTCGTTACGGTCCCGTCGGATTTAGGATATGAAAAGATCGCCTCCAGTGTCCCAAATTGCGAAACGATCGTATTTAAGAAATATATTTGCCATTATTTAAGCCGAACGTTGTTTGAGTGCCATACATTACCCAAAAGAATTAAAACTTGGAAACCGGATGTGATTCTGGGGCTGGGGAACATGGGACTTCATGGAAAGTCCCATATCCCCCAAGCCATCTTGTGCCACAATCCTTATCTGTGGTACGAGAGACGGCACTATGGACAAACAACCAAGATGGCCGCCTATCTAAAGGTGTGGCTGCAGAGACGCTGCCTGGCCGAGGATCTGCGGCAAACACAATTGTTGCTCTGCCAAACTGAAGCGGCCACTAAAAGAATTCAAGACATGTACGGCTATGAGGGAAATACGGCCCTTTGTCCCAATGCGGTTTCACGATTTACGCTCGACGAAAATCAATCTCCAGAAGTTCTCGATCTTCTCAGCCCTTATCAAGATTGCATGAAACTGTTTTACCTAACTAAGTATTACCCGCACAAAAATATCGAGGTCTTAATCGACCTCTTCGACAAATATAGAGATGAGTTGTCTTCGCTGGTTTTGTTCCTTACGATTGCCGCCGATCACCATGCGGGCGCCGCCAAGTTATTGCAAACAATAGACTCAAAAGGATTGGGAGATCGAATAATCAATATCGGACCATTGCCGCAAGAATCTCTGGGGGCATATTTTCGCAACATGGACGCCTTGATTATGCCCACCTTGCTGGAGTCTTTCAGCGGCAGTTACCTGGAGGCCATGCAATTTGGTCTGCCGATACTTACCAGCGACTTGGACTTCGCTCATGAAGTTTGTGGCGACGCCGCACTATATTTTGATCCCTGGGATGCGGTGACCGTAAAAAATGCTATCCTAAAGCTAAAAGGCGACCCCCAGTCGGCTCAGGAACTTGTTGCCAAGGGTAAAGCGCAATTGCAATCCAAGTTCCGCTCATGGGATGATATCACGAAACATTTATTGGAAGATCTGCAAGAGATTGCCGTGACATAATGAAAGCCGATAGCATGGTCCATGAATCAGATTGCTCAACTGCAAAAAAAGACGGCTTCGCGCTTTATTTTTGCGGCGACGCCTTTTTGAGAACGCGCGACGGCCGTGACCCCTTCGTACTAATCAAGGAGCGGATCAGCGGCTGCACGGCCTGTATCAACTGTGAGACCTCTCTGCAGGGAGGAAAGAAGACGAACAAAAACGTTACTTTGAGCGTCGACGAAAAATCGCTTGATTATATTCCCCAAAACGTTTCGCTTGTCAGCATCGTAAACAACCACATGTCCGACGGCAGCGATCCGGCGGACCTGGCGCGCGCCTTGCAGCGACGCGGCAAGACCGTGATCGGTCCGGAAAACCCCGCCCGAACATCCACCCAGATCGAGGGACTTTCATTTGATTTTTTCAGTGCATACTTCCCCTTACCCCGCGCCCGACTGTCGTACACTGGGCCGCTGGCCGCGAAGCTGGAAACGATGATCCGCGACTCAGATGCTCAGCGGTGCGTGGTCAATCTGCATTGGGGTTTTGAACACACGGATGTGCCGGCGCCTTTTCAGCGTGATTTAGCCCGGCGACTTGTCGATGCCGGCGCCAGCCTGATCGTGGGCCACCATCCCCACGTACCGCAAGGATGGGAAGTTTATCGCGATTCGCCGGTCTTTTACTCGCTGGGAAATTTCAACTTCTGGCAGTTCGACAAGGAACCGTCGCCGGAAAACAAATGGGGATACATGGTCCGCTACGACCCGCAAAGCGGCCGTGCCGAAGCCGTGCCTTACCGCATCAACGACAATTACCAGCCCCTTGCGGTCGCGGGCCGTGACAAAGAAGAACTATCGAACTCCCTGGAGAGCTTATGCCGCGACGTGCGATCCATCGACACCGCGACATGGTTCTCGAACCACTACGCCAAATGGCGCGGCGGCGAGTTGCAGGTTTGGAAAAGACGGTGCGGGGAATCGAAAAGTCCCGCGCTCGTGCTGAAATATTTTACATGGCTGATTTTGCCGATGCAAATCCGCTACTACATTCAAGTTATCGCGATACGAATTTCATTAGTATTCTCCCCCAAGATTCGGCAGCGGCAAGGATGAACATTTTGTGTTTTAGGAAAAGCGACTAGTTACAATGCTCGAAGATATCCTCAGAAAACCCCGATCGCTCTACTATGCCTTGCCGGCTTGGCAGAAGGCCATAGTGGGGAATCTGTACCACCTTGTTCCGCAAAGATTGCGGCTTGGCGGGAACTATGCGAAATTCAAAAAACTCCTGAAGACTTCGGAGTACTGGTCGAAGCAACAATGGGAGGAATTTCAATACCGGGAACTGTTGAACACTATCACACAAGCCTTTGAGCACGTTCCCTACTACAGAAAAAGCTTCTCCCAGCAGGGGCTTTCGCCGGCCGACTTCACCTGCCTCGACGATATTAAAAAATTTCCCACGCTATCCAAGAAAAACATTCAAGAAAATCACCACGACCTCATTGCCGATAACGTGCCGGCCTGGCGGCACCTGCTGACCACGACCGGAGGCAGCACGGCCGAACCGCTCGGCTTTCTGCAAGAGAAAGGCATTACCCGCAGCAAGGAACGCGCTTTCATCTGGAACGGTTGGTCGCGAGCCGGGTATTATCCGCACACGCGTACCGTTCAATTCAAGGGACGTAGCGTGGGAGATCCCAGGAAGAACGTTTTCTGGGAATACGAACCCATCCAAAAATTCCTGGAAATGGACAGCAACTACCTGACCGAATCGCGCATTCCTCTCTACCTGGACGCGATCAGGGACTTCAAGCCGGAATTTCTCATCGGATATGTGTCTTCGATATACCAGCTTGCGCAGTTCTTAAAAAGCAATCCCCGCAAGGATTTCCCCCGTTTCAAAGCGGTCTGCCTTGCTTCCGAGAATGTCTACCCATGGCAGCGGGAATTTTTGGCAGAGGTGTTCGGGTGCAGGGTTTTCAGCCACTACGGACACTCGGAAATGGTGCTCTTGGGCATGGAATGCGAAGAGAGCCACAACCTCCATTTCTTTCCCCAGTACGGATACCTGGAAGTGATGGACGCACAGGGCAAGATCCTCGACGAGCCGGGAGAGATGGGCGAGTTGGTGGGCTCCAGTTTTCATAACCGTGTCATGCCCTTGATCAGATATCGTACCCAGGATTACGGGATCATTGGCGGGGACGAGTGTAAATGCGGGCGGCACTATTCCATGGTAAGCGACGTGGAAGGCCGCTTGCAGGAATTCATCGTAACCGCCGACAAACGCTTGATCTCGATATGCGTGATGGGCGCCGCGCATTTCGACATCTCTAAATTCGTCTACGAAACACAGTACTATCAAGACCGGCCGGGCCATGTGGTATTTCGAGTAGTGCCGCGGGGCAACCTCAGCGAGAAACATAAAGCAATTATCATAAACACCTTGAAAACAAAACTCGGTGATGATGTGACGGTTGAAATCGTGGAAGTTGAACGACTGAAAAAAAGTCATAATAACAAACACATAATGATAGTCCAGAAGCTCTCTGTGCCAACCTATATGGACAGAACTTAATCGCATAGATGAAAGTCGACCATTTCCTCTGCCACCCACCGTAGTCAGACGGCATAGCAGTCATGTTGTACTTCCAAATAAGATAAAGGTTGCGTAATCCCCGTTCACAAAGAGCTTGCGGTCGGCACTCTTCACAGTGCAATCCGACAAACTGACATCACGCTGGATGATTTTGTAAATGCGTATAAAAGCAGGCGGCAAACACATGAGAATAGTGATACTATCGCGGCCATCCACGGCAAAACATCCAAAGGCGTGTTACGCCTCACGAAATATAATACCTATGTGATACTTATGCGAAACGAATTTGAACTAAAAAATAGTGTAAAAGAATTCTGGAATAAGGAAAGTTGCGGTGAAATATATGCGACTGGGCAGTCAGAAATAGAGTATTACGAGTCCGCAAGCAATAGCAGATATAAACTAGAACCGTATATATTTGATTTCGCGGCATTTCACGAAGGCAACAAAAAAGACGTCTTGGAAATTGGTGTCGGCATGGGGGCAGATCATGTGGAATGGGCTAAGTCAACTCCAAATTCGTTAAATGGGATTGATCTAACGCCAAGAGCTATTGAACACACGAATAAGAGACTAACTTTATATGGGTTGACTTCAGATATTAAAGTAGCGGATGCAGAGAATTTGCCATTTGATGACAGGTCTTTTGATTTAGTCTATTCATGGGGTGTTTTGCACCATTCCCCAAACACATCTCAAGCCATCAGTGAAGTTTTTCGAGTGCTGCGCCCCGGCGGGGTGGCAAGAATTATGATATACCATAAGTATTCTCTAACAGGATACATGTTGTGGATGCGATATGGGCTACTAGCAGGCCGACCTTTCAGATCACTTCGTGATATCTATTTCAATCACCTAGAAAGTCCTGGAACAAAAGCTTATTCTGTTAATGAAGCAAGAAAGATGTGTTCGCAGTTTGATGACTTAGACATAAAAGTTCAACTAAATTTCGGTGATTTGTTAGAAGGTGCCGTAGGGCAAAGACATCGTAGCATTTTATTATCTATCGCAAAGAAGCTTTGGCCAAGACGGTTATTAAGGACACTGTTTAAAAATCATGGACTGATGCTACTCATAGAAGCCAGAAAATGAAGGCCATAACAATCGCCGGGTGCCACTGGCTGCTTGCCAGAGGGTGTCGCGTGTGGAAAGAATAAACATATGTGTGGAATAGTAGCTATCGCGGGATTCACACCAGAAGATGTGCTGATCGCCATGCGCGATACGTTGCAGCATCGTGGTCCTGATGCTGCCGGTGTAAACTGGTGGCCCGAGGCGGGACTTGCGCATCGTCGCTTGTCGATCATTGATTTAGACGGAGGGAAACAACCGCTTTCGAATGAAGACAGCTCAGTATGGGTAACCTACAACGGAGAAATATATAACTATTTGGAGTTGCGTACAGAACTCAAGGCGTCAGGGCATCGATTTGCAACACGCAGTGACACGGAAGTTCTCGTACATTTGTACGAGGATCTTGGCGAGAGGTGCGTGGAACGACTTCGTGGAGATTTTGCTTTTGCAATATGGGACCGTCGCCGCGGAGAGCTCTTTGCAGCGCGAGATCGGCTCGGGGTGAAGCCGCTGTATTATGCAAGAGTGAACGACACGCTGTTGGTTGCCAGCGAGATCAAGGCATTGCTTAAGCATCCGGCGGTCTCAAGGGAGCTAGATGTGGTCGCGCTCGATCAGTACTTGAGCTATCTGTACATCCCTTCTCCGCGAACGATTTTTGAAAGCATTCGGCAGCTACCGCCGGCGCATTGGCTTCGTTTTAGAGACGGAGTGATTCGGACGAGCCGGTATTGGCAACCCCCGCTGCATCGGAGTGACGCTCCCACATGTGTTGAGGATGCGGCAGAGGAGGTGCGCGAAACGCTGGACGACGCGGTTCGGGTACGCATGATGAGCGAAGTGCCTTTGGGCGCTTTTCTTAGCGGAGGGATCGATTCCTCAAGTCTGGTGGCGGCGATGGCAAAAAGTTCGGATCGCGCGATTAAGACATTCACCATTCGCTTTCCTGCAGAGAATATCTTGTATGACGAAGGACCCGCCGCCAATTGTGTGTCCAAACATTTAAATACGGATCACGTTGAGTTAGAAGCAAAGGCGAATTGTACCGATTTCTTGCACGAGATGGTTCGTGGTTTCGACCAGCCGTTTGGAAACCCCACGGCACTATTGGTGTATGTCTTGTCGGAACTAACGCGAAACTACGTGACCGTGGCGATGGCAGGCGATGGAGGAGATGAACTTTTCGGCGGCTATCCGCGTTATCGAGGGTTAAGGTGGCTGCAAAAATACGGGCATGCTCCTCGCTTGGTGCGCAAAACAGTGGCGGCAATGGCCAGACGTGTCCTGCGCGATCGTATGGACGGCAATCACTCGAGGCGTCGCATTAGAGAATTCCTTCAGTCGGGAAACAGACAGCTTTGGGAAGGCTATCTGGACTGGATAGGGTATTGGAACGGCTACAGCAAAGATGGGCTTTACACAAAGGAATTTCAGGCTAGAGTCGGACAGACTGACCACGGAGAGTGGCTAGCCGGCCATGTCGAAGAGTTGTCGTCGACGGATTTGCTGGCATCGGCTTCTGCATTGGACCTGGTGTCATTTCTGCCGGAAAACCTTCTTGCTTATTCGGACCGGATGAGTATGGCTCATTCGTTGGAGGTGCGGGTGCCGTTTACGGATCATATCCTGATCGAACGCGTACTTCCACTGACGACGGCGATAAAATGGCCGAAAGGCAAGTTGAAGGGCTTGTTGCGCGCATCAGTGGCCGAACGGCTGCCGGACAAAATACTGACAGGTAAGAAGATCGGGTTCAATCCACCGATGGCGTCTTGGCTTCGTGGTCAGATGTCGGGGTTACTAGAGGAATATCTTTCGGAGGAATGCGTACGCCGACGGGATATCTTCCATCCAGAATCGATCAATATGCTTAAAGCCCAGTTGTACTCGGGGGCGCGGGACATTTCGCTTCACCTCTGGGCGCTGGTGGTTTTGGAGTGTTGGATGCGCGAATATTTGGACTGAGACATTCGCAAAAATATGTAAGCAATGGGCGAACACAAGCTTTAGAAGGCGAGGCTGAAAAGTTGAAACAAATGCTGCAAAATCTCAAGACGGGCACAATCAGCGTCGAAGACGTGCCGCGGCCCATGCTGCACGAGGGGGGCATCGTCGTCCGCAGCCGCAAATCGCTGATCTCCGCCGGCACCGAACGGATGATGCTTTCGCTGGGCAAAAAAAGCCTGCTGGGAAAGGCTCGCGAGAGGCCCGACCTGGTGAAAAAGGTCCTGGAAAAAATGAAACGGGAAGGGTTTTGGGCTACCTTCCAAACCGTCCGCGACAAGCTCGACAGCGAAGTGCCGCTGGGCTATAGCAATTGTGGCGAAATCCTGCAAGTCGGCGCCCGCGCCAGACGTTTCGAAGTGGGCGGGCTAGTCGCTTGTGCCGGGGCCGGATACGCCAACCACGCCGAAGTCAACTACGTGCCGCGGCTGCTGGCCGTGCCCTTGCCCCAGGGTGTGGATACCGAAGCGGCCGCCTATGCCACCGTGGGCACCATCGCCTTGCAAGGCGTGCGGCTGGCCGATCTGCGCGTGGGCGAATCGGCCGTGGTGCTCGGCCTGGGGCTGATCGGGCAACTCACCGTACAGATCCTCAAGGCCTCGGGGTGCCGCGTGGCGGCGCTGGACCTTGCCCAGGATCGCGTCAAGCTGGCCGCCGAGAACGGCGCCGATTTGCCGCTCGTGCTCGAAGGCGAACGCACCGAAAAACAAGTGCTGGACTTCACCCGCGGGCGAGGCGCCGATGCCATTTTGATCACCGCCGCTACGTCGAGCAACGCGCCGGTCGAGCAGGCGGCCCGATTGGCTCGCGACCGGGCCAAGGTGATTATGGTGGGCGTGACGGGCATGGATATTCCGCGGACGCCGTACTTCGAAAAGGAACTTACCTTCATGGTCTCGCGCAGCTATGGGCCGGGGCGTTACGACACGGATTATGAAGAGCACGGCCACGATTACCCAATAGGACACGTTCGTTGGACGGAGAACCGCAACATCGAGGCTTTTCTGGACATGGTCGCCGTCGGCACGGTTCGGCCGCAGGTCTGCACTACGCACCGTTTCGATATCGACGACGCCGTGGCGGCGTTCGAACTGATTCTGGGCAACAAGGAGCCGTACCTGGGGGTCGTTTTGGAATATCCGCAAGATGGGGCCGGCGGGAAAGGGGCCGAGGCCACAAGGATCGAGTTCCCGGCCGCGGCCGCCACGAAGCCGACCGACAAGGTGGGATTGTCGTTCATCGGCGCCGGTGGTTTCGCCCGCGGCGTGCATATGCCCAACGCCGCAAAGTTGGACAACGTCTCGCTGCGAGGGATCGTTGACGCCTCGGGCATGGCGGCCAAGTCGGCCGGAGCCAAATTCGGGGCCGCCTTCTGCGCGTCGGCCGAATCAGAAGTTTTGCAGGATCCCGAAACCGATGCCGTGCTCATCATTACGCCGCATTCGCAACACGCCGACGGTGTTTGCCGCGCTTTGTCGGCGGGCAAGTCCGTTTTGGTGGAAAAGCCTCTGGCGATCAATATCGACGGTCTGCGAAAGATTCACCAGACACTGCAGTCGCATCCTCACAACCTCATAGTCGGTTTCAATCGCCGCTTTGCGCCGTTGGCCGGGGAGTTGAAAAAACATTTCACGGGGCGTGGGCCGTTGAACGTTCAGTATCGTTGCAATGCGGGTTCGCTGCCGGCGGATCACTGGATCAGCGATCCCAGCGAAGGTGGCCGCATCATCGGCGAGGCTTGCCATTTCTTCGACTTTTTTACCTTTCTTACCGATGCGGCCCCGTCAACGGTTTTTGCGGCAGCTCCCTCGGTCGGCTCCGCGGACGACGCGGCAATTACGGTGACCTACGCCGACGGATCGGTTTGTCAGTTGCTCTACGCTTCCACCGGGCCGTCTTCGTACAGTAAAGAACGCGTGGAGGTGTTCGCTGGAGGCATGGCGGGCGTGTTGACGGATTTCCGCACTCTGGAAGTACATTCGGACACCCAGCGGTTTAAGCCTCGCAAGTCGATGCAGGCCGATAAGGGACATAGCCGGGAACTGGCGGTGTTTGTGGATGCGATCCGACGTGGCGAACCGTCTCCAATCAGCGTGGAATCGCTGTTCGACACGACCTTGGTAAGTTTCGCCGCCTTGGAAAGTATCCAGCAGGGCACGCCGATCTCCATCGCCCAGATGCGGGAGTCGGTTGTAAACGAACCGGAAGAAACCTCCTAGCAATTCATGAAGCTTTCGGCCCTAACTCGCACCTTTCGTACCGTCCGTCACTTGCGGCCTTGGCAAGTTTACTGGCGGCTGCGCTATCGGCGCGAAAGGGGGCGGCCGGTGGTTGTGCCGCTGGTGCCCGAACAGTTCGAAATCCGCAAGGACTTTCCAGATGTTCCGCTCGTCCCGCACGGGTCGCAGGGGTCGAAGAACGACGGTTCAAGCCCGGAGGGAAGCCATCGCTGCGAATGTTGCAGCGAGGGGTTCGTGGCCTTGATGGAGCAGGGACGCTTTCACCATCTCAACAAAACGCGAAACCTCCACAGCGATCCCACCGACTGGCTGCTTGGCGCGGCAAGCGATGATCGGCTGTGGACGATAACCTTGCACTATCATGCCTGGGCGTGGAAGCTGGCCCAGCGGGCAGTTTCCGTCGGCGATGTTTCCGATGACAACGGCGCCCAGCGAGCCGATGCGTGCTTGCGGCGGTTGCTCGGCGATTGGATCGCCAACTGCGACCTGGCGGCCGGCGGCGCTCGAGATCTGGCCTGGAACGCTTATGCAATCTCGACCCGAATCGGCTGCTGGTGCCGCTTGTATCATCTTCTCGGCAGCGAGGGACGAAAGCACTGGGGCGAACTGCAAGGGCGTTTCATTCGTAGTCTCTGGCAACAAGCGGCCTTCCTTAAGGAACATATCGAGTGGGACCTCCGCGCCAATCACGTACTCCGCGACGCCGTGGGACTGGCTTGGGCCGGGCGTTTTTTCGACGGCCCAGAGGCCGAGGAGTGGCTGCAAACGGCCACCGATTTGGCTCGCTCGCAAGCAAAGGAACAAGTCCTCCCCGATGGCGGGCATTTCGAACGCTCGCCCATGTACCACCTCCACGCCATGGAAGACTTCTTGCTGCTGGGGTCGCTTGTCGAAAACCCGTCGGCTAGAGATACCATCCGCGAAACCTGGCGAAAGATGGCGGAGTTCCTCGCCTGGACGCGACATCCCGACGGGCAGATCCCGCTCTTCAACGACGGCGGTTTGAACGGCGCTTGCCACCCTGGAGAAATGCTTGCGGTCGGCTGCCGCGCCTTCGGCCTGGACGTCGATCCCCAGCCCCGCAAGGGCGGCAAACTGTTCGAGGATTTCGGGCTTGTGGTTTGGCACGGGGAACCTTGGAGCGTGTTTTTTGACGTGGGGCCGGTGGGTGTCGATTATCAACCGGGACATGCACACGCCGATACGCTCTCGATCGAGGCTTCCTTCGAGGGCCGGCGGCTGTTCGTCGACCCGGGCACATTCGGCTACGACAACGACAAGGCGCGGCATTACGATCGGGCTACCGCGTCGCATAATACACTGTGCGTCGACGGCACGGATTCCAGCGAAGTCTGGCATATTTTTCGGGTTGGGCGACGTGCTCGGCCGCGGGGCGTGAGTTGCGTCACGTGCGGCGTTTCCTTGCGAGCCAAAGGGTCGCACAGCGGCTACGCGCACCTCGAGGGGCGACCATGCCATGCTCGTCGCGTGGAGATTTCCGCACGGGGATGCCTTCTTATCGTCGACGAAATCACCGGTAGCGGCCGGCACTCGCTCGAAGGCGGGCTGCTGCTGGCGCCCGGCTGGACGGCGCGGCGGCATGACGGCGGTTGGGAAATCGTCGAACATGACAAACGCCTTTACGCCAAGATCGAAGCAGACGGCGTTACGCTCGAAACGCTCGTTCGCTCCTACAGCCCGGAATATGGGCGACGCCAGAACGTGCAGCGTCTTAGCTGGCGCGGCGTGGTCGAATTACCTTACAAGCTGACTTGGCGAATTGAAAAATGTTCGCCGGGCGCGGCACAAGCGGATAAAATAACAGGAGCCACAAAGTAATGCGCATCCTTGTTCTCACGGATAGATTTCTGCCGGAGATATCGCCGCCCTGTTTTCGCACAATGGAACATGCCCAGCAGTGGATGAAAATGGGACACGAAGTCACTGTCTTGACCTGCGTTCCCAATTCTCCGCACGGCAAGGTGTTTCCCGGCTATCGCAACCGTCTTTGGCAGAGCGAGGAGATGGACGGCGTCCGCGTGATTCGGATTTGGACCTACATGACCAGCAACGAAGGCATCGTCAAACGTTCGCTGGACTATCTCAGTTTCACGCTTATGGCCATTTTCTTCTTTTGGCGGCTGCCCCAGTTCGACATCATGGTTGCATCGTCTCCGCCGCTGTTCGTGCCCCTGGGTGTTTACGGCCTTTCGCTGCTGCGGCGCCGCCCCTGGGTGTTCGAGCTGCGCGACCTCTGGCCGGCGTCGATTGCCGCGGTGGGATTGAAAATGGGACGAGTCATGCGGCTGTTGACGCGGCTGGAAATGTTCCTCTATGGCAAGGCCGACCGCATTGTGGCCGTGACACCGGCCTTTATCGAGGAACTTGTCGAGCGCGGCATTCCCCGCGAGAAACTGGACATGGCCACCAACGGCGTGAATACCGAGGTGTTCAATCCGCAAAACGTCGAGTTCGACGCCCGCCAGAAATTGGGAATCAAAAAAGACGACTTCCTGCTGGCCTATATCGGGGCCGTGGGCGCGGCGCACGGCTTGAAAACTCTTCTCGACGCGGCCCAATTGTGTAAAGACGAACCGCGGATACGCTTTCTGATAATCGGCGAAGGAGCCGACCGGGGCAAGCTGGAAAAAGATGCTTGCCAACGCAATATTACAAATCTGATGTTCCACGATTTCGTGCCGCACGACGAAATCCCGTCATATCTGGCCGCCCTGGACGCGGGAATTGTTCACTTGCGACCGCACGATGTCTTCAAATCCGTAATTCCGTCGAAGATTTTCGAGTTCATGGCCATGGGCACGCCGATGATCTACGGCGTGGAAGGCTGTAGCGCCGAGATTGTCGAAAAAGCCGGCGCCGGCTACTGCATCCCCTCCGGCAATCCCCGGGCAATGGCCGACGCTGTTCTCGAATTGCAAAAAGATCCCCAGCGGCTAAAACAGATGGGCGCCTGCGGCCGTGAGGCCGTGGCCAAGGAATTCAGCCGCGTGGTTAAGGCGAAAGAAATGCTTCGTTCGTTTGAAGAAGTGCTAGGGGACCGTTGAAAAAGGCCTGGGAGGGCGAAGCTCCTGCTGAGCCACACAGTTACAAAAGACACAGGAGAAAGTAACGTGACGAATTTACGCTTGGCATGCATCGTCGGCGCCCGACCGAATTTCATGAAAATGGCGCCCATCCTCAAGGCCTTCGAAGCCCATCGAGGCGTGGAAACCGTTCTCGTGCATACCGGTCAGCACTACGACAAAAACCTCTCCGACGTGTTCTTCGAAGAACTCGACATGAAGCGACCCGATATTTCGCTGGAAGTCGGGTCCGGCAAACATGGCCAACAGACGGCGCGTGTTATCGAACGGTTCGAAGTGGTTCTGGAAAATGCGGCCGCCGAGGGCAAGCCCTTCGATCGCGTGCTGGTCGTGGGCGATGTGAATTCGACCATGGCTACGACCATCGCCGCCGTGAAACTCGGCGTGCCGGTGGCCCACGTCGAAGCCGGACTGCGCAGCTTCGACCGCACCATGCCCGAGGAAATCAACCGCATCCTCACCGATGCCATAGCCGACGTGCTGCTGGTATCCGATCCGGCAGGCATGGACAACCTTCGCCATGAGGGCCACGGTGAAGAAGAGATGGTGCTGGTGGGCAATGTGATGATCGACACGCTGAAAAGATTGCTGCCGCGGGCCCAGGCCCGCGATACACTCGACCGGCTGGGACTAATCCCCGGCTCCTATGGGCTGGTCACTCTGCATCGTCCCGCCAACGTCGACACGGCCGAAACGCTGGGCCCGCTTCTGGACGTGTTGCTGGAAACATCGAAAAGTCTGCCACTCGTCTTTCCTATCCACCCCAGAACGAAGCAGCGGATCGAACGGTTCGGCTTTTCCGAAAAACTCGATGCCGCCAAGGGGCTTTTGCTACTGGGCCCGGCAGGTTATCTTGACTTTTTGGCACTGTCTTCGCAATCGAAGGTGATCGTTACCGATTCGGGCGGCTTGCAGGAAGAGTCGACCGTGTTGGGCATACCTTGCCTAACCGCGCGACCCAACACCGAACGGCCCATTACCGTTACCCAAGGGACCAGTACGCTGGTGGGCAACAACGCCGATATGCTTCGCGACGGTCTTACGGCCGTTTTGGACGGCACCTACAAAACGGGCGAATGCCCCCAATTGTGGGACGGCCGCGCCGCCGAGCGGATCGCCGAGGTGATTGTGGGGAAAGGGGCTACTTACAATACTTAGTTTTGTAGGGTGCGTCCGTGACGCACCGATGTTAGCTACATGGAAACACAAAATCATTTCAGCAAGGGAATCATTATGGCGGGCGGGTCTGGAACCCGTCTGTATCCCATGACGCGCGCGCTGAGCAAGCAGCTTTTGCCGGTTTACGATAAACCGATGGTCTACTACCCGCTGTCGGTGCTGATGCTGGCCGGCTTGCGCGATATACTGCTGATCTCGACACCCCAAGACATCGCCGGCTTCGAGCGTCTCTTGGGCGACGGCAATTGGTTGGGAATTTCTATCCGCTATGCGGTTCAGCCACGTCCGCAGGGAATCGCCCAGGCTTTCATCATAGGGCGAGATTTCATCGGCTCGGACAACGTGGCCTTGATCCTCGGCGACAACATTTTCTATGGACAGGGGTTTAGGAGCAAGCTTTCCCTAGCCGCCGCGCGCAAGTCGGGCGCCACGAACTTCGTCTATACCGTCAGCGATCCGGGCCGCTATGGGGTGATCACCCTGGACGAGGACGGCAGGCCGGTTTCCATCGTCGAGAAACCGCCGCGGCCGCCTTCCAATCTTGCCGTTACGGGGCTTTATTTTTACGACAACAACGTGCTTGATCTGGCTGCCGGCCTGCGGCCATCCCAGCGAGGCGAGTTGGAAATCACCGACATTAATCGAGCATATATTCAAGAGGGCAGGCTTAACGTGCAGCGCCTGGGGCGGGGCTTTGCCTGGCTGGACACGGGCACCGAAGACTCGTTGCTGCTGGCCGCCGATTTCGTCCGCGCCATCGAGCAACGCCAAGGCTACAAGATCGCCTGCATCGAGGAAGTCGCGTTTCGCATGGGATTCATCAACGGCGATCAACTGGAAACCCTGGCGGCTCGATTTAATAACAATTATGGCCAATACCTGAGAAATTTATTAGTCGCCCGGTAAAGAAGGCTCTGGGGATAATTTAGTGGGTGTTTTGAGGACAGAGGACAGAGGACAGATGTTAGCGGCGGGGCTTGTCCCCGCGCTATATGATTACTCATAAAAAGTCCTATTATCAGTAGAATCCGTCAGAAATGGAATATTCCGCGAATCCTGGTCCATCGGCATGAAGTACCCGATTGGCCAAAACCGGCCCATTACACCCAAATTTGCACCCCCGATGCCTGTGCGGCATAGCCATAATGAGCAAATCCGTGTTACAATATAGGGCATTAGAGTTCTTTTTAATCGGATCATAAATCCTTTTCACAACTCAAGTTCCGTAGGTACGTTCATGCGTTCTCTTAACGTTCGTTTGCTGGCAATCATCGTGGGGCTGGGCGTGGTTCTTGCGATTTCAACATTCGCCCTGAACCGTTTTCAGGTCTACCGACATGCCGACTTTTACTACAAGACGGCTCAAAGGACCAAGGATAGCGACGATATCGAGCAGCGTCTCGAAGCCGTTAAGAATTTGCGGCGATACGTAAACCTTTGCCCCGACGACAACGTCGTGCGAGCCGAATTGGGAGTGCTGATGGTGGACATCGCCAAGACTGGCGGCCCCAAATTATATTGGTTGAATAGCGACGCTTTTTCCGTTTTCGAGTCTGTTCTCCGCTACGATTACAATCGTTCCGACGTGCGGCGAAATCTTGTCGAAGTAGCCATTGCCACGCGTCGATATCCCGCCGCCAAAGAACATCTCGATGTTCTCCTCGAAGACTCACCCCACGATGCCGAGTTGCTCACATGGCTTGGGCAATGCCAAACCGTAGACGAAGATTACGAGTTGGCGAAGGAGTCGTTTAAGAAGGCCATCGAAAATGATCCCGGTCGAATTGAGCCTTACACCCAACTTGTCGCCATTTTGCAAAGAAACAAAAAGCTTGACGGAGACCGCGATCTGAATCCCACCGTCAAAGTGCCGGCCGCGGAGGCCGAGACCGAAAAGCCGGATACCGCTACAACAGAAGATACACCGTCGGAAGCTCCCAAAGCAGACGACAAGAACACGGACGATGAGCCGGCCGACGAAAAGAAGGGCGATAAAGCTGAGGAAAGCACCGAAGAAATATTCATCGAAAAAGAGGACGAGGACCATCCCGATACCTGGATGAATCGTCTGGTGGCGGCGAATTCCGATTCGCCGCAGGCCCGTTTGATGAGAGGAAAATACCTTCTTCGAACACACAAACCTGACGAGGCCGAGGAAGAAGCCTCCCAGGCTTTGCGGCGGATACCTCTAGCGATGCGTGCAGCCGCCGGGGCGATTGGCGAGACGGCAAAGGCACTGAGAGAACTGCCCCAATCGCTGCCGTCCCCGCCCGCTTCCGCCCAAGCGGCGATCGAAGAACTCGATTCGGCCGCCAGACAAATGGAAACCGCCGCAAAATCGGCGGCCACCTTGGCCCAAAGCGAAGAAGAGCCCGGCGCTGAGGAGCCTATTGCCACCGCCTTGAAAAGTGCATCCCAAGCTCTTAAAGCCACGGGCGAGGCTCTGGTGGCAATTACCGAGGAAAACGACGAGGATGACGATATCGCCGAAACGCTGGGGGCCGTCACCGCGGCCAAAGCCAAGGCGGTTGCCGAACTCGACGTTCTCAAGGAAAGTTTGCAAGGCGCTCTGTTGCTTTTGGCCGAGTGCCAAGCGAACAAAGAGCAGATTGATGAAGCCCGCCGGCTCGCTACCATGACAAATGTCTTTTTTCCGCATTCAGCTTCGGTCTATTCACTGCTGAGCCGGCTGGAGAGCACCGCCGACAACCAGCAACAGGCCCGCGAATGGGTTGACCGGGGCCTGGACGCCACCGAAGATGCGCCCACGTTATTGTGGATGAAAGCCAATTTTATCATCGACGATCTCGCCAAAGCGGCCAATAACGGCCAAGAGCGGCGAGACGATATACTGGCAGATCTTTCGGACATTTCCGATAAGCTGCGAAGCTCGTACTCAAACTTACGATCGCCCGCTTTCATCGGCTATCTGTCCGCCCGCGCCGCTTTTGTGCAGGGGCAATGGGCCAGAGCTAACAAGGAGTTCGATACGATTCGCGACGCCCTTGCCCTCATGGCTCCTCAACTGGCGGTGAAAAGCAACCAAATGGCGGCCAGATGCTTCGAGCATCTTGGCCGCCCGGATTTGGCCCAAGGCATCCGAAAAAGCGGTATCAGGGCACCCAGCGCCATCAGCAGGCGCTTTGGCGGGGTTGCCCGAATGCTATCCCAAGGCAGGTTCGAGGATGCCGCCGCCGAACTGGAGGAGATGAAAGAAACAGGGAACCTTCCAGACGAGGCCTGGATTCTGCTGGCCCAACACAGTCTTAACGTGAACCGCTCTCCAAATAATACGAAAAAAGATTGGCACACTTTCGACAGGGTTTTGCAGGAGGCCGCGAAGTCGAGCCCCGAAGACGTGCGATTGCCGCTGATCGCCGCCAATGCCCTGATTGCCCAGGAGAAAATGGATGAGGCGCATAAGCTTCTCACCGAAGCATGCAATAAAAACCCCCAAGAGCTAATATATTGGCAGTCTCTAATCCGCATTGCACAACAAAAAGAAGACTGGCAGGAAGCCGAAAAGCTGTTGCTGGATGCCCGCAAGGAATTTGCTGATTCCGTGTCCATGCGTATCGCGGAAGCCGTTTTGATAATTAACCGCGACAAGAAGGAATCAGCTCCGGCCTTAAAGAGGCTTGCGGAAAATACGGACGATTATTCAGACCAGGACAGAGTTCGCCTCTTGAACGTCTTGGCCAATTGCGCCCGGCGGGCCGGCGATCTCGAACTGTCCCAACAATTATACCGCAAGGCTGCCGACGGCGATCCCACCAATCTGAAACTCCGCATCTTTTTGTTCGAGATCGCCGCCCAGAAAAAAGACGACGCGGCCATGGCCGCGGCCGTGGAGGAGATCCACGAAATCGAGGATGACGGTCCCTTCTGGCACTACTACGAAGCCCTCCGCCTTGCCACCAAGTCCGACGAAGCTAAAGATATGGGCCTTCTCGATGAAGCTCTCGAGCATCTTGCCCAAGCGAAAAACCTGCGCGCGAACTGGGATCACATTCCCATGCTGGTCGGTCGCATCGAGCTCCGCAAAGGCAATAGGAAAGCGGCCGTCGATAATCTCACGGAGGCCGTTGACCAAGGCTCGCGGGACCCGCAAGCAATCGGCATGTTGGTCACACTGCTCTACGAACAGGGGCGAGACGACGAAGCTGAACGTATGATCGGCCTGCTCGAAGAGCAAGATTTGCAAATATCAGACCAGGCGAGTCGCCTGCAAGCCCAAGGCATGTTCAAACGCGGTGAGCAAGAACAGGGCCTGGAGATCTTCCGGAAAATCGCCGAGAACTCGGAGGATTTCCGCGACCACCTTCGGCTTGGGCAAATCCTGGGCGCTTTCGGCCAACAAGCTCGACTGCGGGGGAACGACGAGCAGTCGAAAGAATTCTTCGTCGACGCCGAGAAGTCTCTACGTAAAGCCGCCGAATTGGCTCCCGACGAAACATTCGTTTGGGTGGCGCTTGTACAGTTCCTCAGCCGCTGCGAAAAAGAATCCCAAGCCCTGGAGGTTATCAGCGAGGCCCGTAAAACGGTCGACAAGCAGCGTCTGCCGCTCACTCTGGCCCGCTGCTTCCAAAGCCTGGGACGCGGTCCGGAAGCCCAACAGCAATATCTGACCGCCGTGGCCAATTCGGACGGCAAGGATTCCGCCGCGCGGCTGCTGGGAGCATTTTATTGGCGATACAAGAAATATAAAGAGGTCAAAATTCTTCTCGACGAGATCATCGAGGGGAAACAGCCGGCTTCCGAATACGATGTTGCTTGGGCTCGGCGACTAAAGGCACAACTCCTCTATAAACAAGGCGGGCTGGCCAAACGTTGGGAGGCCATTGCCCTGGTCGACGAAAACCTTAAAAAAGACCCGTCCTCAATAGAGGACATTCGTCAAAAAGCCAAGCTCCTTGCTACCTTCGGCAACCCAAAAGAACTGCGAGAGTCCAAAAAGCTCATCGAGACTTTACTATCGTTGCCGAATCCGAACCCCGACGATCGCTATCTCATGGCTACTGTTTTGCTGGCCAAAGACGACTGGCCGGGCGTTACTCAACAAATGCAGCAACTTCTTTCCCGTAAGAATATCAAGTCCATCTGGCTACAGTTCTACATCAGCTCTTTGCTCAATCGAAATGAGATCGGCAGCGCCGATGCGTATCTCAAGCGTCTGGAACTGATCGAACCGCATAGCTTTGCGGTTGCCAAGTTTACGGTTCGCATTCTTACCAGTCGCGGTCAATACGATCAGGCTCTGGAAGTACTGGACAAGTATGCAAACAACTCAAGCCTCTCCGGCTCGAATGGCTCCGGCAAAAAAGAAGCAGACCGGCAAAAAACGATCCGCCTTGTCAACTCTGCAAGAACTCTCGAGGATTTGATCGCCGAACTCCCGCGCACGGAGAAAGGAAACGATCCGAAAATACTAGCCGGCTCGAAAAAGCTCACCGACCGGGCCGAAGCGTACTGGCGTGAGATCGCCAAGCTTCATCCCCAGGGAACCATGCAATTCGTTCGCTTCCTGAGTAAGCACGGCAAACGCGATGAAGCACTTACTATTGTTGAAACCGCCTGGAAACAAGGGAGTCCAGCGAGCATTGCCCAGACTGTCGTCTCCTTTATCATTAAGGGGAAAGCGACTCCCGCACAAGTCAAGCGCGTCGAGCGGATTCTTAATGATGCAACTCTCACTTTCGGCGAATCCAGCCCGCTGCTTCTGGCCATGGCCGAGTTGAGGAGCATACAGCGACGATACGAAGAGGCAGAGTCCCTTTACCGAAAGGTTCTCGACAAGGAGCCCCGGAATGTGGTGGCCCTGAATAACCTTGCCGTGTTTTTGGCTCTTCGCAACATTAAAGCCGACGAGGCTCTGGAATTGATGAATCAGGCAATAGCAATTGCCGGTCCCAGGCCCACCCTCCGCGATTCCCGCGCCAGCGTTCACATTTCGCGAGGCGATTGGGAAAGCGCGCTTGCGGATATCGAAGCCGCCATCAGCGGCAAACCCACGCCAACCCGCTTTTTCCATCAGGCACAGGCACTCTATGCCGCAAAACAAAAGAATAAGGCGGAAACGGCCCTTAAGAAAGCCCACGATATGGGCCTCGACGAAGATAGCCTGCAACCACTCGAACGGCCGGCGTATCGGCAACTTCGCGAAGACTTAAAGTAGCCCCAACCTCAAAACAGACCCGGCTTCAAAGTAGATCCAGCCTTGAAGTAGGCCGACATGAGCGACTTTAACGAACATCAGCCATCGTCCCCACGGGGCCCGACGGCGCAACCGCGCGACCTCTCTGGGTGTCGGCTGGAAGGATATCAGCTACTGCGACGGCTCGGTCACGGGGCAATGGCCGAAGTTTATCTTGCCGAACAAAGTTCGCTGAAACGGCTTGTGGCCATAAAATTTCTCAAGCCGGAACTCGCCAACGACGAGACCTACCGTAAACGCTTCCAACGCGAAGCCGAGGCCGCCGCCGCTTTGGTTCATGCGAATATCGTCCAGATCCACGAGGTCGGCTGCGTCGACGATGTCAATTTCATTATCCAAGAATACGTCGAAGGACAAAATCTTCGACAGTGGATAGCCCAGAACCAAAACCCCGACCTGCCCCGCGCGCTCTCGATTATCCGCCAGGTGGCCGCCGCGCTCGCTAAGGCCGCCGAACAAAACATCGTCCACCGCGACATTAAACCCGAAAACATACTGATCACCAATTCCGGCGAAGTTAAGGTCGCTGATTTCGGCCTCGCCCGGCTGCCGCGACACGGCGACGGTGTGGACCTCACGCAAGTTGGAATCACGCTGGGCACGCCACTGTATATGAGCCCCGAACAGGTCGAGGGAAAAACCCTGGACCCACGTAGCGATATATACAGCTTTGGCGTAACCTGCTATCAGATGCTGGCCGGAAGACCACCCTTCAGCGGCCAAACCTCGCTGAGTGTCGCCGTGCAGCACCTGAAAAAAACCCCACCGCCGTTGGCAGACATTCGCCACGATCTGCCGGCCGAGCTTTGCCGCATAGTTCATCGTATGTTGGCCAAAAACCCCAAAGACAGATATCAGTCGCCCCGCCATCTGCTCAAAGACCTTCGCAACCTGCAAACCGAAGAACTCGGCGACACCTGGCCCGAAAATCTTCCCGGATGGACAACTGCCGGCCTGGAAAACACACCTCTGCCGCCGCTTCGGGCAACGCAGCGGATTCAAGCCCTTATGGACACCGCCGAAATTCCCAGCCGCCGGGCCTTCAAGCGAACCGCCCTGGCGACGGCACTTTTGCTCGCTGTCTGTATCGGCGGCCTAATCGCCTGGTTCACAACATCGCAACCGCTCATGCTCGACGGCGCGCAACTCGCCGCAGGAACGAGTCCACCGGTTGCCAAAGAAGAAAACGTTTTACTACAGTGGATTTCGGCCACCAAAGCCGACACGCAAAGCGCTTGGCTGGCATTGATCGAGTACTATCCACAAAAGAAAAACTATGTTCGTCGAGCCCAGCAACAACTGGCCCGACTCTACCTCCGCGAAGGCGACGACGTCCGCGCGCTAGCCGCTTGCCACCGTCTTGCCACCCTTGATCCCGACGACAAAGAACTGCAAGCCTTCGGCCTGGCCGGGGAGTGCGTCGCCCTGGCCCGCTTGAAAAGAACCGCCGAATTCAAAACCCTTTACCGAACCTTAAAGCCCAATCTGGCCAGCCTCAAGGACGAACAACTTCGAGAAGAGCTTCTGGCCATCACAAAGCTCGGCAAGCCGAAGCTATAACTGCCTGACGCATCGCTCGCCGGCGACTGGGCCAACTATTTCTGGCGGACTCAAGCGTACCGCGACATGATCCGGTCCATCAGATCAGGCGAAAGGCGGTTGATCCAGCACATTACCTTTCCCCAAAAATACGGGATTATCGAGTGGTCGCCTCGACGAATAGCGTGAACGGTTTTTCGAGCTACATAGTCGGCCGTAACCGCCATGTGTTCGGGCCAGGCCGGCTCACTGCCTTCCACGAGTCTCTTTGCGCGGAACTCGGATTGCGTAGTGCCGGGGTTGACTACCAGAACGTCGATGCCGTGCTTCGCAACTTCGGCACGAAACGATTCGGAAAAGCCTTGAATGGCGAATTTGCTTGCGCAATATTCGCTGTTTAACGGCGTACCGCGCAGTCCGACGATCGAACTGACATTGACGATTATCGGTTTATTGCCTTGATGCAAAAGGGGCAGTGCCAAGCGGATCATTTCAATGGAGGCAAAGAAGTTCACCTCCATCACCGTTCTCGCCCGCTGAGCGTTGGCGTTTTCAAACGGTCCGGCCACGCCCACACCGGCATTGTTCACCAGGATATCGAGCCCGCCGAATCGCGACCGCGCCGCCTCGATAGCCGCCCGCCGCGTGGCGTCGTCGGTAATGTCGCCCGCCACCGTCTCGATTCGACCGCCCAGCCGGCCGACTTCCTCGGCCAGTTCGGCAAGACGTTCTTCGCGTCGGGCAACCGCCACAACTTGCCCGCCTTGGCGGGCCAATTCCAAGGCGATAGCCCGCCCGATGCCGCTCGATGCGCCGGTTACAATCGCTCGGCTGTCTTTGATTTCGCGTCTTGCCATCTCAACCGCCATCCATGTGGGCCGTAATCGTAACACCATCCTCTCGAATAACTCCCACATACTTTTGCGGGATGCGGCAATGCACGGTGACGCGGTGGTCGTGATATTGCTTCGAAAATATCTCGCCGTTGGCCGCCAGATAGGCCAACATGCGGCCGTTTTCCACACCCATTTCCACGTTGACGCTGAGAAAACCCCGGCTCAAAGCGTCGCTCACCGCCGCCGTCAGTTCGGCGATCCCTTGGCGCTGCTTGGCGCTAATCGCCACCGCGTTGGGATAACGCCGCAACAGCCCTTCGACGCGGCCGCGGTCGGGCAGTGCATCGGCCTTGTTCAAAACCAACAGCGAATCCTTCTCCTCGATGCCGATCTCCTTCAGAACGGCGTAGGCGGCCGAAATCTGTTCGTAAACCGCGGGGTTGCTCACGTCGGCAACATGTAGTAAAAGGTCGGCCTGATTGGCTTCCTCCAGCGTGGCCTTAAAGCTCTCGATCAGATGGTGCGGCAGATCGCGCACGAAACCCACCGTATCGCTCAACAGCACGGGCCCCCAGCCGGGCAACTGCCAACGCTTCGTTCGCGTGTCCAGGGTTGCAAAAAGCGCGTCTTGCACGAAAACATCGGCCCCCGTCAGCGTATTCATCAGCGTGCTCTTGCCGGCGTTGGTGTAGCCCACCAGCGAAACGGCCATGCGATCGCGACGGGCGCGCACCTCGCGTCGCTTCCGCTCTTCGATGGCCTTGAGCTCGCGGCCCAGGTCGCGGATACGCTTGCCCGCCAAACGACGGTCGACCTCCAACTGCTGCTCGCCCGGCCCCCGCAGCCCCACGCCGTTCTTCTGACGCGAAAGGTGCGTCCACATCCGCTTCAGCCGCGGCAAGGCATATTCCAACTGCGCAAGCTCGACGGCCAACCGTGCCTGATAGGTCTGCGCCCGGCTGGCGAAAATATCCAGAATCAACTCCGTGCGGTCCACGACCTTCAGATCGGTCGCTTTTTCCAGGTTTCGCGTCTGTGCCGGCGAAAGATCGTTATCGAAGACAATAACGTCTGCCTCGGCCCCCTGGGCCAGCATGACCAACTCTTCGACCTTGCCGCTGCCCAAATAAGTAGCCGCCACCGGCCTGGCCCGCCGCTGCGCCATGCGCCCCACAACCCGACAGCCGGCCGCCTCGGCCAGCCCCTCCAGTTCGTCCAGCGGGGGGGGCTCCTGCTTGCGGTCGGACAATACAACGCTAACCAAAAAAGCCGCCTCGCTGGCGACGCTCTCAGTGCGGTCGATCTCGGTAACGATAGTCGTACTCCTCATGTTTCATTGTCCCTATTGTATTGTACCCCGCCCCGGCCGAAAAGACCCTACATCGCATAGGGTGTGCGATAGACTTTGCCGGAAAACCTCTTGTGTGGCACAACCCGGCCTACCGACTAAACGGACATACCCACCAACGGCATTTCTCTAATCCGTCTCCCCCGCGATTATCTGGCAATAGCTCTCATACCTCCGCTCATCGATCCGCCCGTCGGCCACGGCATCTTTGACCGCGCAATTGTCTTCGTGCGTGTGCGTGCAATCCGGATAGCGGCAGTGGGAAACGTAAGATCGCAAATCGCGGAAGAAAGCGGGCACCTCTTCGGGGATCACGTCCCAAAGCTGAAACTGGCGAATGCCCGGCGTGTCGACCACGTATCCGCCGTCCGCAAGCGGGATCAACCTCGCGGTGGTGGTCGTATGTCGCCCCTTTTCGCTCTCGGCGCTGACCGTGCGAACGCGGAGTTGCAGACTGGGGTCGACTACGTTCAGAAGCGACGACTTTCCCACCCCGCTTTGCCCGGTGACCACGCTCTCGCGACCGGCGAGCATCCGCCGGAATCGCTGCAAGCCGAACCCGGTGGTGGCGCTGAGCAGAACGACCTGGTAGCCCATCTGGCTGTAGACGCCGACCAACGGCTGAAACGCCGCCGGATCGACCAGATCGATCTTGTTAATGCAAACCACCGGGCGGATGCCGCTCTTATCGGCCGCGATCAACATGCGATCGATAAGGTTCGGCTTCAGCCTCGGCTCGGCCGCGCTGGTTACGATCAGAAACTGGTCGACGTTGGTTACGATAATATGCTGCCGCCCGCGGCTGGTGCGGTAAACGCTGCCCCGACGCGGCTCGACTCGTTCGATAATGCCCTCGTGGATGCAATCGTCGGTGTTCAGGGCCGGTCTAAAAAGAACCCGATCGCCGGCCGCTACAACGTGCCGCTGATCGGTGGCCAGCGTTTTCAACAACCGTCGTGTGGCGCACTGATAGACCTGCCCGTCTTCCTGTTCCACCATGCTGATCAGCCCGTGAACCGACAGCACCCGGCCCGGCCGGCAGGCCGCTTCGTCGACGTCCAGACGGATGCCGAAACCCGGTTCGTTGCCCTCGTCGATCACCTCGCCGCTGATCGTGCGGCGACGAGTCAGATCGCCCTTGCCGCTGACCCGCTCGGCCTGAGTGGTGTCTTTTTCCTTGAAACCGTGCTCGTCGAACTGACGAGTCCAATCGGTCTCGCGGGGTGGAGCCAAACGATTCTTGCGAAAATCCGCTCGAACCTTACCTTTGCCTTTTTTGTTTTTGGCCATAAGCACATCAATATTTGTGGCACGGCCATCCTGGCCGTGTGTTCTACATTTGTGGCACGCTAAAGTGCGTCGTTGCGCTTCCGCAACTGGCCGGGGCTATCGTCCGTAATATCATATCGTACGCCGCCTTCGTGAAGGGGTTTCTGGCGACTGGACGTCTTGGCCGTCCGCGGAGTCTTGCTCAAACCGGCCCGGTCGAGAAGCGATTTGCCAAAAATCTCCCTCTCAGTCGAATCAGGGGGTGGGGGACCGACAGCACCCATCTCGATGGGTGAATACTGAATCTCGTATTGATGCTTCGATATTGACAGGGTATCGCCCGGGTCCAGACGTTTGTCCACAACCCTAAGCCCGTTCACCTTAACACCGTTGCGGCTGTTCTTGTCGTGAACGTACCAATAACCGCCGTTAATGGCCAATTGGCAATGGTGGGCCGAGACGTTCGAAAATCGCAAAACAATATCGCAGCCTTCGCGGCGACCGACCAGAAGTGTTTTTTTAAGCAGTGGAATCGGGTCTCCACCACCCATGGGAATGAGTTCACCGTACATGTTTGGTGCTCTTGTGTGCCGGTGCCTGGCAACCTAGACTTGTGAGGAATATATACTAAGTGACTATATTCATTGTAAACGAGGGCCCGTTAGCAGTCAACGAACCACCCCCCCCCAATATCATGAGTGATAAAGTTTACGAAATCGTCTATCTGCCAGACGCAAAGATCGAAATTGACGGCCGGATCGATGAATCCGCATGGGAAAAAGCAAACCTGCTCAGTGATTTCACCTTCCCCTGGACCGACGCCACTGCCCCGTCCACGCATTTCAGGGCGATTGTCGACGACGCCAAGTTCTATTTCTCCTATCGAGTCTGGGACGACGACATCGTGCTGGTCGAACCCTACGAAAAACAATCCGACTCCCAGGGCGAAGACCGCGTGGAAATTGTCCTTTCCGGCGACCGAGAGTTGCGGCGCTACTTTTCCGCCGAAATCGACCCCTTCGGTCGCGTGCTCGACTTCCAAGCCTCCTACCACCGCCAGTTCGACTTCTCCTGGAGCTGGCCGGCCATGAAAACCGCCGGCACGATCACCGACGATGGATATGCGATCGAAGGTTCCATACCGCTGGAAACGCTCAAGTCGCTGGGTCTGGGCTCGCTGCTTTCCGGCGACGATTTGATTATCGGCCTCTTCAGAGCCGAATTCAGCCACGACCCCGACGGCGAAACAATCGAGGATTGGATCAGTTGGGTGCAACCGCAAGCGGCAGAGCCCGATTTTCACGTCCCCAGCGGATTCGGAACCGCGCGCGTGGTTCGCTAGGTATTGCCGGAACACAACGGTCATTCCGATTAAACCGAGTTGACATATTCCACTCGCAAAGCAGGCTTTTCAACAGAGGCACGGCACCTTCCTTTGCTATTGGAATTAAAAGGCCCTACTGCGTGAACCCCATCTCTTGCGAAGAACCCGCCCCGCCATGCGCTTCGGGAGAAACTGCCAGGGCAACGGAAGTTACCCTGGCCGACGGCTCGCGGCTTGACGTTTCGAAACCTCTCGCTCGCAGATTTGGAAAAACTCCAGTGGGAACAGGATCGTGATTTTGGCGTCCGGATTATATCCGCGCCAAAGGGCTCCAGCCAACGCGCACAGGCGGTACGACAGGCCTACGAAACCATCCCTGTGATCTTTGTGCAAATGCAGATCGCTGCCGGCGAAGACGTTACTTTGGGCATGGACCCTCGCTACGCCGTTCTCGTGGCAAAGCTGCTGGGGCGACAAAAGAGCCAAAAGATCAAACCTTCCTTTTTCGAAATCGGTTTCGGCTGCGGCGAGCTCCTGAAATCGGTGATCGATCAGGGCTGTGCAGTGGCCGGCATAGAGGCCTCGCAGTGCTTGCGCGACCGGGCCGTCGCCTTTCTCGGCCCCGAACATGGCTGCCGATTGCTGGTCAGCGACTTCCTCGCCCATAAGCCCGACCCCGGCCAAGATCCATACACGCTCGTCTACTGGAACGACGTTTTCGAGCACATTGCTCCCGACGAAATCCGCGACTACATCAAAAAAATCCACGAACTGCTTGCGCCGGGCGGCTCGCTTATAACAATCACGCCCAACTGGCACCTCCGCCCCTCCGACGCCACCATAATCCACCACCCGCCAAGAACCGAAGCCCGCGGCCTGCACCTCAAGGAATACACGCTCGGGGAAGTCACCGCCATGCTCCGCCAGGCCGGCTTCAACCGCGTCGAAGTCCCGCTCTTTCTCACCGGCAAAAACATCTTCCTCGCCGGCACGGGCTTCGCGCAATGCAAACGCTTCCTCGAACCCACGCTGGAATGGATGCCCTTCCGCCTGGCCCAGATCATCTGCCGCGGTTTTGGAATGTGCTACACTGTCGCCACCAAGTAGCGAGCAGTTCAACGAGCCGGATCGTGATCCGGCATACCGGACTCGCCATTGGTGTGGCTATTTGGCATTTTTCGTGCTGGTTGAATGGCGTTTTTTATCTACTTGGTTTGTCGCGTGTGTTTGCTTTTTGGGGCGTGTGGTCATAAGTTGTCTTGAGGCTTTGGTTTACGGCGATCATAATGCAAATAACTCGGCCAATATGCCCTGCGATGGAGTTCTCTTAAAGTCGGATGTTTTGGTCGGCATGGGGTTTATTAAACTGGCGCCGGGTCTTTGTTAACGCCATGTTGTTTCTTCAGTAAAGGTGGGGTGAATGGCGGACGGGGTAGACGGCGGAAAGTGGGCAGAAGATAATGGCGGGGGTCGCTTTTTTCGACGTAAATTGGCTATCGAGGGGGCAATCTTCGGCGGCTTTGGTGTAGGATGAGGGGCGTTGTTTGTTACGCCGCCAAGGAAGGTGGGAACACTAATCGAGGTTGCCACTCGCCTGACGAGCAGGCGAGTGGCAGTTGGCGTTTTGGAAATCGTCGGTCGTGCCGATCCGCTCTCCTTGCCTAACTTGTCAATATTAGTGATGTCCCCTTTTACCGTTTCCGACGCATCAAATCCAACCTGCTTCTAGCACGCTTGCGTCCGTCCACGCCTTCGGCAAAATGGACAGATACAAAGCGAGCACTACGCAGTTCCGAGGGATACTTCTT
>SDBV01002473.1_pt1 | contig 27640 bp, 24 predicted proteins | sample 2277081 | NCBI WGS metagenome assembly SDBV01 (sample SAMN10402039, study PRJNA504765) | marine sediment metagenome | isolation source: marine sediment core GS10_PC15, 223 cmbsf | place: Arctic Ocean: Southern Knipovich Ridge | collected 2010 | reverse complement strand
CGTCACCCGGCTGAAAACCCGGAACATACCCGGCAAGCTTTTCTATATTGTCTCGAAAATATCCCATAGCCTAAGATTATATGCAGAATCGGCTGTAATTAAAAGGTGATTTTTGAAATATTGAATGATAGTTGAGCCGTCAAAAACGGCTATTTGCCGCAATAATCGATCAGCCTGCCAATCTCGGTACGCAGGTCCTTGCGATGAACGATCATATCGACGAACCCGTGCTCAAGCAAAAACTCCGATCTCTGGAAACCATCGGGAAGTTCTACCTTAATGGTCTGGTAGATCGTTCTTGGACCGGCGAAACCGATAAGAGCCTCGGGCTCTGCGATAATAATATCGCCGAGCATTGCAAAGCTGGCAGTAACTCCGCCGGTTGTCGGATCAGACAGGACGGAAATGTACAGACCGCCCGCTTCGTCATACTTAGCGAGAGCTGCGCTTGTCTTGGCCATTTGCCCCAGTGAAACTACGCCCTCATGCATCCGGGCACCGCCCGAGCAGCTTACCGTTATAAGCGGCAGCGATTCTTCAATGGCCCTGTCGACTGCAATGCAAAGTTTTTCGCCAACGACAAGCCCCATCGAACCGCCGAGGAAATTGAAATCCATCACCGCCAGCATCGCGCCGCGACCTCGGATAAACGCCTTACCGATCAACATCGCCTCGTTTGAGGCACCCTTCTTTCGATCCTGCTTAAGGCGATCCTTATAATTGTTATCCATCCACTTGAACTTTAGGGGGTCACCGGAGGCCATGTCGCTGCAAAGTTCCTCGAATGATCCTTCGTCAGCCAGTTGCGCAACACGCCTGGGACCGCTGATACGCATATGGTGCTGACACTCGGTGCAGACATGAAGGTTCTCTACAACCTTTTTTTGATACAGCATATGCGAACACTTCGGGCAAGCCAGCCAAAGACCCTCGGGCATCTCCTTGCGAGGCTTCAGTGAAAAACCGTCCCACTGTGATTTTGCTATCTTTTTCGCCATAACTTTTCTTTACTTCGCTGCTAACAAAATATCGTTTATAGCCTTTGCCCTGTCTGGTTTTGAAAATATCGCGTTACCTGCTACCAGCGTGTCTGCGCCGTAACCAACTGCGTTTGCAACCGTCATCGGGTCTATGCCGCCGTCAACTTCTATCCGGATATCTGCACCGACTAATTCACGAATGCGAACACATTTTTTTGCAGCATCTTCTATGTAACTTTGTCCGCCAAAACCCGGATGAACTGTCATCACCAGAACCATATCACACATCGCTGCAACCTTTTCTATTGACTCGACCGGCGTTTCCGGATTCAGCGTAACGCCGCAGGTAACACCGAGGGCGTGAAGATCGTCGATGAACTTTTCAGGATTATCTACCGTTTCAATATGAAACGTAATATGATCGGAACCGGCGTCTACAAATGCTTTGGCATACTTTTCGGGATCGGTAATCATCAAGTGCGTATCGAAAACAGCGTTGCTGTGCTTACGAAGCTTGGCAACTATCGGCGGACCGAATGTAATATTAGGCACAAAATGCCCGTCCATAATATCCAGATGAATAATATTCACCCCAGCCGCCTCAACCTGGGAAATCTCCGAAGCAAGATCGGAAAAATCCGCACTCAGGATAGAAGCTGACATCTCTATTGTACCTGCCTTGGGCAGTTTGAACTTCGACATAACGATCCTTGTTAAACTTTTCGCCTACTTCTCGTCAAGTATGTCAAGACACTTGAACTTCTTTCCTTCAAGGAATTCCAGGCTGGCACCGCCGCCGGTTGAAATATGGCTGACCTTATCTTCAAGACCCATGCTCACGATAGCGCTCGCGCTGTCGCCGCCGCCTATTATGCTTTTGCCGCCCTTGCTGGTAACATCGGCGACCGCCAGTGCGACTGCTTTGGTGCCGGCGTCGAACGGAACATGTTCGAAAACTCCCATAGGTCCGTTCCATACAACCGTCTTTGCACCTTCAAGTTTCGAGGCAAAAAGCTTGCTTGATTCCGGACCGATGTCAAGACCTTTCCAGCCATCGTCGATGTCACCATCGACAACCCTGTTCTCCGCATTAGCTTTGAGCTCCTGTGCGATAACGGCATCTACCGGAAGCACGATCTCGCAACCAAGGTCCTTTGCTTCTTCGAGAAGCTCCAGAGCCTTATCAATAAAATCATCTTCGCAAAGGCTATTTCCGATCTTTTTCCCCTGCGCCTTAAAGAACGTATACGCCATCGCTCCGCCAATGAGGATAGCATCGACTTTTCTGATAAGGTTTTCGATGACTGCAAGTTTATCGGAAACTTTCGCCCCGCCAAGAATCGCTACAAAAGGTTTTTCTGGATTGCTAACGGTCGCACCGAGGAACTTAATTTCCTTCTCGATCAAAAATCCGCTAACCCTGTCCTTGCCTTCCATCATTACCGGAACCGTATACATCGAAGCGTTGTCCCTGTGTGCGGTACCGAACGCATCGCAAACATAAACGTCGCCAAGAGCGGCGATCTGTTTTGCAAAATTATCTTTAGCTTCGCGAAGCTGGGCGTCTTCTTTTGCAGCTTTATCCTTAATGGTTTCGTCTTTATGGAAACGCAGGTTCTCAAGCAGCATTACGTCGCCGGCTTCCAGAGCAGCCGCCTTTGCGACGACATCGTCACCGATACAATCGTTGGCAAACACTATGTCTTTACCGACAAGTTCGCCCAATCGTTTCGCCACAGGTGCAAGGCTCATCGTAGAAACGACCTTACCTTTTGGTCTGCCAAGGTGGCTCATCAGTATCAGCGCCCCGCCGTTATCGAGTACATGCTGGATCGTAGGCAAAGCCTTAACGATACGCGCATCGCTCGTTATATTCTGATCTTCGTCGAGCGGTACGTTAAAATCGCACCGCATCAAAACCTTCTTACCCTTTACATCGATGTCCGCTACTGTCTTTTTAGCCATACCCCGGACCCAGCCTTTCTATAGCTATTTCTCTGAAGTTTATTAAAAACGCCGACAACGTCGGCCTCAATGGACTAAATATTGAGCGAAGCGAAATCCCGAACTCGCTTCGGGACTAATATCTATAATAAAATCGGGCCTGCTCATTACGAACAGGCCCGTAAAATTTAAAACTTTGCTGTTACATCTTGGCCATTTTTTCCATCATGTCGACGGTACGGGTCGAGTAACCCCATTCGTTGTCGTACCAACTGATGATCTTGACTGTCTTGCCCATTACCATCGTGCAAAGCGAATCGAAGATGCTCGATGCCGGGTTGCCAATGATGTCACTGCTGACGATTGGCTCATCGCAGTACTCGAGAATGCCCTTAAGCTCACCCTCAGCCGCTGCTTTGATCGCGGCGTTTACTTCGTCAACGGTTACTTCTTTTTTAAGATCTGCTACCAGATCGACACAACTGCCGTCTATAACAGGAACGCGAAGAGCCATACCGTCTAACTTGCCGTTAAGCTCTGGGATAACCTTGCCGACTGCAGCGGCGGCACCGGTAGTTGTCGGGATAATGTTCTGTGCAGCGCCTCTTGCACGACGCATATCACTGTGGATCATGTCTGCGACGTTCTGGTCATTGGTATAACCATGAACCGTTGTCATCATACCCTTTTCGATACCAAAAACATCGTTTAGAACTTTAGCTACCGGAGCAAGGCAGTTTGTCGTACAGCTTGCGTTCGAAGCACATGTAACGTCAGCCGTCAATTTATCTTCGTTTACACCGAGAACGATCGTAGCGTCGATCGCGTCCTTCGCAGGAACAGTCAGAACGACCTTCTTTGCACCGGCCTTGATGTGATCGCCATAGCCGCCCTTGTCGGATTCTTTAGTTCGGAAGATACCGGTTGACTCGACGACGATATCAACGCCCATTGCTGACCAGGGCAGATTGGCAGGGCTTCTTTCGGAAACAACCTTGATCTCCTTACCGTTGATAACGATAGCGTCAGCTTTGGCTTCGACGGTACCGCCCCATTTACCCATAACCGTGTCATACTTAAACAAATGAGCCAGGCTCTTTACAGGTGCCAGATCGTTAATAGCCACCAGCTCCAGATCCCCATTCCTGGTTAATAATATTCTTGCAACAGCTCTTCCGATCCTTCCAAAGCCGTTAATCGCAACCTTTGTTGCCATCTCTAACTCCTTAATCTTAAATAGTTAATGTAAACTCAGTACATACCGTTATGTACCCCCATACTCGCTGCGCACAAACTCAGCGGGAATAATGTAAGCAACGCCATCTATAATGTCAAGCTTTTATTGGTTTTACAGCAAAAACCCCCGTTTCAGTATTAAAAAAAACATTTAAGGACCGAAGACATCTTGACTAAACCTCAAAATTCCCATAAAGTGGTATATAGACTATTCAATTATGGAGAAAAAATGAAAAAACTAACATTTATCGCATTTTTCGCCGCTATGTTCATATCACCCGCCCTTGGAGATGACGCAACAATTGAGGCTCTCGATCCAGGTCAAGGCAAATTGCTCGTAACCTACCAGGAAGGATACAATTTAAAAGCCGGAACCAAAGAGTTCATATTTGGAGGCCCTATGCCTTCTGCTAACAAGAAACCTGACGTCCACTCTGTAATGGACGTAAACTCAAGACAAAAGTTTATGGCAAAAGCGATCCCGTATAAAAAAGATGACAAAACAACACCGGGCAAGTACCGGATACTCGTCCGATTCAAGAAACCGTTAGCCAAGGACTCAAAATTCCTCATCCAGGCAAAATTCACGGTATACGACGATGACCTTTGCTATGTCAATGATGATGGTCTTTGGGTCGCAAAATGGCGCACCGGTTATGAATGTAAATATATCGTACCTATAGGACACATCCCCGTTTTCACATCGCTGCCGGTTACACTAAGTGAATATTACGGACGTATCCATCTTTTACAGAACCCGCTGTTCATTCAAGGAAACAATAAAACACGGTACACCCGAACACTTGTTTTCAAAACAAAACCGCTACCTAAAAAAGAAACAAAAACTAAATCAAAATAGCTTGATCACTAAAACTTTTTTTGTTGAGGCAACTACTTTTGTTTGTTCGCTCGCACGTATCGGAGCTAGCCAGATTATTTTCTTCTCGTCTTCGATTACCAATACTTTATCGCGCATCTCGCCCGGCACCTTATCGGCTGTGAGAAATTTGCCGATTCTTTTTTCGCCCCCACCGCCAATAGGCCTGAATTTATCGCCCTCTTTTCGGCTGCGTACCTTTATATCGCCTTTTATCTTCTCAAGGTCGAACCATTCGACATTGCTGTCTTTGTCCTTTTTAAACTTTTCAACATTACATTCACTTGCGTCAAGAACTTTCGCTTCTATCTTTACATCGCGGGCAACGGTCACACCCGGCACACCTACAACTAAAGGGATCTGACATCTTTTTTTTGCCTTTTGATTCTTATAAAACATCACTCTATCGTATTCAGCTTTAACGGCAAACCCATTGGGCAGCTCGATCACTTTTCCGCTGCTGTTCGCAGATGCCAATGCCAAAACTCTGTTGAAATGCTCCTGCATAAGATCACGCTCGCCGCTGCCCATGGAAGTCAGCACCCTCCTTACAACCTCAACCGCTGTAAGCCGATCCAACCGAGATAAATCTTTTCTATTTACAACGACGCTTCCGCTATCAGATTCGATTGTTATATTCTCAATCGCTTTTATCGCCCGTATCTCAACTTTGGCACAAAGTTTTTGTGCGTTTAGGCTAAGCTCGAAAAGTTTTTCTGCAAGATCGCCTTTGCAATCCTTCTGGACAGCCGGCAAAAGCAAGTGTCTTATCTTATTGCGTGTGTAAATCGTCTCGGCGTTTGTCCTGTCCGTCCGCCATGTAAGATCGTTATCGTTGCAATACTTTTCTATATCTTTTCTGCCAACGCACAACAGCGGACGAACAACTTCTACATTTTCTCCGAACTCTTTCCTCGGCCATATCCCGCCTAAACCCCTAAGGCCCGTTCCCCGCACCAATCTATGTATCATCGTTTCTGCGTTATCGTCTTTATGGTGAGCCGTGACTATTGCCTCGGCACCGGCTTCGCTGCACATCTCGCACAATGCATCGAATCTAAGATCGCGCCCGGCGGTCTCGATGGACAGTTTGTTTGCCTTTGCATACGCAGCCGTATCAACCGAGCGAGTCAATACCTCGACACCAAGCTTTGCACCAAGTTCGCTAACGAATTCACTATCGCCGTCGGATTGACGCCCTCGCAAATTATGGTTAACGTGCCCCGCTGCCAGTTTTACGACAATCACGCCTGCCTGCTTTAATTGCACCAGCGCCTTTAGCAGCGCAACGGAATCCGCTCCGCCGGAGATGGCGACAAGAACCTTTGTGTGATCGGAAAACAAACTTCCCCGTCTTAAAAAATCTACAACCTTTTTTTCGAGATCATGATACATACATAAAAAAACGGGCCTGCTTTATTGAAAAAACAGGCCCGCCTATCCTTATTAATAACGCCAAAGCTATTCGGTTGTTTCCGCAGCCGGCTTTGCTTTTCCCAGACGGGTCATACTGCGTATTCGCATCTTTCCGTAATCGACATAATCTTCATATCGTTTTTCCTTCTTAACTGACAACCGATACAAAGGCAAAGCCTCCGTACGCATATGCAGCTTCTGATCCAGCACACGAGCGGCTCTGTATCTTGTCGGATATGGCGTATCTTCGTTCCACTGGAAAGCACGCTGATAATAAACCGCAGCGATCTGATAATCCTTAAAGTGCTCGTAAATCCTACCCGCATAATAAGCAGCATCATCGATCTTATCGCTGCTCGGATACATTTCGATAACCTCATTAAATTTGCTCAGCGATATCCTGAGCTTTTGCCCGTCATGAACGATCAGATTACCGCCTGCCTTATTAAAGACTGCCTTAGCACCTTTATAAAGAGCGTCAGCTTTTTCGATAGAATCCGTCGCACGCAAATCTGCACTAACCATCTCGCCAGGCATAAGATAACGGTACTGAACCAGCATCCCGTATTCCTTCTGTGCCCATGCAAGTTTATTAGCAGCGCCCTGCTCGCGATAAAACTCCATCAATTGTTTGAGCCCGGCGCGATACTCGTTTCTTTTCGACGCCATAACCTCGACAAGATCGACCTCGGTGGCATCAGCCATCGCATAGCCAATACTGCGGGCATGCTCAACCTGATCCGGATCGATATGAAAACGCGGATCATCCTTAACTTCCTCGGCACAGCCGAGAACCATAAAGCTCAATACTAAAGCGGTTAATGCGTATATTCGTGACATTGCCGATTCCTTTCAAATTCAGACATAGCCGATTATTCCATTATTTTTCTTAAAAATAACATTTTGCGATGCTATGTCAAGGGAAAATAAGACAATTTAATGCCTCCGTACGCCACATCTTGCCTATCTTCCCAAACAGCAGCGGTTTACGAAAAAAACTACCACTGCGCCTCGATATACGGGCCCGTATATCCATCCTTCTTAGGTTTCGGGCGTCCCTTGATTATAGCTTCGGCGATGACAACATCGCTTTTGACAGTTATCTTTATGTTGGTATTGTCCGCTTCGACGATGCTGACCCTTTCGCCAAGGGCTTCTACCAATCCCGAGTCGTCGGTTATTTTGCCCGTATCGACATTGCTTAGATTCGCGTAGGCTTTTTTCAGCAACTTGGCATCGAAAACCTGCGGCGTCTGCGCTTCGTAAACACCCGCCCTGTCGACAGTGCCGGTTATCTGCCCGTCTTCGACCTTTTTCAGCGTCGACGAAACCGCCCGTGCCAGCATCGCGGCCCCGGTTTCGGATGCTTTGTTGATCACATTATCGACCCATTCCTTTTTCAAACAGCATCGAACCGCGTCATGAACAACGATCAGGTCAATGTCATCTCTTACAAGCTCTATCGCCCTGGCGACCGTCTCGAAACGTTCGGCGCCGCCATCGCAAAGCTGTATCTGATCGAAGGCAAGGTTCGCCCCCCACTTTATCTCGACAAGCTCACGGTCTTCGCCAGAGATAACAAGTATCTTTTGCTTAACGTCATCACGGCTGATAAAAAAACCAAAGCTCCGCAAAAACGCAGCCTGCCCCTTAACCTCGATAAAAGGTTTTTTCCTGTCACCGCCAAACCGAGAGCTTGCACCTGCCGCACAAACTATAACCGCAACACTTTTCATTCGTAACTCCTATATTATAACTTCAGCACCGCAGGCTCGATGAACAGTTTTATATCGTCTTCGGTATAATTTTCACCGTCAGGACCCGGACTAAAGATCATTTTCTTCTCAACATCGATAATATACTCATCGCTATACGCCCGAGCCTTTAAGCTAACCTCTTTACCCAAACGCTTATTCAACGAGATCATAAGCAGATCGTTCAGCACCTTATAATTGATATCCGCAACCAGCCGTTTACCGAAACCGCCTCCCACATCTGTGATCACCGAAATACTGAACGGGCTATAGTAAAAATACAGATTAGGCACTTCCATACCAACGCTGACCTGCGTATCACTGAACTTCGTCGGATAAAACTCCGGCCACACAGAAAGCTTTTCCCCCTCCCGTTTACTCGCACCGTCCAGGACCGCAAGACTGTCATCGCAATAGTTTCGCAAAACTCTACACAGCGAGTTCGGCTTAAATAACCAGCCGGGCGTCTTCTTAGCTGCATGGTAGATCATTTCCTTATCCTGTAGGTAATCGAAAACAACACCGTTACGCAGTGATGTATAATCGTTTGCAACCGGCTTAAAATGCCCGGCAAGAACTTTCAGAGTCTTTAGATCGGTTTCGGAACAATTAACGATGTAGTTAGCAGTGGTGACGTTAAAACTTAGACCGATATTACACATCTCGCTGCTCATGCTTGACCTTGCATGGGTACGTATCTTCTTAAGGACAGAGTCTAACATTACAAATTGACCGGCTCCGAGGGATCCGTTGCCTGACTGGTTCTGCAAACACGCATATCCGCCGTAAAGTTCGGACAGGTACATAAGATCGTCGAAGACATCGGGGAAGTTAGACATGTCCGGCTCGGTCATATCCGCGATCTGCGCAAATCCATCGAGAACCTCGATGATAGCTCGTGCATCGGAAGTTTTTTTCCAGTCGCTTAGTATCTTACCTTTGTTAGCGACCAGCCAGGTCCTAACATCGACAGCCTTGCCTGCGTTGATCTTTTCCGAAACCCCCAAAAGAACTTTAGTATCGGTCTCGCCCAGTTTGCCCAAAAGATCGAAACTGGCGGCATACTCGTCATCTGCGCAATACAGATCGGCAACTGTAAGGTCGCTCTCGATAGGCGCCGCGTCGATACGCCAAACGAAAAACATCGCAACGCCTGCAATAATACATATCAGCGGAACGATCGTTGCCGCTATCGCAAAGAACTTGCCCTTAAGAATCCCCATGCTGTCTCGTATACGGATCCACGAATATGCTCCGCAACTCATTGCAGGCAGCCACGCACAAATTGACTTCCAGGGACCGCCGAAAAATACCCAAAAACCACCGAGCATCATGAGAAATGACAGCACTGCCATCTTGCTGAGCTTTCGGTCGCGTGCATATTCGATCTCTTGTACCGGATCGTCAAACTGGGGCATTACGTCTCCTTCGAAATGTCAATATCGAAATTCCGTTTTCGCTTGCGGCATTTATTATAAGCACAAATCGCTTAGCGAAAAGAAAAATCTCAAAAACTTTTAACCAAAAGACCCTCCAAAATATACGATTTGAGCCTTGACTGAGCGAAGATCGGAGCCGCCATACTTTACGCCTTATACCGAGCCCAATAAAAAAAATGCGCTTTACCAAATCACAATTGTCATCCCAGCGAAAGTCGTAGATGCCTTAGGTGCTGGGATCCATTATAACGAAAAAGAAATGTGTAATGACGGGTGGCAGCCTTTTCCGAAGAAAAGGGATGGTCGTTGCCCTAACCTGAAAGGGTTAAATGTATCAGCCCAGGGTCGGCCCGAAGGACGCCACCCTGGGAAATCGTAACAAATAAACCTATGCCCTGAAGGGGCTACATAAAACACCCCAGCCGAAAGGCTGGCTCCATAACTATGAACCACGAACTCCGAACTATCAACTAAATCAATACCATCGGTATTGATTTGCAGAAAAAAGGCCCGTCCGCTTCCCGCAGACAGGCCCGTTCTCTGCCCTCTCTTAGGATAGTGTCATCACCACATCTCAGTATAGATCACGAAGAACTTCAAATATCCTCTGTGCAAACATCTGAAATCGCACTATCATCTGGTACTAAAATATCTTCAGCGAAAGCGTTTGCTTCCTCGACCTGAAGGTTGTCATTAACGATATCGCTGACGCCTTCCAGCTTCGCCACATCTATCGTCGTAATAACATCCTCAGCAAACTCTTTCGCCTGATTTACTGTTAGATCCTGATTCGTATCGATTACCAAAGCCTCGCTGTCTTCTACCTCGCCCGGCTTAAAAGGAAGCGATTCGGCAAACTCAAAGGCAACCTTTCTTACGGAATCGCTCATCTGCTCGATCCGGAATACCTTCCCGCTGCGAATAAAGTGCTCCATGTCGAAAGAATCGCCGTCACCGTATTTAGGAACGCTGAAACGAGTGGTGATCTGCTCGCCCTCCATGGGACATTTGTCCGCATAACATGTAAATGTCGCAAATTCGCTGGTAATATCAAACATCTGACCCTGCGAAAGCTCAACATCACCATCATAATGATCGGCAAACCAAACAGGCCAGTTGTATTGCAGTCTCTTCTCTTTTCTACGGTCTTCGTTGCTCACTTTTGTCTCCGAAATCTCTTCGTTGGCTATGATTTCGATATCGACTGAAAAAGGCCCCCGCTTAACCACGCATAACTACAACCCGTCCGAAAAACCCGCGCAAACACGGCTGGTATCGTTGATTTTTGCAGTCTAAGGCTCTATCGAGCTTCTTTGTAAACTATAACACAAAAATCATGATTTCAAAAAAACTTTGACCCCCGTCCCATAATTATCAACGCTCTATAAGAGCGTTGCTCAAATACGAAATACTAATATCGAAATACGAAACAAATATAAAATTCTAATGTCCAAAATTTAAAACCTCAATTCTGACGCAGGCAGAACCGTTTTGGTCATTTGAATTTTGGTTTTGGTGCTTGTTTAGAATTTAGAGTTTCGGATTTCGGATTTGATTCTCCGAACTATGAACTATGAACTAATTTATTGACGTAGTCAATAAAAACATCGGCCCTTTGCCGGAAGTTGGCAAACATGTCATAGCTGGCACATGCAGGGCTCATCAGGACAACATCACCATTTTGAGCGTGTTTTTGGGCAAGCTCAACGGCACTAGCCATCGACCAGCCCCTTTCTATTACACACTTGATATCAGTGCATTCGACGATGGCACTTTCGATTTTGTCTGCGGTAGCCCCGATCAAAATTACTGCTTTAACTTCTCTCGCGATAGCCTTGCCAAGTTCATCGAATCCCAGCCCCTTATCATAACCCCCTGCGATAAGTATCTTCGCCTCATTGAACGATTCTATCGCCGCGATGGTGCTTACCGGCGTAGTCGATATCGAATCGTTATACCACCTAACACCCCCAATCTCACGCACAAGCTCAAGCCGGCACGGCAGCCCCTCAAAACCATCCAGCACACCTGCGATTATCTCGTCATCCAAGCCGAAACTTCTCGCTACACAAGCCGCCCCTGCCAGATTCGACAGGTTCATCTTACCTGCTGGCCTAAAATGCTCCTTAAGCTGCTCAGTAACATCCGCTGCCGAAAACTTAATGCACCGCCTGCCCTTCTGGATGTGATACTTTTCAAACCACCCTGCCGTGATCTCATCCTCTGCGTTAAATATCGAAACGCACGGATCGCTTTCGTCAGGCATCTGCATAGAGAACAGATTTTCCTTGGCCCCGCAGTATTCCTCAAAGCTCCCATGCCAATCCAGATGATTCGGCGTAAGATTAGTTATCAAAGCCGCATAGCTGCTTATACCGCTGCGAGCAAGCTGTTCTGTCTGAAAACTGCTGACCTCAAGAACCACAATGTCATCTGTGCCGATCTCGTCGAGTAAACCCAGCATTGGACGATTGCCGATGTTACCGCCGAGCCACACTTTACCATACGCCCCGCCTTTGGCATTGCTTAGAATATGATGCGTCAGCGACGTCGTCGTGCTTTTGCCGTTAGCACCGGTGATAGCGGCGATCCTGCACGGACAAAACGCAAAGAACAGTTCTATCTGCGAGGTAATAACTTTACCCGTTGCCTCTGCGATGCTGACGAATTTATTGCCCGGCTTAACCGCCGGGTTAACTATAAGGATGTCTGTCTTTTCAAAATCGCTCTCACGATGCTCACCAAGAACATATTGAATGTCATACCCTTCAAGACTTTCGATCGCTGCCGCCAGCGCATCTTCGTCAGCAAGATCGGTAACAGTTACCCGGGCCCCGTTATCGCACGCAAACATGGCACAGTCAACCCCCCCGCCAAACCGACCAAGCCCCATAACCAACACATCTTTATCTTTAAAAAAATCTCTATTCATAGAATTAAGTTTACCCAAAAAACCGCAACCAGTCACCTGTTTTTCTGTGATAACAATCAAAAACCTGTCATTTTCAGCATAAAGGGCAGTTCTAATAATTGCTTTTGAGCGGCAAGCAGAAGATTTTGAGTCTCTGGCAAGGAAGACAAATCAGCCTTAGTACAGCTAAGGCGGCTTTTGTTTGACGCCGTTCAGAGGCCAAAAGATTCGCTTGACCGCCAAAATGAATTATTAGAGGTTCCCTGAGTTTATATTTGACATCAAATACGCCGAAACATAAACTGTCTTTATAGGTTTTATTAAAAGGTATCCTTTATGAGCATTGACGATCTAATATCTCAGCACCGACAAGCCATCTTGCAATTAGCAACGAAATATGGCGCAGGCAATGTGCGTGTATTCGGATCGGTCGCCACCGGCCAGGCCGACGAAAACAGCGACATCGACTTCCTCGTTGACCTCGAACCCAACAGAAGCCTGCTCGACCTCGGCGGGTTGTTATATGACCTCGAAAAACTACTAGGAACACACGTAGACGTCGTCACTCCCAACGGCCTGAAAAAAAGAATACGCCAGCACATCCTGGACGAGGCAATAAGCCTATGAGAAACGATCCCGAACGGCTGTTGGACATTATTGACGCAATTGAGCGGATTAAAAAATATGCAAATCGCGGCAAAGAGGCCTTCAAATCGGACGAACTCATACAAACATGGATGATCCATAACCTGCTGATACTCGGCGAAGCTGTCGCAAAAATCTCAGATAAATTCAAGGATGCCAACCCAGAGGTGCCCTGGCCGAAGATAATCGGAATGCAAAACATTCTCATTCACGGATATTTTGATATAGATGTCGATATCGTCTGGGCAGTAATCGAAAAGGATTTACCAACACTCGAAAAACATCTAAAAAACATCACCTAAAAACCAAGCGTTTTTTCAACTGAAAATATCCAATTATTTTTCCGGTATGGGAAGAATTGTTATTGTCAGTTTTTCTTTTTCTATTTTTGCATTTGTTATTTTTATTTGGCTGTCATAAACCGTAAACGACGGATCAAACGGTTCGTTATTCAGCAAGGCTTTCCAGAATCGTTTTTGCGTATCGTCCTCAGCAACGTCTGCCATTTGTTCGTCGATCATTTTTTGCACGATCCTTTTAGCCACAACCGTCATCGGCATTGAACCGAACTTTACTTTCCGCAGATTAAAAACTATCATACCATTATCAACCACAGGTTCAGCGATTATCGTCACCACCGTGGGAACACCGGCAGCTTTCACCGTCGCCATGATATAAAACACGTCCTGCCGAAACACGATCGATGGCGCAGAGACAGTAACTTTTCCCGAATCGTCGAACCAACCTATCCGCGAAACAATATCGTTAAGTCCGTCCTGAGTAATAACCATCTCAAAAGGCAGGTCCAACTGAACATTGTCCAAAAACTCCGGTGCAAGCTTATGCGTCAGATATGGTGATACAAGATCCGTACCCCGCGACCGGAACGGTTTATACCTGCCCGGCTTATTGGTAAAAAGCACCAGCAGCAAAATAACTACCAGCAATATCGCCAATATCACCTCGTATTTATTTTTGGTCCACTTTATCTTACCGCCCGTTTGCCGCTGGTCGAGTTGTGTGTTATCATTTTGTTTATCAGTTTGCATAAAATAATCCGAATTGTTTTGCCGTTCTGCGAAAGTATTGCTATTATAGTCGCCTTATCGTTTTTTAAAAGATTAATATCGAAAGGAGTTTTTTGTGGCAGGTAATTTTGGTGACAGGATGTGCCAGGCAGTCAAGGCCAAGAGCACACCGTTGGTAGTAGGCATCGATCCGGTATACAGCCGGCTGCCGGTACAAATACGCGAGCATCGTGCAATGAACGATGAAAACGATATTGGCGCCGCAGTGGACGCTGTTTTCGACTTTTGCACAAAGGTCATCCGAATCGTCGCCCCACTGGTCCCTGCGGTAAAGATAAACATCGCATACTTCGAAAAATACCTCTGGGAAGGCGTTGAGACATACTATTCACTTATCAGCGAAGCAGACGCCCTCGGCGTTGAGACAATCGGCGACGTAAAACGCGGAGACATCGGACATTCCGCCGCAAGCTATGCGAAGGCACACCTCGAAAACCCCGAATTTGCTGACATGGAAGACATCATAACTCCTGACGCTATAACGATAAACGGGTTCGCAGGCACCGACGGAATACTCCCCTTCGCAGATGTGGCCAACGATCAGGGCAAGGGCGTATTCGTATGGGTCAGAGCATCGAACCCAAGCGCAGCCGAGATACAGGACTTCGCAGATGCAAGCGGCCGGAAAATGTACGAGGTATTGGCAGATCAGGTCGGCCTCATCGCAGCCCAGCCGAAGCGGCTGGGCGCAGAAGGATACAGCAACGTAGGAATGGTAGTAGGCGGAACCGCACCGGAAGCGACTAAAATGCTTCGCACAAAATTCCCCAACGTATGGTTTCTGGTCCCCGGATACGGTTCACAGGGAGCAACCGCAAGCGATTGCCTCAGATTCTGTAACGACGACGGGCTTGGGGCTCTTATCAACGCATCTCGTTCTATAATATACGCGTATGAGAAAGACCAGTACAAAGAGCAGTTCGGCGATAACTGGGAAAAGTGCATCGAACAGGCAACAATAGACGCAAAGATCGAGATAGCAAACGCAATGTAATAGCATCAGTTTGCTAGAACACAGGCCCTTGCGGGTTAAAACGTAGCGACTGTCTTGGATTTCAACCTAAATATCCATTCCATTATTTTCTACACCTTACCTTCTTGGACCTGGCTTGGCAGGTGTTGGCGCGCAGCCGGTGGGCCCGCACCCAGACCCAGAAGGACCACAACTTGAGGATTTCGACGCTGCCACAAATGCTTGAACCAGCTTTAATTCGGTGATCTCGCCCGAAACAGCACGCATTCCACGACCCTTGACCATAGCGATCACACTGGGAATAGAAACCTGCCTTGATAACTGTGCATAATCAGCAGCAGATTCCTTTAGTCTAAAAGCAGAAACCTTTTTTCCATTTGCCATGATCTTTTGGGCAGCAGATTCTATTTCTTTGGTTATAGCTTGGTCATTTAGTTTGTCCCTGGCAGCAAGAAGAACAAAAACCGCATCTGACTCAGCCGCTAACGTGTTCAGAGAAGCCAGAGAATTCAAATCTGCTTTCCATAGTGTAGGAGCAGCTTTAACAGATACATCTTGATTTTTTCTATTATCCATTAGTGGGGCAGAAGTATCCGGCTCATTATCAGGCAGGATCGATGCGAATACCTGTTGTGACTGATCACCATCAGAGTTGGACTTGTTCAAAAGTGATCGGGCCAAAACCAACCCGGCTGCAACTATAATAAGAAGAAACACAACCATCTTCCAACCCTTGCCGCTACCATCGGGGCCTGATGGACAACAACTGTCTCCATCACAGCATGCCTGAGCGTCACCAGCGTTTTCCTGGCCATTCGTAAGGTCATTATTATCACTCATTTAAAAACCCTTTCTAAGAAAGATTAAACATTTATCTTGTAATCGTCATACGCATCGGGAACAGTATCACTAGCGGAACTTTCGACAGTTATGGCAGCGACAGAAAGATTGTGCCTGCTGTTGCTTTTTAGCGGTGATCCGGTTTTTGCCCACAATAGCAGTGTGGAACTGAATACTACTGTGATACAACCGGCCTCCTGGAAAATAACTGCCAATACAGGCGTAAGCATCCCAAAGCCGGCAAGGATGAAACCTACTATATTGTATACAATTGAAAAGAAAATATTGAGCTTGATTCGCAGAAGTACTTTTTTTGACATATCCACAAAGTTTACAACTCTTGACAGATCATCATTCATTAAAGTTACATCTGCTGTTTCAACAGCCACATCGGTACCGGCAGCACCCATAGCAATCCCCACATCAGCCAATGCTAATGCCGGGGCGTCATTAATGCCATCACCGATCATGCCAACAATTTTCCCTTGTTTTTGCAGCTTTTCGACATATTGGAGTTTTTGTTCAGGCAGAAGCTCGGCCTGAAAGTCATCGACGCCAATTTCTTCTGCAACTGCCTTAGCCACCTTGTGGTGGTCGCCGGTAAGCATTATTATCTCTTTAATACCCATAGCTTTCAGAGATGCGATCGCATGAGGAGTCTCAGGGCGGATCTCGTCAGCAATAGCTATCAAACCAACCGGCTTTAAGTCATTAGCAACAAGAATCGTCGTTCTGCCCTGTTCGGTTTGCTCTGAAATTGCTTTCTCGATACGATCTGTAATATGTGTACCTTTATCACGCAAAAACTTATTTTTACCGACCAATATCTTTTCATTACCAAGTCGCGCAGTAACACCTCTTCCAACTTCAATGTTGAACTCATCCGGGTCAGGAACCGTAATATCACATTCTTTTGCACGAGCCATAACCGACCTTGCAAGTGGATGTTCGGAATACTTCTCGGCTATCGCAGCTAAACGCAACACCTCTTCTTCCGGCATACCATCAAGAGAGACTATATCGACCACCGTTGGTTTCCCAAGCGTAAAGGTGCCCGTCTTATCAACGAGGAGAACATCCATTTTTTTTGCCAACTCAAGAAACACACCTCCCTTGATAAGTACCGCACGCCGAGCCATATTAGATATCCCTGCTGTCACAGCCGTTGGTGTAGCAATGGCGAAAGCACATGGGCAGGCTACCAGAAGAACCGAAACAGCAACCCTGACATCTCCGGAGGTTAAGAAGGATATGATTGCAAGCACCAATACCGTCGGCAAAAACCATACTGTGAAACGGTCTGCAAGATTTTGGATGGGAGCTTTTGTTCCTTGGGCCTGCTCTACCAGGTGAACGATCCTGGCAAGTGTAGTATCGGCGCCGACCTTGGTGGTCTTAATTTCCAGCCGACCTGTTTCGTTGAGAGTACCGCCAAATACTTCCCCGCCCTTAAACTTCTCGACCGGCATTGATTCCCCGGTGATCGGAGCCTGGTTAACACAACTTTCGCCGGAAACTACGATACCATCAACGGCAATACGTCCGCCAGGCCTTACGACAACAATATCTCCGACCTGAATATCATTAACTGGTATAACAACCTCTTGCCCATCACGGCGGACGGTTGCCATCTTGGGCGTAAGGTCCAGCAGATTTCTGATGCTGCGACGGGTCTTATCAAGTGTATAGGTTTCCAATGCTCCGGCAACTGACATTATGAACACAACGATTGCCGCTGCACGAAATTCACCAACTGCAATGGTGGCAACCAGCGCAACCGTAACAAAAACATTTACGGTTATCTTTCGATTAAAGATATCCTTAAAACCGGAAACAAACCTCAGGTAACCCCCGAATAACGTAGCAAAAAGTGCTAATCCGGCATTGAGAAAATTTGGGCCAATTTCCCAATAAGCCATCATCCAACTTACTAAAATTAGTATACCAACAGCACAGGGAACGATGCTCAGCACCGCAATTTCCCTGTACCTACCAGCCTTGTCATTCTGTTTTTTTATCATTGCATGAATTCTCTTTTTCAACAGTTTTGTTGTTGTCTGCATCTGAAGGACCGCAGCAGCTCTCTCCTGATCCGCAGCACCCGCCGGTTTTGGTCATCGATTCCCAGATTGTTGCAAATATACCTTTTTTCTTTTTTTCGTTTTCCATTATTAGTCACCTTTACAATTAATTGGTTATTAGTTTCTGGTCTATTTCTGATTAGACAGTCTTGCAGGTTGCTTTTGACAACCGTTTCAAGTCTGTTTTAACGGTCTTATGTTCTGCCAGGCAATCTCTGAAGCATTCCTGAAGGCACTCTTCCAATCGGTTTCGAGATTTTGAGAGTTGGTAGTACATCCACGTGCCTTCACGTTTTGCCTCAACCACTCCTGACGAACGCATGATACCAAGATGGCGCGAGATCTTGTATTCGGGTGCATCAAGAGCCTCTGCCAGACCGCAAACACACGTTTCACCCTGTATAGAGAGCAAAACTGCAAGCCTAAGGCGGGTGGGGTCTGACAACACTTTAAAAAAAGCCGCTTCATTTTCCATAGTTGGCTCCTGTTATATTATCTGCATATCTGTGCATATCGACATATTATAACAGATGCAATAAGATTGTCAATAGTTTTTTCTCGCCTTTTCATAAAAGCAATAGACTTATATCTTATATCTAATAAACAGCCCCGGCCAAAGACCGATTCCAGAGGAATTAAAGGGACCGAGAGGAATTAAAGGTGACCTCAGCCTTACCATTTCTTACCATGTTTACGGCTCAGAAGTTAAGGTTTTGTTAGGTTGTTATGCAAAAGGGTGCTACGGTATGGGTTTGATTACTAAAAGATGAAAAAGGGCTGCAAGCTTATGCCAACAGCCCTGTTGGTTTATCCTATCACGGGCACGTCCCCCACACCGGCTGCGGCAGCACCCAACTGCTGGCACCGGTATCAAAATCGGTCGGCATAGAAGTAATCTTCGTAACGCACCATCCGGACAGGTCCTGGTTAAATGCCGTCGCACCGCTGAACATCACGTACATGCTGGTGACGCCGGAGGTATCCCAGCTGCCGATGGCTCCGTTAAATGCCGACGCATTTTCGAACATCGAGTACATGTTGGTCACGCCGGAGGTGTCCCAGCCGCTGATGTCCTGATTGAATGCCGACGCACCGTTGAACATCCCGCCCATGTTGGTCACACCGGAGACATTCCAGCCGCTGATGTCCCCGTTGAACGACGACGCATCGTTGAACATCCCGCCCATGTCGGTCACGCCGATGGTATTCCAGCTGCCGATGGCTCCGTTAAATGCCGACGCACCGCTGAACATACTGCCCATGCTGGTGACGCTGGAGGTGTCCCAGCCGCTGATGTCCTGATTGAATGCCGTCGCATTTTCGAACATATTGTTCATATAGGTAACGTTGCCGGTATTCCAACTGCTGATATCCTGGTTGAACGACGACGCACCGGAGAACATATTGCTCATGTACACGACGTTGGAGGTATTCCAGCTGCCGATGGCTCCGTCGAACGATGACGCACCGCTGAACATACTGCCCATCTCGGTGACAAGGCCGGTATCCCACCCGCTGATGTCCCCGTTGAACGACGACGCATTGTAGAACATATAGTTCATGCTGGTGACGCCGGAGGTATTCCAGCTGCCGATAGCACCGTTGAATGCCGACGCACCGCTGAACATAACGGTCATGCTGATAACGCCTTCGATCCCAACCGAAGTATTCGGCACTGAAACGAGATTCGAACAGTTATAGAACGCACCGTACATGTTGGTAAAGCCCACTTGCCCCCAGTTATCCACGCTTATAAGCTTTCTGCGTTCGGAAACCGAGCTGCCGTTGCTATAGCTATTATATCCCGCTACGCTGCCGATTACAGAGACTGTGTATATCCCGTCTACACCGTAGTTGTGTACATAAGGACCGCTACCGGTTACGGTATTACTTGTGCCGTCACCCCAGTAGATATCAGCGTTTACCGCACCAGCCAGCGCCAAACTGACCGTCGTACCGGTCCCAAGGCTAGTGTCCCACGTCGTCATGAAGGTAGGGCATGTTCCCCAGACAGGCCGCGGCTCTGTCCAACTGGTAGCGCCGGTATCGAAATTATTCGGCTTAGAACCGATCAGTGGAACGCACCATCCGGAAAGGTCCTGGTTGAATGCCCCCGAACCGTAGAACATAGCGCCCATGTCGGTGACGCTGGAGGTATCCCAACCGCCTATGTCCTGGTTGAACGCCGTCGCATAGCTGAGCATCTGTTGCATGTTGGTGACGTTGGAGGTATCCCAGCCGCCGATGTCCTGGTTGAACGAGTCCGTAAAGACGAGCATCTGTTGCATGTTGATAACGTTGGAGGTGTCCCAGCCGCTGATGTCCCCGTTGAACGCCGACACATGGCTGAACATATAGCTCATGTTGATGACGCCGGAAGTATCCCAGCCGCCGATGTCACCGTTGAACGACGACGCATAGAAGAACATCGCCCCCATGCTGGTGACGCCTTCGATCCCGACCGAAGTACTCGGCACTGAAACCAGGTTCGAGCAGGTATCGAACGCACGGTACATGCTGGTAAAGCCCACTTGCCCCCAGTTACCCACGCTTATAAGCTTATTTCGTTCTTCGAACCCGCCGCCGTAGCTATAGCTACTGTATCCCGTTACGCTGCCGGCAACCGAGACAGTGTAGATCCCGTCTACGCCGTAGTCATGCACGACAGAACCGGCACTAGTTACGGTTTCGATAGTGCCATCACCCCAGTAGATAGTAGCGTCCACCGTACCGCCCAGTGCCAAAGTGACCGTCGTCCCGGCCCCAAGGCTCGTGTCCCACGTCGTTACAAAGTAAGGGCAGTCTCCCCAGAGAGGCGGCGGCGATGTCCAACTAAAGGCACCGGTATCGAAGTCGGTCGGCTTAGAAGAGAACTGTGGAACGCACCATCCGGTCAGATCATGGTTGAACGACGAGGCGCCGTAGAACATCGCGTACATGTTGGTGACCTCGGTGGTATTCCAACTGCCGATTGCCTGGTCGAACGACGACGCACCGTAGAACATCGAGCCCATGTCGGTCACGCCGGTGGTATTCCAGCCGCTGATATCCTGGTTAAACGACAACGCAAAGCTGAACATATGCCCCATATCGGTCACACCGGAGGTATCCCAGCCGCCTATATCCTGGTTAAACATCAATGCATAGCCGAACATATTGCGCATGTTGGTCACGCCGGAGGTATCCCAACCGCTGATGTCACCGTCAAACGACGACGCACCGTAGAACATATAGCCCATGTTGATCACGCTGGAGACATCCCAGCCGCTGATGTTATCGTTAAGTGCCGACGCACCGTAGAACATATACCCCATGTCGGTCACAGCTGCAATACCGTCCGAAATAACCGGTACTGATACAAGGTTCGAACACTGATCGAACCCGCGGTACATGCTGCTAAAACCAATTTGCCCCCAGTTATCGACGCTTATAAGCTTTGCGCGTTCGCCAAGCCCACCGCCGTTGCCATAGCTGTTGTATCCCGTTACGCTGCCGTCAACCGAGACAGTGTAGATCCCGTCTTCGTCATAGTCGTGCACATGTGGGCCGGCACTATATACGTTTTCGATAGTCCCGTCACCCCAGTCGATAGTAGCGTTCACACTACCAGCCAGCGCCAACGTAACCGTCTCCCCGGCACCAAGGCTAGTGTCCCACGTCGTTTCGAACGAAGAATCGCAAATGCCCCAGACAGGTGACGGCTCGGTCCAACTGCTGGCACCGATATCGAAATTACTCGGCTCAGAAGGGACATATGTCACGCACCATCCGGACAGGTCTTGGTTGAACGACGATGCATATTCGAACATCCAGTCCATGTCAGCGACGCTGGAGGTGTCCCAGCCGCTGATGTCCTGGTTAAAAGACGACGCATAGGAGAACATCTCGTACATGTCGATAGCGCTGGAGGTATCCCAGTCGCCTATGTTTTGGTTGAACGCCGACGCATGTTCGAACATCGCGCTCATGTCGGTGACGTTGGAGGTGTCCCACCCGCTGATGTCACCGTTGAACGACGACGCATTACGGAACATATTGCGTATGCTGATCACGCCGGAGGTGTCCCAGCCGCTGATGTCCCCGTTGAATGCCGACGCCATGCGGAACATCGAGCTCATGTCAGTGACGCCGGAGGTATCCCAACTGCCGATGTTCTGGTTGAACGAGACCGCACCGTAGAACATATAGCTCATGTCGGTCACACTTTCGAGCCCAAAAGAAGTAGTCGGTACCGAAACCAGGTTAGAACACTCATCGAAAGCACTGTACAGGTTGGTAAAGCCAACTCCCCCCCAGTTATCGACACTTATAAGCTTATCTTGTTCGGAAACCGCGCCGCCGTTGTCATAGCTGTTGTATGCCGTCACGCTCCCGGTAACCCAGACGATGTAGATCCCGTCAACACCGTAGTCGTGTACAACAGGGCCGGGAGTAGTTACGGGTTCAATTGTGCCGTCACCCCAGTCGATAGTAGCGTCCACATCACCGGACAGCGCCAACGTGACCGTCGTCTCGGCACCAAGACTCGTGTCCCAGGTCGTTATAAAAGTAGACCCATCGACCAGCCACTCAGAGGCCATAATGGCAAGATCTTCCAGGTTTACCTTGCAATCGCCAGTAAGATCTGCTTCGGGACACACCGCCCCTCCCGCTGCTCCGGCAAAGATCAACAACATAGCCAGTGAAATGGTTAATAGATTCTTCATCACGTTTCTCCCAAAATAGACATACACCGCTAAACAAAAAATGAATAGTATGAAATGAAGGGTTCCTCAAACTCTGTCTTCAATACAGATAGTTCCGGCAAAACTCTCGTCCAACACAGACGGTCCACTAAGCCGGGAGCTTATCTCCATAAAAGGCAGATTCTCACACCATTCCTCCGAACCATTCAATTATAGAGAAAAGTGTACCAATTGTCAAGAACTTAATTACATGCACAGGACTGTTTTTGTCCAGAATTTATATAACCCAGATATATATCCATCACCACCCTTTATCCTACATAGCCCACCATGCAAGACTACACATTGGCGGACGCAATTAAAAGAGACCGGGACTCGTTTTGGGATTATAGGCAGTTTATGACCCAGATATGGATAATTCGTGGTTAATCCTTCTTTTCTTCATGCTGGAGCGAAGCGACAGTCCAGCACTTACACGGTTAGTGCGGGGGTGAGTTATCTTTTAAATAGTCCCGCCAAGCGGCGCCACAGCTAATATCTAATATCTAAAACCTAATATCCCTGTCTCGGCGTAGCCTTTGGCGTAGACGGATCAGATCACAACGTGATCTGCCAGCCCCTGCTCCATCGACCTGTAGCGGCATAGTGAAACGAAGACGTAAGCCCTCGGCCTAGGCAGCCCCAAACAACCCTCATCATTACTACAAGATTGCGAAGTTTCGGGTAAGTATAGGATTTTTAAAAAGACAAGTTTAAATCAGCACAAGGCACGCTTCCCCTAAGAGATGAACGCAGAAGACGCTTTTAAACCTACAACCCCAGTTCCTGACATGTGTTCATTAATGCTTCATCAAAAAGCCTTTTGGGCTTTAGCCCTCTAAGGCTCATTTTCAGCATTTTGTGCTTCTTCTGATAATTTCTCAATTTCTTTATCAGATCAACCCTTCGTTTCCATGTTGGCGAGTTTTGTATCTTCTCATATTCCGGTGGCCTATCTAAACCAAAGTGCTTAAAGGCATTGTTAATATCACTCCACCGTTCCATATCTTTCTTATATCCCTCACCTCTGGCTTTTCCATATCTAACCCAGATATTGTGTTCTCGAACCTTCCGACGAAAATCTCGTACCTTTTCATCCGTCCAGCCACCATCTGCGTGAATGTAATAATCTTTATTTGTTTGCCCGGCCCTATATCTTCTTGGATTATAGTGATCGTAAACTGCTTTTAAAGGCCTATACCGACAGTCATTTATTTGCACACCCCATTCGACACAATATTTTAATTTTCTTAACATCTGTTCATATGGCATGTCATAATTGTATATCATAAAGATTGCCATATCCTTCGCCTTGTATCCTGCGGACTCCAGAATATCAATTTGATTTTTGATCGAGCGATGTCCTCCAACCGAATTATCCCATGCAATCCTTATATTCTTAAAATGTGCTTCTTTAATCAGTTTTGCAAGCCTTGGCCTTTTTCGTAGCAATCTTCCATCAAACCCGCTTTGTGATTCATAGCTAACTTGCCTACCATCAATTTTTAATTCTGCTAATTCTTTAAGCACTTTTTCAATCTCACCATGAGCAAGGAGGTTGTTATCAAAGAAAAGTACTTTGCGTTTCCCAACAGCCTTAATTTCTTCAATAAGTTCTTTAACAGGTTTGTCGGTCCGTTTACGTTCTATACGCCATGTCCCGCAAAAACTGCATCGCCTTATGCAACCTCTCATTGCGTGTGTTACATGCTGATCGACATCTTCTTCAAGCAATGAATAATCGGGATAGCACTTTTCAGCTTCTTTATGCAGGCCCGGCAGGCATTTCACATCATATTCGTCCAACTTTTCTTTGAATTTCTTTTTCCGTTGATGGAGCGTGGCATATATCCCGCCTAAAGAAATCTCTGCTTCAGGATACATTTCTCTGTAATGGGCTATTGCTTCCCATACATAACTTGACCAGTATGTAAAAATAGATGTAACAAATATGTGCGAAGGCCTAAATCCAATATCGATTTTTTTCTTATTCCCCCGAACAAGCTTTACCTTTGCCCCCTGCCCTTTATAAAATGCCCCCAGCTTAAGCAACCCAATCGGCACAAAATTTCTATGAATCTCACCAGCTTGATTCTTACTTTTACTTGGATAAGGAAAGCTAGGTTCTGTTAAAAGAATTTTTTTCATTTTCTCTACTGGATATAATTATGCGCATCCACAAGTATCCTATTAAGTTGCCTTAAAGATAGTGCATGGTTAACAATATGTTTATTAGGATCATAAATATAATTAATAATAGTTTTGCCATAAGGCGATTGCTGATATCTGAGATAGTCAACGGATAGTTCCTCACTAAAACTTTTCCCATGCTTTTTATCTCTAATATATTTGACTTCTATTATAATCTTATGATCTTTTAATACAAAATCTAATCTATTAAATTTGCCACATAACTTTTCCGTAGGATCCTCGTATTCAACTGACACAAAAAGTGTTCTGAGCATGGAATAAATGAATTTTTGTAATTCTGGCTCATCACTAAAAGTTGTCCCTGTTTGCTTTTGAAATTCTACAACCGATTCACGCATATAATTAAATAACAAGTCAAAAACATTACTAGAGATCACTTTACGTTCTATATCTGACAATTTATCTGTGTGATCAAGAACAGCAGGGACATTTGTTTTTCTTTTAGCCTTTTTCTTTTTAGCCTTTTTCTTTTTGGCCTTTTTCTTTTTTTTAGTCTTCCTAGTCTCAGAAAGTTCTTGGAATTCAGCAAATACAGTTTCAATCTTTTTATTCTTATACTTCAGAAAATTTAAAAGTATTTTTTGTATCTCAGCTTTATTGTCTTTACTAGCAAAGACACTTTTAAAAGTATCCATTAAATACCGAGTGTTTTTTAAATAACCCTGTAAAGCCTTCTTGGCTAATATATGTCTAATCTTATTTTCGTCATATTTATTCAAAACTTCTGGATAGAATCTCTTTACTTTATTTACAAAACCTGACTCTATCTGCACAAGATAGCTATGGCCGAACTTCTTATCAGCAATCACTTTATCGATTATGTCATCATCATATTTGATTAATCGCATAATATCATCCAATGAATGCTTCTTGATGTTTGTAGCGTCGCGTATTTTCTTCTTAAGTTTCACTTCAGTGATACTTGGATTATCTTCCTTGATATTAAGGATTATCTTTTTTATAGATTTGGTTTCTGCTACAGGAGTCCAATCTTTGCGGAGTTTATGTACTTGATATGCCAGTATCCGGCCATCTGCTTCGCTGTTAGCGAGTAGAACAGGCACTTCCGGCTCCCTAGCTTCTATAGATGCTCGTAATCTTCTCTCTCCGTCAACAAGCACATGCTTGGAGCCCTTAGCTGTTTTTCTTGCTATAAGTGGCTCTAAAACTCCAAAGTCCTTGATTGACTTTACAAGTTTTTTAAATTCTGGATCTGAGATAATTTTAGCTTTACTCTCACCACGTGGATTACCCTCATCAAATAAAATGGCTTTTGGACTTAAGTAATGTAATTTTTTTTGAAGATGCCTCATATTAATCCAATACCTCCCACTAACTTAAGATCATAACTATTTTGCTATTCAATTCTCGAAAGACGCCTTTGAAAAGACACTCTCATTTCTTCTAGTATTTGCTCGAATTTCTCTTTATAGTCTCTGTTTTCTCCAATTTGCCGTTCAATTTCATGTGGAAAAAAGCGTGGGATATCTTCTTTAGAGCGAATTTCAACCAAATTCATTTTGCCCGCTTTGAAAGTTTCCAAAATTTCCAAAAGCCTATTTAACTCTTCAAGATGAGTGCCCTCAAAGAAAAGTGACCAATCACGAATTTGCGATTTCATATACCGCAATTGCTCAGCAAGTGCCACAATATTCTCCCCATTGGCCTTTTGCCAAAGTGCATCAACGACGAATTGCAGACCTTGAAGGGATTTCCAAAGATTTATATAGACATCATATTGCGATTTCAAAAATTCATCTGCTTGTATTCTTCTACTGGCAAGACGATTTTTATGTGACTCGATGTCACGCTCAGTACCCCCGCGAATATTCTCCTTTACGAAATCAGATAAAATCCCACCACACAACTTTGATAACCCAATAAGAACGACCCCTACACCACCAACGGCTGCCGATATTTCGAATAGATTTAACATAAGGAATCCCTTGTATTTAACCTTTTCTATCCACATTTCTGCTGTGATTTGAAGTGACTTATCTCTACTCCTTATTTTTGCCAATAATCAACTTAACACATTCTTTGACAATAGCAACCATAAACTGACCGTAGGTCACCCTGAGCGCAGCCGAAGGATCTATGAATCTGCTTTTATCTTTTCCCTGCGTCCCTGCGCCCCTGCGGGATACAGTTTTTTGTTTATTAATTATTAAATTTGAATTTCGTATTTGTTTAGGATTTCGAGTTTCGAATTTAGTGCTTAGGATTCTGCGGATTCCGCTCCGCAAAATCCAGAAACATTTACGATACAAACTATCCAGTCCACCTTTCCAGCCCAACAACCCGCTATTAAGCGTTTTTTCCTACTCACGTTTTTTCCAATTGGTGCGCGCAAAGTGCGCTGTGGTGCGCTGTGGTGCGCGCATTTGTATTTTTTTGTCACTTTTTGCATAAAAGCGCGCGTTTTTTCGTAAGTTCTTTCTGTCATTTTTCCCGCAACAAAACGACTCCTCTTTACCACTTCTAACAATTTACCGGCCCTCACGGCCCCGTCACAGCCGTT
>SDBV01002472.1_pt1 | contig 27644 bp, 19 predicted proteins | sample 2277081 | NCBI WGS metagenome assembly SDBV01 (sample SAMN10402039, study PRJNA504765) | marine sediment metagenome | isolation source: marine sediment core GS10_PC15, 223 cmbsf | place: Arctic Ocean: Southern Knipovich Ridge | collected 2010 | reverse complement strand
TAGGGTGAGGGCGATTCACCGAGAAACGCCTTTCCTTGCTTGCGTGTCTTTTCTGTACCCTCACCCCCTGCCCCTCTCCCAGAGGGAGAGGGGAGTTCGAATCTGCGTTTTGCAAAAGTCCAGTTTCAAGCTGGCGGGGTCTTATGCTGCTCTCTTGCGTCGTCGCCACGCGAGGCCGACGCAGAGAACCCACAGCATGGACCAGACAACTACGCTGGCCGGCTCGGGAGTGTGGTGAGCGATGGTTACCGAGCCGCCGAAAACTCCTGTATGGCCGTAATCGTCGCCCCCGTAGCCGTAGCCGGGTTCGGTTGGCGAAAAACTCGTTGCAAACGTCCAATAGCCGGTCACGTCCGTCGCGGTCAGATCGAAGGTCAACGCGCCCTGGCTGTCGTGAAACGAGTTGCGCGTGATCGTGTCAAGTACAATCGTGGCATCGCCGCCCCAGGGACCCGCCGATGTGAGAAGAATCGTTCCCCCCGTATAAGTCATCTGGTAGTCGTATGGGGGAGTTCCCGCGACTACCGACTGCAAAAAGGCATCATGGTATGAATATCCCAGCCCCGCCCCCCACAGCTCGTTGCCCGGCTGGCCGGGGCCTCCTCCGTAGAAAGGCTCTTGCCACATACCGGCGTCGGAGCCAGACAGCGTCCACGTTCCGGGACCGACACTGGCCTCTACGACGCCAGGCGCGATCGCCAATAGTCCACAGGTCGCAAGAATTAAAGTCAGTCGTTTCATGCCAATTCCTCCGAGAATCTTGAGTAGCCGCAAACAGAAAAGCACAAGCAGAGGGGAAGTTCTTCAATCGCCCAGATGGATTCCTTCCTAAACTACCTAGTCTTCCTATTATTACTCCGCCGCGAGACCCCGATTCCTGACAAACAAAACCCAAAAAAGGCAAGAATTGGCTCTCTGGGGGGGGATTTTCCCGTTTTGGGTGTCGAATTGGGCAGTGAAACCATCAGGATGTGGGGGAAGAGTGAGTGTGGCCGCCCAATGCTACGTGGTGGTGTGACTCGTTGCAAACCTTTGGGCTGTCAGTCTTCCGGGGGGTACACCGAAGGCGCGCTCCGCAATCAGACTGCCTGGAACCGGGCCTCTGCGATCTGGTCCATTGCCCATTGGGCCTGGTCGCGGAGTTGGCGAGCCCTCGATGTCTGCCCCTGGCGGGAGATTCCATTGAGGACCGCCTCCAGCGCCGCCGTCAGTGCCCCGTCACGCTGTTCGAGGTTTATCGCAAACTGCAACTCTGCGTCGGCCAACTCGGCCAGCGCGGCCGCCAGAGGGTCCATCCAGCCGGGCTGTGGGCGCAGGTAAGCGGTGAAGTGTTCGATCCGCCCCGGGCCGGTCCGGCCAGCGTACTCCAGCAGCCGGCGGGTGTCGCTGTCGTACAGCGGAATCGTAAAAGGGCTGGCGGCGATCCGCATCCGGCGATGCCGGTACGCGCCCAGGATCAACAGCCGAAGCGTCTCCACCAACTCCTCCGGCGTGGTGTCGAAGTCGGTCAACAACTGGAATACCGTGTAGTCCTGCCGCGTGCCGTCCAGGGCGTCCAGCACGGCGTCGAGCTGGCGGATGCCGTGACGCTTGTGCCATCGCCCCAGCAACTCTCCGTTGAACGACTCGGCACCCAACTGGATCATCGGTTTGAGCCGGTCGATCCACTCCAGCAATTCAGGCACCACCAGGCCGTCGCCGGCGAGCATCGAACACGGATTGGTCTGGATGCTGAGGCGGTAGCGCTGACTCAGCGGGCTGCCGGCCCAGAGCCGGAAGAACTCGATCGCCCGTCTGCGCCCCAGGAAGAAGTCCTCGTCGTAGATTGCCGCCCAGGCGACCTGTTTCTCCTTCAGGTCCGGATCGTCGACGTTCTTGAACAGATCCCACCGGCTGAGCCGGATGGCTCCCTGGTCCACCTCGGCATCGGCGGCTTCGATTTCTTCGAGCAACTGCCCTGCGCTCTTGGTACGGAGTTCGTTGCCGTGCAGCTTCGCACAGAAGGTGCAGGACCCCGGGCATCCCCGGCCGGCCGTGAAGTATAGGGCGTCGAACCGGCCGGTGAAGTTCTCCAGCAGCGACCAATCGAGCCGGTTGGCGGAGATCAGTTCAACCTCGGTTACCGGCCGGACCTTGCTGCGCAGACAGCGGAGCGTGTTACAGCAGATCAGGCCGTCGACGTCCATCACCGTCCGACCGTATCCGTCGCCGGGCAGCGTGTTCAGATAGGACCGGCCGCCGTAGCGGTACGCCAGGCCGGGTATCTCGGGTTGTAGGTCCTTGGAGTTGTGCTGCCATGCCAGGCGGAGGAACTGGGCGAGCGACTTCTCGGCTTCGCCCGCAAAGACGTAGTCGGCGCCGGTGTCTTCCAGCACTTCCCGCGGATGGCTGGTGGCCGTGGGCCCACCCAGGATGATTTCGGCACGACAGAACCGACGCACGGTTCGGATCAGCCTCTTGATCTGCTGCAATTGTCCGCTTTCCAGCCGGAAGCCGACCACGTGCGGATTGAAGTCGATCAGCTTCTTGACGAGCTGCTCGTCGATTTCGTCGTGGGCCTCGACGTGGGCCTCAACGTGGGCCTCGTCGCTGGCGTGCAACTGGAAGACAACCGGCTCGGCCAACTGCTGGTGCTTGGCCCAGGAGGCCAGTTCCAGGATCCCGCTGGGCCAGCCCGTGCAGCCCAGCAGCATCCTCAGCCGGGCGGTCGGCGCGGCGCGGGCGGGGCGTTCTACCGGGGCCGGCTCGTCGGGCGGGGGGCGGTCCTTTGGGTCGGCAGCCATCGGAGGTCGTCGAACTCTCAGAAGAGGAGTTGGGGGGGATGAGATCCGCAGCCTGCCTCAATTTCAATTTTACGTCTCGATTCAATACATCATAGACTGGGGCTGGGCCCCACGCTCTCGAACCTAAAAAGGTGGGGCTGCGTCCCCCACCCTACGTGGCTGCATTGGATAGTTGCATCGCTCGGGGCAGTCGAGGATAATGATTCGCACCCACCTGGACAATCACGAATTCCTAAATCCACATACCGAAAGGGCTACCGACATGAGCAACCCATCCCGCCGCGATTTCCTCAAGCAGTCGATCGGCTTCGGCGCCGCGGCCCTGGCCGCCGGCCCACTGGGCGAGGCGGTGGCCACGGCCGCCGCGCGGGGCTCGAAAATGAAACTGGGGCTGGTGACCTATCTCTGGGGGCAGGACTGGGACCTGCCCACGGTAATCGCCAACTGCGAAAAGACCAAGGTGCTGGGCGTCGAGTTGCGAACCGAGCACAAGCACGGCGTCGAGCCCAGCCTCGGTGCCAAGCAGCGGAAGGAAGTCAAAAAGCGCTTCGCCGACAGCCCGGTTGTGTACGTGGGCCCCGGTACGAACCAGAAATACGACGATCCCGACCCCGTGAAACTCAAGCAATCGATCGAGGGCACCAAGGCCTTCGTAAAGCTCAGCCACGATTGCGGCGGCACCGGCGTGAAGGTCAAGCCGAACAGTTTTCATAAGGGCGTGGATCACAAGACGACGATCGAGCAGATCGGCCGCTCGCTCAGCGTGGTGGGGAAATTCGCGGCCGACTACGGCCAGAAGATCCGCCTGGAGGTGCACGGCTCCTGTGGACCCCTGCCCGTGATCAAACAGATCATGGACATCGCCGACAATCCCAACGTGGGCGTCTGCTGGAACTGCAACGGCGACGAGCTGAAGGCCCCGGGGCTGGAGCACCACTTCAACCTGGTCAAGGACCGCTTCGGCGCCACGGTCCACGTCCGCGAGCTGAACCTCGGCGATTATCCCTACCAGGACCTGATCGCCCTGCTGGTAAAGATGGACTACGCCGGCTGGATCCTGCTGGAGTGCCGCACCAGGCCGAAGGACCGCATCCAGGCCCTGATCGAGCAACGGGAAGTGCTTAAGCAGATGGTGGCCAAGGCGCAGGCGTAAGGTCACGACTGCCTGGCCGCGGCCACCGCGCAGGGTCTTGGTCTCGCCGTCGCCGTCCGGTCCCAGCTTTTCAGTGCGCCTGCTGGGGCGGGGCCGCACCGGCAGCGCTACCCCATTGCCTGTTCGGTTCGGGGCCCATCTGGAGGATCAAGGTACCGCCCTCGACGAGTTGGGAGTGATACAGCCACGGCTTGTTCAACGGCTTGCCGTTTAGGGTTGCCGACTGAATGTAGACGTTCTTCGGCGAATTGTTCTTTGCCCGGATGACAAATCGGCCGCCCGGGTAATACTTGTGGTCCAAGTGGATCGTGACCTTGTCGAAGATCGGCGATCCGATCTCGTAGATCGGCTTGACGGCGCAGCCACCGTCCATCTCGAACAGGCCCATGGCGCTCATCACGTACCAGGCGCCCATCTGGCCCTGGTCCTCGTCGCCGGGATAGCCGTTGACGGGTCCCAGGCCGTAATAGCGGCTCATGATCTCGCGGGTCCACTTCTGCGTGAGCCACGGCTTGCCCGAGTAGTTGAACAGCCAGGCCGATTGCATATTGGGCTGGTTTCCGTGGTTGACGGGAAACTGGGCGAAGCGGTCGCCGGTGGCGTTGAAGTTGCTGGCCACCGAGTCCTGAAGGCCCTTGTTCAGCCGGCGGTTGAGCTCCTCCCGGCCCATCAACTCGATCAGCCCGGCCACGTCGTGTGGCACGAAGTAAGTGAACTGCCAGGAGTTGCCCTCCACGAACCCGCGCGAGTTGAACGCGGAGAAGTCCTTCACCCAGGCGCCGTCCTGATGTTTCTGCCGCATGTATCCGACCTGGGGGTCGAATACGTTGCGGTAGTTGGCGGCCCGCCGCATGAAGTAGCGGTAATCGTCCTCCTTGCCCAGGGCCTTGGCCAGTTGGGCTACGCACCAGTCGTCGTATGCGTATTCCAGGGTATTCGAGACCGGGCCCTTCTCCACGGGTACGTATCCCAGCTCTTTGTAAGATTTCAACTGCCGGTTTCCCACGTGGCCGCCGCCTTCGTGGGGGCGGCCCGGTTCCATCTGGATGTGTTTCATCGCCCGATAGGCGTTCTCCGCATCGAAATTGCGAATTCCCTTCTGGTAGGCGCTCACGATCAGGGCGATTTCGTGCGAGGCGACCATGATGCTGGAATACTCGATGCCCGTGGGCCCCTTGGCCAGCCATCCGCCGCGGTCGTCGATCTCCAGTAGCGACCGTACCCACTTGTTGGCAATCTCGGGGGTCACCAGCGTCCAGAGTTGATTGAGGTTCCAAAAGGTGTTCCAAAAGGCGTCGCAGCCGTATACGGCCGCGTGGGGGTCGCTGAGTTGTCGGACCTTCTCGTACATGTCGACGTATTTGCCGTTGACGTCGTTCCAGGTGGTCCGCGCACAGTACGACCGGTACATGTTCGTATAGAACTTTGTCAGGTCGTCGGTGGTCCCGCCCTCGACGTCGATCTTCCCCAGCAGGTTGCTCCACTGCTTTCGGGCCTCGCCGCGGACGGCGTCGAAGTCCCAGCCGAACGGCGCCATCTCCGCCGCCAGGTTGAGCCGCGCCTGCTCGATACTGACCAGCGAGATGCCGGTCTTGAGCTGGATCACCTCGCCTTGCCTGGTCGAGAAGCTGAGAAAGGCCCCCACGTCGCCCTTGCCGGCGATCTCTTTGACGTCGTGCTGAATCTGTTCGCCCACCCAGCCGCCCATCGAGTCGAAGGACCGGCTGAGCCTGGCCACAAAGTGCAAAGTGAACTCGTTGTAGCCGGCGGAGCGGCCGCTCTGCTGCTTGGAGTAGCCCTCGATCTCGGTATCGCTGACCTTCGTGATCCGCGCGTCGTGGACGGTGTAGCCGTATTCGGTGGGCGTGAGCAGGTCCAACAGCACCCGGGCCTGTTCTGCCTTGGGGAAAGTATACCGCTGGAACCCGGCCCGGCAGGTCGAGGTCAGCTCCGCCCGGATGCCGTAATCGTCGAGCGTTACGGCGTAGTAGCCGGGCGACGCCTTCTCGGTCTCGTGGCGGAACCGGGAGCGATAGCCGTCGTCCGGTTTGCGATAGTCTCCGGGGGTGACTTTCAACGGCCCGGTCGTGGGCATCGTCAGCAGCCCGCCCATGGTCCAACTGTGCAGATGACTGAATCCGGCGATGTTCTCGATCGTGTATTCGTATCCGGCCTTCCAGCGTTGCGGCTCGTTGTCGGGACTGAGCTTGACCATGGAAAACGGCGTGGACGGTCCGGGATAGAGCATCCAACGCGAGGTGGAAGTGCCCAACAGGCAGTCGACGTAGTCGACCGGCTGTCTTTCCACGGCCGGTTTGCGGAGCGCCTTGCGACTAGCGATCGTCTCGTCACCGCGCTTGATCATAATGGTGACCGGGGTGTCAGCCTCCACCGGCGGAAGACGAAGTTGGGCAGTGGTCGTGCCGGGTGCTAGTTTCAGCTTGACCGGCTTCGCTCCGGTGGCGTTCAGCGTTACGTCGGCCGGACCGCCCAAGTGGATCAGCGAGACGGCAATCCGCTGCCACAGCTTTCCGTTTTTGCGGGACAGCCAGGGATCGACCCGTACCGATCGCAGCGAGGTGGTCGCTGCCAACTCCAGCATAAAGCCGCCTCTGTCGGTCGCGCCCGTATCCGCACCAGGAACCTGCAAGCCCAGCCAGTCGTAAAGCACCCAGCCGCCGCCGGGGTTGGTGATCGTGATTTCGTTGAGGCCCTGTTTGAGAACCACGGCCGGGATATCGACCGAGAAACGATGTTCCCGTCCGGCCGCAGGTTTGCCGAAGATCGAGGCGTCGCCGGCACCCTTGGGCGTCTGGTGTTGGAACGAGCGGCCGTTGACTGCGATCTGCAGCTTGGGCGGATTGAGGCTGTGCGTATCGGCCAAATCGACGACCAGCCGGCAGCCGCCCGCCTCGGGCTTGCCCGCCAGACCGAAGAGGATCGTGAACGTATGCGGCCGGCCGCCGCCCCAGAGGTCATCCGGCCCGGGGTGTGTGTAGGGCCAGTCGCGCCGCGGATCGGAGTGGCCCACAAGAAAAAGGCCGTCGCGGTGATACCGGCCGTAGCCGTCGGGCGCCAAGGCGAACTCGGCCGTGCTGTCGTCGGCCTTGCCGATCTGCCAGAGTGTTTTCATCTGCTTGTCGTCGGCCCTGACCACAGCACACGCAGGCAGCATGACTGCCAAGGAAGCGAGGGATCTCCAGTTGAGTCGTTTCATCAATCTGCTCCTTCGGAAGATGGTTTTCGCGGCGGAAGTCTCTTGCCCGCCCCGCGAGTCATCAACTTCTGGAGCTGGTCGAGATAGTTTCGGTAAACGCCGCGGGGGTCTGTGTGATACCTCTTGCAGAGCGATGCCGCCATGCCCACGATCTCGCCCATCATCCCGCCGGTCCGCATTACCCGGACCGCTCCCAGGGCCTCGTGCGTGACACTCACGTCCCGCCCGGCCATGAACAGGTTCGGCACGTTGCGCGAGTAGAGGCAGCGGTAGGGCACCCAATATGGGCGCTGGTAATGCGTGTAGTGAGCCCGAGAAATGAACTCGTCGCCCTCGAAGCCCTGGTCGAAGCGTTTGTCGGGCAGGTGCAGGTCGATGGACCAGCTTGCCGGCACACAGCCGTCGGGGTACTGCTTGCCGCCGGTGATGTCTTCCTGGCTGAGGATCACGTCGCCCAGCAGGCGACGCGACTCCCGCGGCCCGGCGATGTGCGCGGCCCAGTTGAGCTTGTGGTTGGGGTAGGCCTTGTCGACGTTTTTCAGGGCGTCCCAGGCACCGTACATTGCACGGAAGTTCCAGTCGCGGATGTACTCGCGCTGCCGGATGGGATGCCGATCGAAGCCGCTCTCCCAGTACCAGCAGCCCAGCGACAGAAACTTGCGCGGGTCGTTCCCTCTTCCTGGAAAGGGCTTGGCGCTGAGGTCCAGCGCCCACGGGCAACGGGGAAACGCCACAGTGCCGCCGGCAGCGAGCGACGCTGTGCCGTCGGTCTCGGCAACGTTCCAGAGATTGCAGCGCCCCATGTGGCCCTTGAGCGTGATATCATGGTCGGCCCCGGCGAGGTAACCCACGCATCCGTCCCCGGTGCAGTCGGCGAACCAGCTACCGGCGAAGCGAAGCCGTCGGCCGGTCTTGGTGTGCTGGGCGATCACCGCCTGAATCCGGCCCGAATCCAACTGCACGCCGTTGGCCCGGTGGCACAGAAACAACGCGATGTTCTTCTCTTCCTTGACCAGATCCAGTTTCTTTTTGTCCTCATACAGTTCGGCCGTGTTGCGGGGGCCGTAGTGGGCACGCTTCTCCTGCGCCAGCTCTGTTACCACGTCTCCGATGTGCGGATAGGGCTCGTAGTTCGTATCGCCCCCCAGCCAGACCCGAACCTCCGAGCTGTTGTTGCCGCCCAAGACGGGCCGGTCCTGAATCAGGGCCACTTTCAGGCCGAGCCGTGCCGCGGAGAGGGCCGCGCAGGTGCCCGAAATTCCGCCGCCTATCACCACCAGGTCGAACCGTCCGGCGTCTTGCGGCTCTTCTGACAGTCCCAGTATTTTTCGCCGAAAGGCCGCCATCTGCGGGTCTCTGTTGGGGGGCACGAAATCGGGGTCGGCCGAAAAGACCACCGCGTCGCAGCGGCCCTCGAAGCCGGTCAGGTCGTGCAGTGCAAGCGCGACCTTCCGCTTGCCGATCCGGACCTTCCCGCCGTCTTGCCAGTGCCACCGGGCGCCGCGGGTGCCAAAGACCGTCGGCAGCGGTGTGCCGTCTACGATCAGTTGGAATCTGCCCGGTGTGCCGGGTGCCTTCCAGGGGGCCACCCAATCTCGCGTGCGGACCCACACTTGATAGGTGCCCGGTGTCGGCAGCCGCACGGTAGTGGTGGCGTCGCCCACGGGCGTGCCCAGGCCGTGGGCCAGCAGATAGGGGGAGCCCATCTCGTCCATGAATTGCTGGTCGTCCACCCAGCCGCCGAGGTCCTGGAAGCCCTCGGCCTCGACCAGTACCACGGGAGCCCTTTCGGCGCCCTCTGCTGCGACCGTCGAGATCGCGCCAACCGCGAGCATCGCGCCGATAGTCGACATGAGTTGAGTGAGCTTCATTGCTTGCTCCTGAATCGATACATGCCGTAGCCAACCTCGCGGACGGCCTGAATGGTCTCCGTGTACGGCGTGTCGCAGATATCCAACAGTCCGATCTGATAGTTCTCGCCGTCACCGCGTCCGGTGGTGGCCTGGTCGCCGTACTGGAACCAGTGGGTGCCGACGATAAAGCGGTTCTTCAGCGCGCCGCGAACGTAGCTCTGGTAGGCCTCGGCCCTCTGCTGCTGATTGGCCACGGGCACCAGTCCGGTGTGGAACATGCCGCGGTCGAGCGCCCCGAAGTGGAACTCGCCGATCACCACCGGTTTGTCGACGCCGTCGGGCAGGTTGAACTCGGCCACGCTGCGGCTGTAGCGGTTGAAGCTGACCACGTCGCAGTGCTTCGCCGCCGCGCGAATCGCACGATCGTTTGCCCAGGCGAAGCGGCAACCCAGGTAAAGACCCTCCGGGTCGAGCTGCTTGACGGCCTGGCGGCAGAGTTGAAAGTAGCGCTCGGCCAAACGAGTGTAAAAGGCGGCCAGGTCGTGATGGGCCTTTTTGTCGTCGGGAGGCGTGGTGTCTTGCAGCAGGGCGTCCCACGATGCGTGTCGTGCGCCCCAGGCCTGATTGAGCCGCTGGATCGTGTCGTATTTCTTCTTCAAGTCCTCTACAAAGACCCGCTTGGCCGCCTGGTCTGGCGGCGAGGCCAGCGTGGCCACCGCCAGCGACAGCTCATCGCCCCAGCTCAGCTCGTTGCTGACAAAGTAGCCGATACACCAGGGGTCTCCGGCCGAGGTCTCCTTCTGCCGGGCCATCCGCCGCTGGAGCGACTGTTGGAAGTCGGGGTCAAACACGTCGGGGAACTTGCCCCAGTAGCCCGTGCTGCCTTCGAGTTCCTTCGACCGGGCGCTGATCGTGGCCACATAGGGCGTCTTTCGCAGCAGGTAGGTCTCCGGGTCGGACCAGTTGGCGATGGTGTTGATGCCCCAGCTTCTCAGCCGCCGATGCGAAATCTCGGCGAACTGCCGCTTCCAGTCGTGGCCGTACTTTTGTAGCAGGTTGGCGCCGGTGAAGTTGTATGTTTCGTAGCTCTTGCCCCGGTAGTAGCCGTGCGGGGCCCAACCGCTGCTGCCGTAGAATTGGTCCCGCGGCGAGTCCTTCCGGGGCAGCCGAGCGAACCAGTGTCTGCGGTCGGTGATCGGCGTCGAGCCGTTGGTGGAATGGACGCAGTCTGTGCCGTGGGACCAAAACAGCCGGCCTTCGGGATCGACCAGCCACCACTTGCCCCGGTGCTTCTCCACGCGGAAGCGGCGGGTTGCCTCGAGCTGCGGCCCCGAATGCCAGCCACCGTAGCGGTTCCAGCCCTCGGGGCCCGGATGGGCGGTCAACTCGGCGGCTTCCTCTTGCCTGCGGCGGGCAAGATCTTCGACCGACCTGGTCTTTCCGGGCCAGTCCTTGTGGATGAACTGGCCGAATCGATCGATCAACGGGAAGAGCTTTTCGGCATCGGTCGGCACCGCTGCCGGCCGCAAGCCGCCGGCGCGAATGTGGGAGATCTCGAACACGTGATCGGACGTAGGTTTGCTGACGAAGACCAGCAACTGGGTCACGTTGCTCACGTCGATCCCCCCCCGCGCGCTCCATCCGTCCGGGTATCCCCGCATGCCGAACAGCTTCGAGCGTAGCGTCTCGGGGATTTTTCCCTTCAGGGTGACTTTCAGCAGCTTCCGCTCTCCCGGTTTCAGGCCGATCTTCTCCGTAATGCAGTTCCTCACGCCATCGGCCCCGGGATTGTCAATCCGGCAGGAAACTTCAACGCCGTCGGATCCGGCGTTGGCCACGTCCAACGCTATGTACTCGAACCGGGAAAGGTCCCAATGTCCCTGCGGTGCCTTGAGTGTGATGCCGGGCCAGTCGTGCTCGTGCCCGGTTACCAGGCTCAGGGTCCCGTCGTGCCAGGTGACGTTTGTGCCGCGAACCTCAACCGCCGCAAGGTCGAAGTCCCCGCGGAAATCGAGCAGCGCCTGCTCGTGCGGAGGCGCGGCAGCCGCCGGACCGCAGACGCTCAATAGCCACACCGTACCGGCGAGAAACGATCTGACTGCGAGACTGTACATTGAAAGAGGTCCTTTCATGTCATCTGCACGGCGGCCGAAGGCGGTCGATCAACGGTGCCGCTTGCCTTTGGGCCTCTCCGGCTCGACCTGGGGGCGGGGGTCGGTGTGGGCCGCCTCCATGATGGCCGCGATCCTCTTGGCCAGCTCCGGATGTTCCGAGGCCACGTCGTTCTGCTCACCGATGTCGCTGCTGAGATCGTAGAGCTCGATCCGGCCGGTCTTTCCGCTCTTTCCGCCTCTGACTCCCTTCCACTTCCCCATCCGGACCGCCCGAGTCCCGCCGTGCTCCCAATAAAGGTACGCGTGCCGCTCTTGCCGCCGGTCGGTTGCGTCTTTGCCCAGCAGCGTGGGCACGATCGAGATCCCGTCGATATCGGTGGGCACCAGCTTTGTGGCCCCGGCCAGCTCGGCCAGGGTGGGCATCACGTCGGGGAAGTAGCAGGGCAGATCGCTGACGCTGCCCGGGCGGATCCGGCCCGGCCAGCGGACGATCATCGGCGTGCGGATGCCGCCCTCGTAGAGCGAACGCTTAAAACCCCTCATCGGGCCGCACGAATTGTGGACGCCGTCGAACCGTTTTGCCGCGCCGTTGTCGGAACAGAAGAAGGCGATCGTCTTGCGGTCCAGCCCAAGCTCCTCGAGCAAGGCGAAGACCTGGCCGACGTGGCGGTCGATCATCGAGTCCATGGCGGCCACCACCTTGGCATCGTGGGGCCAGGGTTTGTGCTCGTACATCTGCCAGGCCGGGTCGTCCCGGGGGAACTCGTACTTGCCGTGTGGCGGTGTCCAGGGGACGTAGCAAAAGAACGGCCGGTCCTTGTTCTGGCGGATAAACTCCAGCGTCTCGCGGAAGATCTCGTTCTGGGTGTACTGTGTTCCCTGCGTTGCGTCGTTGCCGGGCAAGGGCACTCGCCGGCTGTTGCGCCAGAGGTAGGGCGTGTAATAGGAATGGGCGTGGACCTGGTGGTAGTAGCCGAAGAAGACGTCGAATCCCTGCTTCTCGGCCACCCCGCCGGTGCCGACTTCGCCCAGGCCCCATTTGCCGAATCCGCCCGTGGCATAGCCGACCTTCTTGAGCACTTCGGCCACGGTGAGATCTTCATCCAGCAGCGGAATCCCCCCGCTGTTTCCCCGCACCGAGGTGTGGCCCAGGTGGTAGCCGGTCATCAGCGTGCTGCGGGCGGGGGCGCAAACGGTGGCGCCGGAGTAGGCGTCGGTAAACCGCATTCCCTGGGCGGCCATCCGATCGATGTTGGGTGTTCTGATGGTCTTGCCGCCGTAACAGCCCAGGTCCTGGTAGCCCATGTCGTCGACCATGATGAAGACGATATTGGGCAGGTCCCGCTCGGCCCCGGCGGCGGCCACCGGACCGTGTGGAAGAAGCAGAAGCAACAGGACGGCGGAGCAGATCAATCGCACAGACATGGTGTGGTACCTCACTGCGGGTGTTGCGGAAAAACGGCCAGACGGCCTATTGGGGACCAGTCCAAACGGCGGCATCATTCTAAGGCAGCCAACCGCTGCTGTACAGTCCCGCCGGCCGGCGCGCGCCGGCCAAATCGGTGGCAAGGGTGGCTATGGCACAGCCAAGCGGCGCCACAACGATCAACATCCGGGGCTTCGCTGCGCGCAACCACCAGCCACCCCTGCCTTCGTTCAGCGAGCTGTTGGACCGTGCCCCTGGAGCATCGGCTGCGGGGCCGCTATAATCAATTGCCGCGGGTCACGGCGGTTGCCGGTGGCGAGAGAGACGGGCTCGGCGGCTCCAGGTCGAGAGAGCTGTTAGCTGCTGTGAAGAGGCAACTTTGCACTTTGGCGAATGGCCCCGCCCGGGAGGGTGGCGTGGGCGCGTTAGTACTCCAAGAACCCCGCCCTCCCGGGCGGGGCCGTTAGCCAACTGAAGAACGCGGACGTGCTCTGGGACAAATTCATAACGAGGAGGACCGGACGATGTGGCGTAGAACTGTTTTGGGTGTGGTGGTGATTCTTGCCGCCCGTGGGGCGATGGGCGCCGATTGGGTAGACCTTTTCGACGGTAAGACGCTTGACGGCTGGACCGTCCACAGCGGTCAGGCGAAGTACAGCGTGGAGGACGGGGCGATCGTGGGCACTACCGTGAAGGGCAGTCCGAACACGTTTCTTTGCACCGAAAAGCAATACGGCGACTTCGTGCTGGAGTTCGAGGTGAAGTGCGACCCGAGGCTCAACTCGGGCGTGCAGTTTCGCAGCCTGATCGCCAAGAAGGAGATGGTCTTCTGGTTGATGGGCCGCAAGGGCGAGCCGCGCAGACGCGCGATACCGCCGGACCGCGTGTACGGGTACCAGGTGGAGATCACCCGGCAGGCGGCCGGCTCCTCCGGCGGGATCTACGACGAGGCCCGGCGGGGGTTCTTCCTGGGCGGAGATTTCAAGCACCCCAAGGCCGCCCAGGCGCTGAACGACAACCAGTGGAATCGCTACCGGGTGGAGTGCAAGGGCGATTCGATCAAGACCTGGATCAACGGCGTGCCCTGCGCCGACTTTCGCGACTCGCTGACCGCCCGGGGTATCATCGGCTTACAGGTGCACGGCGTGCGGTTGCAGGACTTCGAGCCGTACGAGGTGCGGTGGCGGAAGATTCGGCTCCAGAAGCTGGATTGAGTGCCGCGGTTACACGGTGTTATAATGTGTGATATACGGCAAACACGCCCACGGCAACGACAGCGGAAAATTCGGACTCCGCGGCCCTCCCTCCCCAACCCCCGACTCCCACTATGATTTGCGTCAGTATCGGCCGTGGTCGGCATCGACAAGTAATTGCGGAACACCGCCACCTGGTCGACCAGGGAGCCCAACTGGTCGAGTTGCGACTGGACTACATCAACGGCGAGGTGAATCTGAAGCGGCTGATCGCCGACCGTCCCTCTCCGGTGGTGATCTCCTGCCGGCGGGAACGCGACGGCGGAAAGTACACCGGCAACGAAGAGCAACGGCGGATGCTGCTGCGGGCGGCTATCGCCGAGGGCGTGGAATACATCGACCTCGAGGAGGACGTGGCGGCCGAAGTGCCGCGCTTCGGGGCCACCAGGCGAATCGTCAGCGTACACGACTTCCGCAAGACGCCCGACGATCTGGAAGCCATCCACCGCCGGCTCTGCGAGTTGGACCCCGACATCGTCAAGCTCTGCACCATGGCCAACCACCCGCACGACAACCTGCGGATGCTCCAGCTCTCCCGGCGAAGCAAAGTGCCCACCATCGGGTTGTGCATGGGCGATATCGGCGTCCCCACGCGGATCCTGGCCGGGGGATTCGGGGCCCCGTTTTCCTATGCCACGTTTCATCACGAACGGGCACTGGCTCCCGGACAGCTCAGTTTCGAGCAGATGAGCGAGATCTACCACTACGACCAGATCAACGCGGAAACGGAAATCTACGGCGTGATCGCCGACCCGATCGGACACAGCCTCAGCCCGCTGGTGCACAACACGGCCTTTACCCAACTGAAGCTGAACAAAGTCTACATTCCCATCCGCGTACCGCGCGAAGACCTGGCACGGTTCATGGACGAGGCTCCGCAGTTGGGTATCAAGGGTCTGAGTGTCACCATCCCGCACAAAGAGGAGGTGCTCAAGAAGCTCACCGAAGCCGACGGCGCCGTTCGCGGCATCGGGGCCTGCAATACGGTGATCTTCGACGGCCACGCACGCCGCGGATACAACACCGACTACCGGGCGGCCATGAGCAGTCTGGAAGCGGCCATGGATACCGCTACACACGGAGAAACACCGCTCGACGGCAAGACCGCCCTGCTGCTGGGAGCCGGCGGCGTGGGCAAGGCGATTGCCTACGGGCTGATCCGCCGCGGGGCCAAGGTGGTGCTCTCCGACGGTGCTTCCGCGCAGGCCAACGAGCTGGCCAAACGGTTCAAGTGCCGAGCGGTCAAGTGGTCCTTGCGACACACCGTCTCGGCCGACCTGCTGGTGAACTGCACGCCGGTGGGGATGCATCCCGACGTGGACGAGACGCCCTACGAAAAACACCACCTCCGCCCCTCGATGACCGTCTTCGACGCCGTCTACAACCCCGAAAACACGCTCTTGGTCAAAGACGCCCGAAGCCGAAACTGCACCGTGGTCACCGGCGTGGAGATGTTCGTCCGCCAGGCCTGTTTCCAGTTCAAGCTGTTCTCGGGCCAGGACGGCCCCTTCGCCTTGATGCGCGACGCGGTGAAACGGGCCATCGGGGCGGCGAAGTATTAGGGGCGGGGGAATGCAGAATGCAGAATGATGAATGATGAATGATGAATAACACGATGTTCGGTGCAAGAAGAATGAAGACGATCGGAATACAGATCAAGCGGTTCCCATACGAAGAACCGTATCATCTGAGACTGGTTTTCTCGGCAACCAACCGGGTTTTCGATGGTCTTCTTGAATACTACTGCGGCCCAAGTGATCTCACAGACATTGGGAAGGCTCTGCGATCCTTCCCGACGAAGGTCCCGGATCAGTATTCATACGAAATAGGATCAACCAAGCCGGAGGACAAGTCCGCCTACCACTTCGCCCTCCATGCCTACACAACGGACATGAGTGGACACTGTGCTCTGCAGGTGTTCATCGACAACAATCGCGACAGACCCGACGAAGGGGCATGTCGCTTTTCCATTCAAACAGAGCCCTCCGCACTGAATCGCCTTGGCGAACTCCTGCTGGAATTCGCTAAGCTGAAGCATCACGAGTTGAACTGGACCGTCTCTGGCGAGGGTGATTCCCTTGTCGAGAAGCAATCAAGGAGCACCGAACCAACGGCTCGAGGCGACGCGTCATAGCCGCGCGCCTCACCCGAGTCGTTATAGTAACTCTTGAATTCATCATTTTGCATTCATCATTCATCATTTTGCATTCATCATTCATCATTCATCATTTTGCATTCATCATTCATCTTTCCCTCATCCCTGATCCCCCCATGCTCCTGATCCTGATAGGTTATCGTGCCACAGGCAAGACCACCCTGGCCCGGCTGCTCGGTGGGCGGCTCGACTGCGAGTGGATCGACGCCGACGTTCAGATCGAGCGGAGGGCGGGCAAGTCGATCAAGCGGATCTTTGCCGAAGACGGCGAGCCGGCCTTCCGCGACCTCGAGGCCGAGGTGATCGCCGAGCAGTGCCGCCGGCAGCGGGGGACGCTGTGCAATCGACAGGACCTGGTGCTGGCCGCCGGTGGCGGAGCGCCCTTGCGGCAGCAGAGTCGCCAGGCAATGCGCCACAACGGCAAGGTCGTCTGGCTGGTGGCCCGGCCGGAAACGATCCTGGCCAGGATGTCGGCCGACGCCACCACGCCCGGCCGCCGACCCAACCTGACCGGCCACGACCCCCTGGAGGAGATCATCCACCTGCTCGAGCAGCGGGAGCCGATTTATCGAGAGTCGGCCCACCTGGTGGTCGATACCGAAGGGAAGACCCCCGAGCGGCTGGTGGACGAGATCCTCCAGGGGCTCGAACTTGCGCCCGACCCCGGAGCTTCCGCGTGAACCTGATCCTGGACGTTCCCCTGCAAGCCCGCCTGGCCGTGCTCTTCGTGCTGGGTGTGTGCGCCGGCGGCCTGATAAACCTGGGCATCTACCGGCTGGCCTGGCGGACCCGCTCGATCAGTCCCTGGTGGCCGCCGGACCCCGACGCCCCGCCCCGACGCCTCAGCGACCGGTTGCCGGTGGTGGGCTGGCTGGGGCTGCGGCGGGAGGCCGGCCTGCACGGGGCCGGGTTCTGGATCCGGCCCTTGCTGCTGGAACTGCTCACGGGAGTCTGGTTTGCGGCGCTCTATTGGTGGGAGATCGAGCGGTTGGGACTGCTGCCGGCGGGTGCCCAGCCGCCGGGGTCAGCGGGGCTCTTGGCCGTGCTCCACACGCAGTATGCCGTGCACGTAGCCCTGATTTCGCTGATGCTGGTGGCCTCGGTGATCGACGCCGACGAGAAGACGATCCCGGACGCCATCACCGTGCCGGGAACCCTGCTGGGGTTGCTGCTGGCCGGGGCGTGTCCGTGGTCGATCCTCAACGGTGCGGAGCCCCTGCCGGCCGTCGGATTTGCGCCCGCTTACTGGAACTCCATGTCGCCCGGCGCGTGGCGCTTCCTGCAACTGACCTCGCCGGTTTCGCCGGTCCCGCTCGACTCGTGGCCGGCATGGTTGACCGGCGCGTCGGCACTCGCGATAGGGCTGGGCTGCTGGTGGCTGTGGTGCGTCGCCCTGATGCCCAGGTCGTGGTACTCGCGTCACGGGTATCGCCGTGCGCTGCAACTCTCCCTCGCCCGGCTGGTCCGCGAGTCGGCCACCTACCGAATCCTGGTGATGGGGGCGATCGGTTCGGCGGCGGTTACGGCCGTCTGGCTGCTGGGCGGCCGGGGCTGGACGGGGCTGCTCAGCGGGTTGGTGGGCGTGGCCGCCGGGGGCGGATTGGTCTGGCTGGTCCGCGTGATCGGCTCCGCCGCCCTGAACAAGGAGGCGATGGGGTTCGGCGATGTGACCTTGATGGCCATGATCGGCGCCTTCCTCGGCTGGCAGACCTGCCTGATAGTCTTCTTTCTTGCCCCGTTTGCCGGGCTGGTTGTGGGCCTGTTGCAGATGATCCTGATCCGCGACAGCCGAATTCCCTACGGTCCGTTCCTCTGCCTGGCCGCAGTAGCGACCATAGTGGGTTGGGCCGGCGTGTGGGATCGGACCTGGGACATCTTTTCGCTGGGCTGGCTGGTGCCCCTGCTGGTTCTCCTGTGCATGGGCCTGATGGCCCTGATGCTGGGCCTCTGGAAGCTGATTTCCGACGCGGTGCGGTAGCATCGCGCGGCGCCGCCGTGCCGGAGGCCGCTGAACCAGCGCCAAGCGACAACGTCGCACTTCGCCGGAACGCGTAAGTCCATAATGCGGACTTCTTCTGGTAGATCTCGTGATTGCCCATTGAAAAAAGTCGGATCTCCTGCAATTGTGTGCCACTGCTTCGCAGAAGCAGTGCCTTTCGATCGGAAATGCCAACAGCACTGTTTTTCAACGGGCTGTTAAGCCGGCGCCAGAGGCGGCTCAGCCGGCTCGGCGGTTGGCCGCATCCACGCCGGCCGACGCGGATACTCACCGTAGAACCGCTTGATGTAATGCCGGTGCCAGCGCGACGGGTAGTGGGGCTGCCAGCCCCAGCGAGCGATCAGCCCGGTCGAAATCCGCCAATTGCCCACGTCGCAGAGCAGGGCGTCGCAGCCCTTTAGCCGCGCAATCTCGTCCAGCACCGCCAGGGCCCGTGTGACCGTCCGCATCGTGGCCTGCCGGGCCGAAACCACGTACTTCAGGGCCAGAAACTGCGGGAACCGCCAGGGCTGGTTGTAGTACAACAGGCACCGATCGCCCGGGCGATGCCGATGATGCCATCCCCCCAAAAGAATGATCTCGGGCGCGGAGACCATCTTGGGAAACGGGCGGAGAGACACCCGGCGAAACTCTCCCCCGGCAACCTCGATCACCCCATAGGCCCGCCGCCGCAGAACGTCGGTCCCGCCGGACAGGTCGGTGACGGTCTGAAACAGCGGCATTGCACCGGTTCTCGGGGGTGTGAGGCGGGCCCGAAGAAAGTGTAGGTCGAGCTTGAGCTTGGGGCCCCGCACCTGCCAACTGGGCTTGCCGCCCCCTGGTGGTCTTGGTACCATCCGCCCCACTCGTTGCGGCAGGCCCGCCGCGGGAACCCCTGTTCGGGGGGCTGGGCCAAGATGTCCGCCGACGCCTTTCCGTTCTGAGTCGCCCGGGAGAACTCTGCCATGCGACGGTTCGCCTGCGTATCGTGGCTGTCGGCGCTTGCGCTGGTGGCCATGGCCGGCTGTGCCGAGAATTCACTGGTGCTCAAAGGCCAGGTCGACCGACTCCAGCAGCAACAACTCGCCATGTCGCGGCAGAACCAGTTGCTCCAGGGCCGGGCGGCCGGCCTGGACCAGGACAACCAGGAGATCGAGTCGCTGCTGGCCCAGTCGCGACAACAGAACCAGGTGCTGGAAGACCAACTGGCCGCACTCCGCGACCAGCTCCGCGGCGCCACCAGCCAACTGGCCCAATCCAGGGAAGAAAAGGACTCCAGCGACAAGAGAGTCCGGGCACTGACCGCCTCGATGCGGAGCCGCGGCAGCGTATCGATCACGCCCAACAACAGCCTCCTGCAGACCCTCCCGGCGATCGGCCTGCCGGAGGTGAACGTCCGCCGCGATGGCGACGTGATTCGCGTTGAGCTGCCCGGCAGTCGGCTGTTCGGGCTCGGCGGGGCCCAACTACAACCGGAGGCCACCGGCCTGATAACCGACGTGGCGGCCCAACTGCTGGCCACCTACCCTGACCAGATCATCGGCGTCGAGGGACACACCGACACCGATCCGGTCGCCGGCAGACAGTGGCGCGACAACCACCATCTTTCGATCGCTCGTGCGCTGGCCGTCTACGAAGTGCTGGCCGGCCGGACCGCGTACCGGGTAGAGCAGCTCTTCATGGCCGGCCATGGCCCCAACCATCCGGTCGTCTCCAACGCCACACCCGAAGGCAAGAAACGTAACCGGCGGGTCGAGTTGGTGGTGTATCCGGAGCAGAGGGGGTGACGGGGCGACGGGGTGACGGGGTGAGACGCGGCGGTCGCTGTGCTTGGGCGAATGTGTTTCCGCCCGCTTCCGGCTGGATCTGTCCCGCCGCGTGCTGTTCACGCGTCCCCCCGGCTTTCCGGCCGCGAACCCGAGCCCTTGTGATCGCGTCCTATTATCTGGATACTGGTAGGTGATCGGGCCCCGAACATGCGGCCAATTGGAGCCAAAATGCCCCCTCGCTGCCGACCTCTCACCCCATCACCCCCTCACCCCATCACCCCCTCACTTCCAGCCCCTCACCATGATCTACATCATCGACTACGGCATGGGCAACCTTCGCAGCGTGCAGAAGGGTTTCGAGAAGGTCGGCCATCAGGCGATCGTCACCAGCGACCCGGCCGACGTGGCCGCTGCGGGGAAGGTGGTCCTGCCGGGCGTGGGGGCGTTTGAAGACGCCATGGCCGAGCTTCGCTCCCGGCGGCTGCTGGAGCCGGTGCTGGAGGCCATCAACTCGGGACGACCCTTCCTGGGCATCTGCCTGGGCCTGCAAGTGCTCTTCGAGCGGAGCTACGAGAACGGCGTGCACGAGGGCTTCGGGGTGTTGCCCGGCGAGGTGGTCCGCTTCGAGCTCCCGCGGGAGTTCTCGGTACCCCACATGGGTTGGAACCAGCTCACGATCCCCCGCCGGCCGCCGATCCTCGACGGGATCGAAGAGGGGACGTACTTCTATTTCGTCCATTCCTACTACGTCGTCCCGCAAGACCCCGAAGTAGTCGCCGCCGAGACCGATTACGGTGGGCCGTTCTGCTCGATGATCTGGCGCGACAACCTCTACGCCACGCAGTTCCACCCCGAGAAGAGCCAGTCGGATGGGCTGCGGATTCTGAAGAACTTCGCCGAGTTGGGCTGAGGCTTCGCAGGCGGGGATGCCAGTACAAGCCCACGTCGTCTGGTCTGCCAGGTCGTGCAGCCGGTCGCGTGCGGCTTGTAAGGGAGGGGGTTGTGTGCCATATTACGTGTTTTGCCGTTGTGCCCGGTGGCGGGCAGGAGTGTCGAAGGCGTGGAAGTCTGGCCGGCGATTGACCTCAGGGGTGGGTATTGTGTGCGTCTGAAGAAGGGGGACTACGCCCAAGAGACCGTCTTTGGCGATGATCCGCCTGCGATGGCCCGGCATTGGGTCGATCTGGGGGCCCGGCACCTGCACCTGGTCGACCTGGACGGTGCCCGCGAGGGCCGGCCGGCCAACCTCCAAAGCGTTCGGGAGATTGTCGAGGTGGTTTCCGTGCCTTGCGAATTGGGCGGAGGAATACGCAGCGAGGAGATGATCGGCGAGTTGCTGGAACTGGGGCTGCGGCGGCTGGTGATCGGCACGAAGGCCATTCGCCAGCCCGAATGGTTCCGCCGAATGTGCCGGCAGTTTCCCGGCAGGTTGGTCCTGGGGATCGACGCCCGGGGAGGCCGGGTGGCCACCGATGGCTGGCTTGAAACCAGCGACGTGGCGGCCACGGACCTGGCCGGGAAGTTTGCCGGCGAGCCGATTGCGGCAATAATTTACACTGACATAGAAACCGACGGGATGCTCTCGGGGCCGAACCTCGAGGCGATGGCCCGGATGCACCTCGCCGTGGATCTGCCGGTGATTGCCTCCGGCGGAGTGAGCAGCAAAGAGGACGTCGCCCGGCTGGCCGCGGCGGGCATGGCCGGCTGCATCATCGGCCGGGCGCTGTACGAGGGGACGCTGACGCTGGGTGACGCACTGGCAGCGGCGTCTGGGGAATAGCAGCCGCTTGCGGCTTGGCAGCATACCAGATTTCAAAGGAAAGTCTTCCATGGCCAAGTACAAAGTCGAGGACATTCGCAACGTTGTCTTCTGTGGGCACGGCTCGGCGGGCAAGACCACGCTGGTCGATCGGCTCCTGAACACCACCGGCGCGGTGACACATCAGGGGAGCGTCGACGAGGGCACCAGCATCTGCGACTTCGATGAAGAAGAGAAGCAGCACAAGTACACGGTCGAGGCCAGCCTGGTACGCTTCGACCACGCGGGCAAACACTTCCAGGTGATCGACACGCCCGGATATCCCGACTTCATCGGCCAGACCATCGGGGCCATGCGCGGAGTAGACACGGCTGCGATCGTGATCGACGCCCAGGCGGGGATCGAGGTCAACACCCGGCGGGTCTTCACCGAGGCGGGCAACGCCGGCCTGGGGCGGATGATCGTGATTAACAAGATGGACTCCGAGAACATCGACTTTCCCGCCCTGGTCGAGGGCATTAAGGCGATCTTCGGCAACGCCTGCCTGCTGCTGAACGTGCCGCTGGGACAAGGGGCCGATTTCCGCGGCGTGGCCGGAACCTTGAAGGTGCCCGAGGATACCAACGGCGCCGTGGTCGATCCCGCCGAGATTAGCGAGTCGCTGCTGGAGTCGATCATCGAGGTCGACGAAGAGGTGATGGAGCGCTATTTCGAGGGGACGCCGCCCACCGACGAAGAGCTCGCGCGGCTGATCGTGCAGGCGGTTGCCGAGGGGACCCTGATCCCGATGGTCTGCGTATCGGGAAAGACGGGCGGCGGAGTGAAGGAGTTGCTCGATGCCTTGGCGATGTGTGCGCTGCCACCCGGGGCCGTCAAACGAACGGCCAAGGACGCCGACGGTGAAGAGGTGCAACTGAAAGCCGACCCCGACGGACCGCTGGTGGCCCAGGTATTCAAGACTCGGATCGACCCCTTCGTGCAGAAGCTGAGCTTCATCCGGGTCTATTCGGGCACACTGAAGAAGGACGCCGCGGTGGCGGTGGTCGGAGCGCGCCGCGGGATCAAGCTGGGCCAGTTGTTCCAGGTCCAGGCCGACCAGACCGAGCCGGTCGAGCAGGCCGGGCCCGGCGGGATCGTGGCCGTGGTCAAGATGGAAGAGCTGTCGACCGGGGCCACCCTGGGCGAGGTCACCATGCCGCGGATCAACTTCCCCACGCCCATGGTCGGACTCGCCGTCAGCCCCAAGAGCCGGGGAGACGAGGCCAAGCTGTCCGGTTCGCTGGGGAAGATCGTCGAGGAGGACCCTACCTTCCGCCTGGATCGCGATCCGCAGACCAAAGAGACCGTGGCCACCGGGATGAGCGAACTGCACCTGCAGATCATCCAGGAAAGGCTCAAGCGCCGCGAGAAGGTCGAGGTCGTGACCAAGCAGCCGAAGATCCCCTATCGGGAGACGATCCAGACCAACGCCCAGGGCAGCTACCGGCACAAGAAGCAGACCGGCGGCCGCGGGCAGTTCGGCGAGGTACACATCCGCATGTTTCCGCTGCCGAAGGATACCAATATCGAGGAGTACGCCACCAAGCAGAGGTTCTCCTCGATGAAGACCCCTCATTACAGCCCGGAAAACAACTTCCTCTGGATCGACTCGGTCGTGAGTGCCACTATTCCCAGCAACTTCATGCCCGCCGTGGAAAAGGGTTTCAGGGAGCGGTGCGAGCGGGGCGTGATCGCCGGGTACCGCGTGCAGGACGTCTGCGTGGAGGTGCACTTCGGCAAGCACCACGCGGTCGACAGCTCGGAACAGGCCTTCAAGACCGCCGCCTCGATGGTCTTCCGAAATGTCTTCCAGCAGGCCAAGCCCGCCCTGCTGGAGCCCATCGTGAAGATCGAGGTGACCGTGCCCGGAGACAAGCTGGGCGATATCAACAGCGACATGTCGGGCCGGCGGGGCCGCGTGCTGGGGATGGACGCCGCCGGCGGCGGGCTGCAGACCGTCACGGCCGAAGTCCCCCTGGCCGAGGTTACTACCTACGCCCGAAGCCTCTCCAGCCTCACCGGCGGCCAGGGAAGCTACGCCATCGAGTTCAGCCACTACGACGTCGTGCCTGGAAACGTCCAGCAGGAGATCATCAGCAAGGCACAAATGAAGGAAGAGGAAGAGGACTGAGGTCCGCCGCGGCGAAAAGACGACGGGTCCAATTTGCCCCGGCCGCCCCAAGGGTGCTTTGCACAAGTTGGCCCCGTTCCCCTTTTCTCCCTCTTTTCTCTCCTTCCATCTCCAGAGCGGAATCCTCGGGCCGGTTTTCCAGAAGCTCGCGATTTCTTTGGGGGGGAGCCCCTCTTGCCTATTGACCGGGCGGAGAAATGAATTAGAATTATGCTTATTGCACCTGGAAAAATTGCCCGACGTTGGGCGGACGCCCAACGGCCGTTCGGGACATAATCGAGGCAGCGCTGATAGGCAAATCAAAACGCCACCCATCAGGGGGGGCGTTTTTCTTTTTCTTGCACACCGTTTGAGTTGACACTTCGGCATCTGCTGAAGGCTTCAACGGGCACAAAGTGAGGAGAATTATCATGCGAGTTGCTTCAATCGCTCGGACGCCGAGGTCTTGCCCGTCCCTGGCAACGGCCGTTGCGCTTCTCATCGTGGTCCTATGGTGGGCCACAGGGCAGCAGGCTCTTGCGCTTCCGCCGGGATCTAACAGTTTCGAGTGGGCCGACGTAACCGGACAAAGCGATCCGGGCAAGACGCTCACGGTCGAGTATTTCCGTCCCAACGTGGTAACGGCCGACACGCCCGTGTGGATCATCATGCACGGCGTGGGTCGCAACGCCAGCAGCTCCCGTAATTCCTTTCAAGCTGCCGCCGCAGCACAGGACGCGCTGGTGATTGCTCCTCAGTTTGACACGACCGACTGGCCGGGAAGCGTGGGGTACGCGCTGGGGAACATCGCTACGGCAGAAAGCGGGGGAACACCGGTCGATGAACGGGATTGGTCGTTCTCGAAGATCGAGCCGCTGTTCGACTACCTGGTCGACACACTCGAACCCGCGATTGAAGCCGACAGCTACAGCATGTTCGGCCACTCGGCCGGGTCGCAGTTCGTTCATCGGTTTCTGATGTGGAAACCCGAGGCGCGCGTCAATCTTGCGGTAGCGGCAAACGCGGGTTGGTATACGATGTCCCAATACAACGACGGCGGCTATCCGTATAATTATCCCTATAGCCTTTCCGCCGCGCCCACGCCGTCTCCGTTCCCCGTGCAACAACTCACCGGCGCGCTGGGCAACCCGTTGGTGGTGCTGCTGGGTGACCAAGATACCAACGAGGATGACGATGACCTCCGTAAGACGGAGGAAGCGAAGGCCCAAGGCCTTACACGATTCCCCAGAGGTCAGTTCTATTACTCGGAAGGCGAAGCGGAAGCCACGGCCAGGAACGTGCCGTTCGGCTGGGACATGGTCTTCGTCCGGGGCGTCGGCCACAGCACCTCAGGCATGGCCAAGCCCGCCGCTGAGCTATTTCGCTTCGCAGTGGATGCCCCGCCGCCGCCGATCGTCGACTTCCCGTTCGACGATGCCGTGGGCACTACTTTGGATGCTGTCGTGGACGTCGCCGGCGGGCTGAACTTCAGCAACGGGATCTTCGGGGTAGCTGCCGACGGTGCCGGCGTCTTGCAGGTGGCGGCCTCGAACGTCGCCTTGACCAATGCAGCAGTCAAGCTTCCCGCCCAACACGTGATCGACGGAAACGCGAATGGTTTTGCCCGCATGATCGTCGACGTCGAGCCGTGGGCACTCATTGCCGGGGGTTACGACGAGCAGATTCGCTTTGGCTTCGGCAACACCAACGAAACGGACGTAACCGCCCAAGTTTGGATGGACCACGTGATGGTGGGCCCCAGCCTGGGCAAGGTCCGGTTGCGTGCCGTTGCCTTGGGCGCCGGCGGATCCGATTCCGGATGGATTGAATTGTTTGACGGAATTGAGGCGGATCCTCTTAGGATCATTTTGGACCTGGACAAGGCAGGGGACACGTTCGAGGTTCGCTACCAGCTTGGAGACGAAACCGAATATGTGTTCTATGACGGCACGGTTGCTCCCAACCGCATCGGCGGCTTTCTGCGCCTGGGATTCGGTGGTAAGTTCAACGACCCCGGCGACAGTTTCGCCATCTCGCGCTACCAGGTACTCGTCCCGGAACCGTCGTCCGTGGTGTTGATTCTGACGCTGCTTTTCGTGCTGGCGTTGGGAGCTATTGGCCGTCGTTTCCGCTCGGGCAAGACACAAACGACTTGACCTGACCCCGAGACATTCTGCGGGTGCGTCTGCGCAAAGAGCCAGTGACGACGGTGGCGGCCCAGTACGGCTATCGCGACCGCAGCGGCGCTGATCGCGTCGTAAAACGTCTGGAGGAAAAAGCAAACAGCGATCGCGCCCCGTCGCGCCGTCCAAACGCCCCAGCCAAGGAAGTGTCAAGAGTTGACCCCGACGGCCCCTGACCACCGGCTGACCGCTGACCGCTTTACGCCTCACGCTGCTTGCCGCCGCCTACCCGGTCCACACGTGGGGAGGTGGGGGGGCAAAATTTGATAACCTGAGTTCGAGGATATAAAAATAGTGTTTATCTAAGATGGGCACAGGCGCACAAAAAACGTCTAACAGCAATTGGGAGAAACGCTAATGCAGATGAACACTATTTGTAGGCACACCTTAGTGATCGGTAAGCCTCTGCTCGGAACCAGCGTAGACCCGGCCAACTGGCCTCGAAAGTTTGCAGTCACGGCGGCCACCATCATGGCGATCTCCCTGACGTGCTCGCCGGCACTCGCCAGCTTCCCTCAAACGGTCCTTCTTGATTATGACTCTTTCACGGATACCGCCGAGGATCCGGCTGACCACGTTTACGCTGCCGGCGAGCGCATTGCGATCCTCGATACGCTGAACGATAAGTTCGCTGCGTTCCCGGTCACGTTCACCAATACCAAGCCTACCTCGGGATTGTTTTCCACGTTGTTCTACAACGCAGGGCTGGGTAGTGGAGCGATTGATTTTCAGAATAAGAAGATGAGCGACACGGCCACGGTTCACGTCCCAAAACTCTTGGATATCGCTGGAATAACCTTGGGGACCGCGACGTCGAGCGAAGTGGTCGCAGGCAGCATCAATCTCGGGGCTCACGAAACGCTCCACATACTCGGTACGCGACATCACGATGCCTTTCTGCCCTTCGGCACGGGAGTCAGCCCTGGAACAGGTGGGGCCGATTGGCTTCCGGCATTCCCAGGACCGGAAGCTGCATTTTTGACCAGCCAGGAGTTTAATTCACTCACGACGTCATTGGGCATTTTCAGTCCGGCGTCGATTCTCGATCCCGATTTGTTTGTGGGGCCTCGATCGGCCGTCAAGCTTTTGCACGATACGTTCATCGACCTCGACGAGGATTCGGATGACAAGAATGACTTGTTCGATCCTCAGCCGCTGCCGCTGAAGACGATTCCACTGCCCAACCCGCTGCCTCCTGGCGACCCTTTGGCCGCTTTCGACTTGTTTGCCGACGTTGTGATCGTTGAGGAAGCGAGCATCGAAATGTTCTTTGATCCGACGTCGGGAGTTCCGTTGGGTCCTGAGTCTGATTATTACTCGATTGAAGCCGCGGCGGGGGACCTCTTCACGGTCGAGGTGATTTCCGCGCTCGGTCCCGGCGATTCTTTTGATTCCGCAGTTGCGGTGTTGGATCCGGCGGCTGGGTTTGCACCCATACCGTGGTTTGCCGGCACCGCCCTGAATAACAACGAGCGGGAATCGACGGATTCGCTTATCCTGGATGTGACGATACCAGCCGACGGCACCTACATCGTCGAAGTATTCACACCTTTCGGCAGCCTCGATGAGTTTGGCGACTACGAGCTGCTCATCTATCGGCTCTGGGCCGAGCCCATTCCCGAGCCATCGTCGCTCGCGCTGGCCGCAATGGCCCTGGTAACCATCATGGGTATTCTCCACCGGAGGTGGCGACGGACTTGCTAACTCCAAGACAAACCGCTCCGGCTAGATCAAGACTTAACCCGCGCAGATGTCGGCGCTCGCAAAGATGCTCGCCGGAATGGTTGACGGTTATAAACCGACCATAGTTTGAGACCCGGTCGATGGGCGGCAATCTTGTTTTGCTGATGGG
>SDBV01002471.1_pt1 | contig 27644 bp, 23 predicted proteins | sample 2277081 | NCBI WGS metagenome assembly SDBV01 (sample SAMN10402039, study PRJNA504765) | marine sediment metagenome | isolation source: marine sediment core GS10_PC15, 223 cmbsf | place: Arctic Ocean: Southern Knipovich Ridge | collected 2010 | reverse complement strand
ATAAATGGCGCCAGTTTCTTTTTAAAGGACTCGGCGGACAATACGGTAAGCGCCAGTATCTCTTTTGATCCGGGGACTCTGATCGCGTCTCTTGATCCGGATTCTCCTCTCTCTTTTGAGTCTACTTATACAGCGAGCATGACAAGTGCAGTTGCCGACCTTGCCGGCAATTCGCTTTCAACGGATACGGTCTGGAGTTTTTCAACGGTTTCGGCCGCGTCTCACCCTCCGGGAACTTCCGCGGATGTCCTTGTAACATCGGAGGATATGAATAATCGAATCGAATGGACCGCCGTTTCACCGGCAAGTGATCCGGGGGCCGATTTTGATCCGGGGGCCGGCGATGGAGGTTATAACATATATCGCTCAACTTCCCCAGGTGGTCCGTGGGGAGCCCCGATCAACGGAGCCCTTGTACAGACGACAACTTATGATGATTTCGCTTTTGGGCCTAGAGGGATTTATTATTATATGGTACGTGCCGAGGACTTGGGAGGCAGTGAAAGTGGAGATTCCGCTTCAAGCGATAATCGAACGGTCTCTATCACAAAGGATACGAGTACGTCGGGGACGGTTTTTTATCGATCCGCTAACGATCTGATTACACTGGAAGTCCCGTCCCAGTCATCAGTGATAAGTTTGTCAATCCAAACGGCGACCGAGACTATCGGAGGCATAAATCCTATTACCGATGTCTATTACATAACACCGAACGGTACAACTCTTACCACCTCTGCTACGTTGACTTTTAAAACACCGGGGGTACCGACGGATGCCACTATATTGTTCAACGAGGGAGCCGACTGGGAGCTTGTCTCAGGTGGAAGCTACACCTATGACGTGCCTAACAAGACCGTAAGCTATGATAATATTACTCATTTTAGTTATTATGCGGTAACCAAACCGGCCGATGTCACTCCGCCATCAGCGCCGGGGACGATGACTCTAAGCAGTCCGGCGGCGGGTCAAGTCAAAGTCGATTGGCTTGCGGCAACCGACGATGAGAGCGGCATCAGTGGCTATATAGTTTGGCGTGCCGACGAGACTTTTAATGACGGTAACAAGAATCCGATAGCTAGAATTGTAGGAACCCCCGGAGATGTCTTAACTTTTGTAGATACGACAGTCCAATCCGGTGAGATCTATTTTTATGGTGTTACCGCGGAAAATGGGGCCGGTCTTAAAGGCCTATTAAGTAATGTGGATTTTATTACGGTCATCGGCAAAACACCACCTCATTGGAACTATTCTAGCAACTCCAGCTTATGCCCTTTCTGTCACTCGGTGCACAGGTCTCCAGCGCAAAAAAAGATATTTAGAAAATCTCCTGAGATAGAGAATTGTTATGTTTGTCACGATGGAACAGGAAGCGATTATGATATCCGGACAAAGTGGGAAGGGTTGTCGGCTCACGATACGTCGATGACAGCATCGCCCGATACTAATATAAAATGCGTTCGTTGCCACAATCCTCACGGAGTAGATATTGGGATAATGATGACAAGAGACGTTGAAGAAAATCTTTGCTTTAGATGCCATAACAGTGATCAGTCTTCTCGAAATGGGTGGAATGTGCAGGGTCAATTTAGCGGTTACTCAAGGCATGCCATTACCGGAGTTACTCCAGACGGACTTACTGGAGCAAAGATAGAATGTACCAACTGCCACAACGCGATGGTAAGCCAAAGAGGAAGCTTGGGCAGTGATTTTGCTGTAAGGGTTATAGATCCTTTTAACGTTTTTAATCTTTGGCAAGACAACACTCGGGGGGTTACCCCAACTTTTACCAATTTCTGTCTTAACTGTCATGGTTCGGGTCCTTGGCCGGAAACGACAACATCGCCGTCCATTCTTGTCCCTTATACAATTGCTTTTCCAAACGTTAGCTCTCTTCCTTTCTTTTCCGGTTGGGACAAGACAGCATTTTTAACTAATCCCGCGGGGCATAGTATTAATTATACTTGTCAAAATTGTCATCATCCGCATGGCTCTGATAATCCAAGATTAAACGCATATTTCGATGGGACTGTTTATGATACGAGTAATGCCGGCGCTTTGGAGGAGAATCTGTGCTTTCAGTGCCACAAGCTGGCGGGAGCTTTGGGAGCTCCGGATATTAAGACTATTTTTGATACTAAAACATATACACATCCGACAACTTCTTATGCACTTAGACACAGCGATACTGAAACCGGTTCAGACTTAAGTAACCGTCATGCCGAATGTGTCGACTGTCATAATCCACATGAAGCGACGTCTGGAAATCATATTGAAGGTGAGCCGTTTATCGGCGGATCCCAGCGAGGTGTAGGCGGGGTGACGCCGATAAATTATGCCATCGAGACTACGAGTACTGCCATATTTGTAACGGGCAGCCCTACTGTTACCGGTAGCGGTACTAATTGGTCCACCTCTCTACAGGTCGGCTGGTATATAAAGAATAACTACGACAGAAATGGTCGGTGGTATAGAATAACCGCTGTAAACAGTAATGTTTCGATTACTATTACTCCGAATTATAACGGGGGACAGACGCGCGCAGGTGCCCTAGGTAACGCAGTCGATTATACCGCCGCCAAGGTAGATTATACGACCACGATGCCGGCGACTTACCAGTACGAGATATGCTTAAAATGTCATACAACCTTTTCTTACGGAGATACGCCGCCTAATGTTCCTTCTAATCATGCTAACGGTTCAGTTGAGCCTGAGACCGATGTCGGCTTGGACTTTAATACCAATCATCTGGCCATCCATCCGGTTACCGGTCTTGGAAAACATCAAACGGGGAGGGCGGATCAGACGGAGATGAATGCCGCCGCTAATAATTGGCCCCTATATACTGCGGGAACAATCGATGTCACAAACGGCAGTGTCGACATTGTCGGAACAGGTACTAATTGGTTGAATATGGGAGGCAGCGGCACCACTACCATAATGCCCGGCTGGTTGATCAAGATAGGTGCCGATGTGACTGGCGGACCATTTAATACCGGTTGGTATCAGGTCGATACGGTGGGCTCAAATGCAACCATGACGATAACTACTTCATATGGAGGAACGACCGGTACGGGTAATACTTATAAACTTGGCGCCGGTTTCGGTAATAACTTTAATCCGCCGTGGGGACCGTGGGCTAGGCTGGTCTGCAGCGACTGCCATAAGAGCGATAGTCCAACAGATCCGGAAGGGCCGCACGGGTCGGCGGCACGCTGGGTACTTAGAAAGCTTGACCTTACCATATCCTATAATTGGTGGGACGGGTCAAATGTTGTTACCGTAACACCAAATAGCGGAGCCGGGCCCGATACTTTCTGCCATAACTGCCACCGCCGCGACGTCTATGGCGATTATGACCCTCTAAATGGTGGTGGATATTATAATCCGCCTCGAGCCGCCTCGGCCCGTATAAATCATCCCCCTGATTCCGGCGGCGGCGGACGTTCTTTGCAAACAAATTTTGTTAACAATTGGGGTGTTGTATGTATGAACTGCCACGGCGGTGATTCTTTGGGAGGCCTTCATGGTACGTCAGCAAAGAAAGGGATGCTTGATCCAAACGATAATTATGTTGCAGCGGGCCTTGGAGATACAGATAGGGGTGTCCGTTTTCTAAATGGGGCGACTTGGATAGCTGTCAAAAAGGCAACGGTGGCAAATCCGGGCGCTTGCTTTACCAAGAATAATGCTGACGAAGTTAATAACTGCTCATTCGGTCATAATAATCAGGGTGGGTTAAACGCTAACTATGATTACTGATAAAAAAAAACCGTTAATTATCTTATGGGATTTTTTTCGTTCGAAATCACTTAACAGATTTTTATTGATCGCAGCTATTACCTATACAATCATGTTATCGATTTGGGGAGCCGCGTCACCCAATCAGATCGTCGTAAATATCTCAAATACCCTCCCGTTTAAAGTCTTGTTCATAACTTTTTTAATAAATAATCTTTTATGCACTATCGATCAGCTGCCTCTAACGGTAAAGTCATTTTTAATCGATAAAAGTATTCCTGATATTAAGGCTCTAGAGAAAAAGCGAAATAGCGTTAGGATCGAAGTTCTAGGGTCAATCGATAACACGACAGGAAGAGCCCGTCGCTATTTTAAACTTCATTTCTATAGCGTATACATAAGCAAGGATGGCAGTTTTATCAAGGCGATACGGGGAAGATACTCAAGACTTGGAAATCTGATCTTTCACTTGAGCTTTTTTCTGCTTCTTGTCGGGATCTTGCTAAGCACTGCAAGTAGAAGCACGGGGCTTACGGTCGTCGCCGAGGGGCAGACTTTTAATGGCTTAGAAGAAGAGTATTTTAGTTTCACCCCAAAAGCCGATTACACCAAGAGGCATGCAGATGTCGCGTTTACGGTGGAGAAAATAGTACCCCGTTTTTGGAATAACGATATGCTTTTATTTACCGGTCTATATTCCGAGCTTGAGCCGATAATTCCAAAAGCAGATTCAAATCAAATAGTCAGATTAAATTCATCTTATATGCCGGACATATTTACCTACATTAATATTACCGGAATTGGTATCTCACCTCGATATCTTTTAAGCGATAATAAAGGTGATCTGATCGACACGGCTTTTGTAAATCTGGTTAGCTTTCCGCCTGGTTCCCCTGACTCTTTCCAGCTGGACAGCACTCCCTATACCGTATATTTAAAAATATATCCGGACGCAAAGATCGGTTCTAACGATAAGATTTTCAATAGGAGTAATTACTTAAGGAGACCCGTTTATGAAACAAAAATAGTCAAAGATGAAGAGACCGTTTTTACGGGCTTACTGACAGAAGAAGATGTCGCTGAATTTGATGATATTCAATTATCATTTCCAGAGGCTAGGTTATGGGGGCAGTATCGGATAATCAAGGATCAAGGGTTATTGTTTATCTTTACGGGCTTTATCGTCGCGATCGTGGGTCTTATAATCAGGTATATTCCTATAAAAAAAGAGATGACACTTTTCTTTCAATCTGATGAAAAGAGAACTTCCGTACTTATAGGAGGACAATCGGAATATTTCCCTAACTTGATAGTCAATGATATTGTGAAAATCTCAAGATATTTAGGAGAAAAGAGAAATTAAATGGATGTTATTTTATTGTGGGCGACATTAATATCATTAACATTGTTTTGGGCTGCATTTGTTTTGCTACTAACATTTGATATCAAAAGACACTATATTGCCTGGAGCCTTCTTTTTGCGGCCTTCATCTTCTTAACCGCGGCGATAGTTATAAGATGGATTCTTACCGGGCACCCGCCGATACTAGGTACACTTGAAAACTCATTGGCAGGAAGTTGGTTTGTAGTCTTATTGACACTTATTACCTGGCGAAGGTATAGGGCCATATCATTAGCAACAACCCCGATTGTCATATTGGTCCTAATATTTGGAGTCGCTTTCAATACAAGCTACGTACCTCTTACTATCTCTGAACGCAGCCTTTGGGTTTACCTTCACGCATTCTTCGCCTGGCTGGCTTTCTCAAGCTATACTTTAGCTGTAGGCATTGCCGTATTATCGTTATGGAGACCAAGAGCCGGTGCAAAATGGCAAAGACTTATACCCCAACCTGAGATAGCTGATGACCTTATGTTTAAGGCTCTAATCTACGGCTTTATCATGCAGACAATCATGATAACAACGGGAGCCTATTATGAATTTTTAGTATTCGGCAGATGGTGGAGGTGGGACCCGGTTGAATCGTTATCGCTTGTCTCCTGGTTTACATACGCTTTGATTATCCACCTTAAGCGTTCATTTGGCTGGAAGCTAAAACAGACTAGCATCTTAGTCATCGCCGCTTATTTGTTCGTAATGATCGGCTATTGGGCACTCGTCTATTTTCCGCAAGGGTCGACTTTTCATATTTTCGAATTTGAAGGAAGAGAACATATTTTATAGAATAGGTGATTATGGCAGGCATTTTTGGTACTCGAGCATCTTTACTTTCTGACTTATTATTGGCATCCCTCTTGCTGCTCATCCCGCTTTTTCTATCGGGTTACATCTTCGCGCGTCGCAAAAGAGGATCAACCCACAGGATGATAATGGTTGCGACCTACGGGGTTGTCGCAGTGTTTGTTCTAATTTATATCATTCATAACTTTGTTGACGGCTTTCCTCCGGGCAGAGGCGGTGCGTTGTCGTCATACAATGTGATCTATCTTTCCACTGGACTCATTCATTCACTATTCGCCACGCTGGCACTTATTCTGGGGGGTTACCAGCTATATACCGGTTATTCTTTTACGAGTGGCAAGCGTGGTTGGAGCATGGACGCGAAAAAGAGACAGCGTCATCAAGCTAACGGAAACAGAGTACTTATTTATTTTTCTTTAACCGCCGCCACGGGGATATTTTTTTATTACTGGGTATTTATCAGTCCTTAAGTAAGCGATTTATAATTCAATCAAGCTGATATAATAATAATAATTCAAATGCTATAATCACTTCAAATGTTAAAAATCGCCTTAATGATGAACAACTATTTTCACGATTTCGCAACCGCTCTACTTGTGACAAGCGGTGTCGTTATTTACGTTCTTTTTCGCCAAGCAGAAAAAACTGATTCCGTAGAAGTCGTCGATTACTTTATAAGGAGCTATAAAAAACTTACTCTTTTAGGGCGTATAAGTTTTGCCTGGATTATACTTGCGGGCACTATTCGCCTGATAAATTTTAGAAGTTTTGAGTGGTCTGACGCGGTCGGTAAAGATCAAGTCCCGTCACTCATCGCAAAGCATTTGATAATGTTTTTCTTTGTCGGCCTTGGCATTTATTATTGGCGTAAATTAAACAATAAGATCTTATCTTTAGGCAAAAGTGACGAGAGTGATGTATCCAAGCAAACGGCATCCGAGCCGATTGGGGAAGGGCTGCAATGAAACCAAAGGTATTACTCATTACTCCGCCTTATCACTGTGGAGTCGTTGAGTCAGCCGGGACTTGGCTTCCGTTATCTCTTGTCTACCTAGCCGGTAGTCTAAGAGAATCCGGTTATGAGGTCGAGATATATGACGCGATGAGCCTTTTCCACACTTTTGAGCAGATATCCGCAAAGATCTTGGATGATAGCCCCGACGTGGTTGCTACGACGGCATTTACAGCTACTGTTTGCGACGCTATCGAGGTCTTGGATCTTGCGAAAAAAATAAACAAGGAGACGGTAACCGTGTTAGGCGGTGTCCATCCGACGTTTTGCTGGGAGGATATCTTAAGCGAACACAATGAGATCGACTACATTGTAAGAGGCGAGGGAGAGATTACTTTTTGCGAGCTTCTAGACTCACATTTTGCCAAGGTCGACTTAGGGTCGGTAAAAGGAATAGCTTATCGCAGAGAAGGTAAAATAGTCACTACTGCTAAGCGGCCTTTTATTGACGATCTGGATAGTCTGCCGACAGCATGGGATCTTATCGATTGGCCGATCTATACTTACCGCCCGAATCCCGGGTCTCGTCTTGCGATCGTAAGTTTTGCCAGGGGATGCACCCAAGCATGCAGTTTTTGTTCACAACAAAAATTTTGGGAGCAGAGCTGGCGTTCGCGTACACCGGAAAACTTTGTAAGCGAGCTCACTTACTTAAAAGAAACACATGGTGTCGATGTGGTCATGATCGCCGATGAATCACCGGCTACCAGCGAGGAAAACTGGTTAAAGTTGTTGGACTTATTGATCGAGGCTGATCTTGGGATAGAGATCTTGATGGAAACCAGAGTTGTCGATGTAATCCGTGATCAAGATCTTATCGATCGCTACAAAAAAGCGGGAATAGTCCACATATATGTGGGGGTCGAGTCCGGATCTCAAGCGATGCTTGATAAATTTAACAAGGATGTCCTAGTCTCCGAATCAAAAAAAGCCATACAAATAATTAACGATGCCGACATAATATCAGAGACTTCGTTTGTTCTAGGGATGCCGGACGAGACAAAGACTTCAATTAGAAAGACGGTCGAGCTGGCTAAGCATTACAATCCCGATCTGGCTTTCTTTTTAACGATAGCCCCTTGGCCTTACGCGGATATCTATGACGAGCTAAAGCCATATATAGAGACATACGACTATAGGAAATACAATCTTGTCGAGCCGGTAATCAAGCCGAAGCAGATGACACGCGATGAATTGAGTAAAGAGCTATTTAACGCGTTTGGGAATTTTTATATGCACAAGATGACACAGCTACCAAAGATGACGGCATATAAGCGTAATCATATGATAGCCGTAGGTAAACTACTTAGCGATTATTCATATTTATCTTCCAGTATGAAAAAATTAAAAGCAATCATGCATAAGCAACTGGATGAATATAAGACCCGCTTTTTCGTCTCCTAGATATTAAAAGCAACTATATGATCAGACCCTAAAAGGTAAAATGTCCATATTTAAGAACATCTGGAATCTTTTCACATCCCGCAGATTCGCCGCTGTTTTGCTGATCACCCTTTTATTTCTCTTGCTTCTTGGCGTACTGATCCCCAGTACGGCCTATTATGAACCCGAAGAGATAGTGGTCTATCAAAGTGATCATCCCATCCTCTATAAAGTCAGCGAACTTTTCAATCCGCCAAACCTGGCTGCTTCATGGACGTTTATAACCTTAAACGCCATGCTCGCTCTTAGCACTCTTTTTTGCACAATCGAGCGATTAAAAAATCGAGAATATCGAGACCGTTTTATGGCACTGCCAAAATTATTTAAGAAACGGGTGCATTTAAAGCTCGATCATCTCGCAAAGGATAGGATCGAATCGATAGTAACTGATATATATAAAAAAAGATTCTGGAAAATCTTAAAAGCAAGGGAAGGCGGTTCTCTTTTTATTAAAGGTGAAAAGGGATATGTGTATGGTTTTTGGGGCTCGATAGTATTTCATATCGGCTTTTTGATCGTCATCACCGGAGTAATAGTCAGTGCTACTAGCCGGTTTAACGGCAGTCTTTTGATGACGCGCGGTCAAGGCCTTACCCTAGGTGATCCAGAAAGCTATACCCAGATAGTCAGGGAAGCAAGGACCGGCCAACGCTTGCCGGAAGGCTTGATAACGCTTGATGGATTTCAAGCTAAAACGGTCTCCGGATATCCGGTCGATTATATAGCCGATATCAGCATCACCGACCAAAGCAAAAAAATAAAAGATACCGTAAAAGTCAACAAGGCGGTGAAATACGGGCGCTTCAATATTTTATTGGAAAACTATGGTTACGCCCCCCATCTTCAGGTCCGCAGTAGCGATGGTCTGTTGGTAATGAACGCTTATGTAAATCTAAAGGGGCGTGAAAAAGGAAGTGCCGATAAGTTCAATCTACCGAGTAGAGATCTAACGATAGATACCAGTATCTTTCCCGACTTAAGCGGAGATCCTTTAAGATCAGATAATACATACTTGATCTTAAAGGAAGGAGAAGAAGAGAGAAAGTTATATTTAGGTGAGACCGTTTCAATCTCCGGATTTGATGTTACTTTTTTGGATCTAAGAAACTGGGCCTATTTTAGAATTACAAAAGATGATGGACTTTTAATAATATTTATAGGTTTTCTATTCAGTTCTTTAGGGCTTGTCGTAAGGTATATATATTATGAGCGACGCTTGGTCATCGAGATACGGGAAAGCGAGGAGGGCGAAGGGACAGAAGTCGTACTTAGCGGCCACTCAAGATATTTTCCGGCTCTTTTTGAAAATGAAGTAAAATCAATTCAAGACCAAATAGTCAGAGAGGATTCTCTTGAATAGTGTTGAAGCGACGATCTTATGGGTAGCCGTATTTGGCTATGCGGCCAGTTTTATCTTCTATTTAATAGCAAACATCTTTAAATGGGATAAGGGAAATCGCCTGGGGTTATATTTATTGGCGTTGGCTTTTACCGCCCACACCATGGCTATCACGGTCCGCTGGCTTGAAACGGGTCATCCTCCTGTCATGGGAAGGTTCGAGAATCATCTGGCAGGCTCGTGGTTTGTGATATTAATGATCTTTTTTATAAACAGGTGGGTCAAGAAGACAAATATTTTTGGCCTTATAATGATACCTTTTGCCCTGATTATGCTGGGTCAGGGCCTGATGTCACAACCACAACTCCAGCCGCTCGCCCCGAACTATAAGAGTAACTGGCTGTGGATCCATGTGACTTTTGCCTGGCTCGCGTATAGTTCGTTCTCTATCGCCGGGGGATTAAGCCTTGTCTTTCTACTTAAGGGCAGATATAAAAATCTAAAAGAGGCCTTCTTTTTTAAGTACTTTCCGGAGCTGGATGTTGTGTCGGACATAAATCTAAAGTTTATTATTTTTGGCTTTATATCTCAAACCGTGATGTTAATCTCTGGCTCGATCTGGGCTAATAGTCTATGGGGCAGCTACTGGTCCTGGGATGTTCTTGAAACATGGGCATTGGTAACGTGGCTCGCTTTCGCCATAGTGATACATTTTAGATTTACTCTTGGCTGGAAGGGAAACCGCGTAGCATGGCTTACGATCATTTCACTATCTACAGTCATCATAGCATTTTTCGGCATCGGGTTTATTTCAGATATGCATACGCCGCTTCTTAGGTAATTATGGAGCCCAGCGATATAATTAAAGATAAAAAAAGAGTTAAGAATCGTAGCTTAAGAAAGCTGCTTCTTATGATGATCATCGCTATCATTATATTTTTTGTTTTAGTATTCGTTGAGGATTATTCAAAAAAAGTGACCGCGGGTATCACCGCAAATCGTCAAAAGGTAAAGACTGAAGCAGGGTTAAAGTCAAAAATCGAGAAATATAACGATGCTCTGATTAAAGCATATAAGAATAATTCATCGGATTTGATGAAAGACCTGACTACAGAGGATGAACTGGAACGAGTCAGGTTGTATATGACTTATAATTATTTTGAAAAGAGCCGGAAATTAAATACTAAATTGGTCGATCTGTCATTTAAGGATATTAACGTTAAGGAAGAAGAAGCGACGATCGAGACCGAAGAAGAGTGGACTTACTTCTACACGGATGTCGAGACAGAAAATAAGTTATCTGAGAAAAAAGAGATATATTACCGCGCTAAATACACATTGATCAAGCAGGATGACAATTGGTTGATCGATAGTATTTCAATTGAAAAGACTTCGAGCGACAAGTAATATATATGGTCAAGTGATCTGTAGAGATGTCTGATTGCAGCCCTTACTCCGCATAATATTTTGATATAAAGACCCAGAAATAATTATTATTTCATTTTTCGTATTTAATAAAAGGAAATCTTTATCAAGCGAGCTTGATTTTAGTTAAAAAACGGGGATAGAATGTAAGTGTAATATAAAGGGGTTAATTTGACAGAGCAATTGTCAAACAAGAAAGAACTGATAGCTCTTAACCGTATGGCGGCTGTCCTTGGTGAGTCATTGGATCTTAGTAATGTCTTGGAGACTGCACTTCAAGAGACAATGCATATTCTTGGTGTAAATAATGGTGCCATCTACCTGCTGGATATGCCAAGCGGCAAGTTGATGATCAAAGTGCAAAAGAACATTACCGCTGATTTTCTTTCCCAAAAAACTGTGATCGGGACGGATGAGGGTTGCGCCGGAACCGCGTTTAATACTAAAGAATTGTTTTCAGGGTTTGAGACACCGGAAAAAGCCTATATCTGCGCTGACGCTAAAGAATTGATGGGAATCGATTGCTTGGCTGCCGCGCCGATAATCTTCAAAAATGATGTTCTAGGAATTCTAGAGCTGTTTGCTCCGGTAGATAGAAAGTTGACAAAGCAGGAGGTAGAGCTTTTAAATTCGATCTGCAGCCAGATTGGTGTCGCGGTATCCAACGCGAATTCTCATGAGGCTCTAAAGTACTCTCTTAGAGATTCCAAGTTGCTACTTCAGGCAACAGAGACCATCGTTTCGACGCTTAACTTAGAAAGCATTCTTGATCGGCTTACAGGGCTTGCTTCTGAACTTACGCAGATCAGTAGGGCGGCGATATGGCTATACTCTGAAAAGAAAGATCTTTTGATTCTTTCTCGTCATTTCGAGACCCTACCGGCAGGCTTTAGTCTTAATTTAAAAGAGATGCCCGGTCCCTTGGGAGAGGCATTTCAAGAAAGAAAGACTGTCACGATAAATGATTTTTCAAAAACGGCCGAGCGTGTCGAGCAGTTGGCAAACCAATTCTCGATAAAATCGATGTTGGCCGTACCGATAGTCTTTAAAAACAGGGTCGTTGGTCTGTTGAGTTTGGATAAACCGGGAATAAGCCATAATTTTAATGATCAAGAAGTAGAGTTGGCCGAAGGGATAGCGAGACAGGCGGCGATTGCGTTGGAGAACTCGAGGATCTTTGAAGAGCAGCGGACGATCGCCAATACTTTGCAGCAAAGTTTTGTCTCTCTAGAAACCCCGAACCAGAATTTTATCGAAGTCGGGACCGAATATGTTTCCGCCTCTTACGGAGCTTTTGTTGGCGGCGATTTCTATGATTTTATTAATCTTGATAAAGGATTGGGATTTATTCTTGGAGATGTCTCCGGCAAGGGGATACCGGCTACGATAATGACGGGCGTTGTAAAGAATTCGCTTAGGATAATGGCGATAGAAGGTTATTTACCAAAAGAGATACTGTATAAGATCAACGATGTTGTTTTACGGCAATCTGAAAATAATCAGTTCGTCACTCTTTTTTACGGTTATCTTGATTACGAAAAAAATATTCTTAAGTATGTTAATGCCGGACATCCGCAAGCCCTTTTGAAAAACGGGAAAGAGATGTTGGAATTAGGCTACGACAATCCACCGGTGGGGGTGGAAGCCGGAAAAGTTTTTAAAGAGAAAAGCGTTGAATTTAACATCGGCGATACCTTGCTTTTATATACCGACGGGGTCATTGAAGCAAGGAGAGATAAAGAGCTTTATGGAATCGAGAGATTAAGGGAAAGCTTTACAAGTAATGCAGACAAAGAGACTAGTGCGATATCAGGGAATATCCTAAAAGACGTAAGTAAGTTTAACAAGGGAGCTATCTTGGACGATATCGCAATCTTAGCTATCCGGCGGGTCTAGTTATTTTATTCATCCAGCAGCGCCAAAGCTTTTGCCGGACAAATTGAAACGCACTCGCCGCAACCGGTACAAAGAGTGTGGTCGATGGCGGCCGGCTCATCTGGATCGATCTTTACGATAGCCCTTGTGTCGCAACTTGCTCTGGCCGGACATCCGGAACAGTTTTCAGCGATGCAGGCATGGTAGTCGAGGACAATCCTTAACATCAGCTCTTAAGGCTACCCAGATGTTTCATGAAAGTCGAAAGTGAATCGTCGAATTCGCGACTTTTGGCGGCATTGTCAGGCAGCGTATCGTTAAAGCATTTTTTCATATTGTTAGTCACAATTAACATGCCGGTCTGCTCCAGAGCTGCTTTAGCCGCGACAAGTTGGGTTAAGAACTTGTCGCAGTCTTCTTCTCTCTCTATCATCTTTTGAAGACCTCTTATCTGACCTTCGATCCTTTTTAAGCGATTGATTATATCTTCCATAAGATTTTTAGGGGTCCATTCCGGTTTTAGTATCTCCCCTGTAGGCGGCCATCCCGCCCTCGACATTATAGACATCCTCAAAGCCGAGTCCGACTAAACGGTTTGCCGCTTCAACACTTCTGGCGCCGCTTAAGCAGATGATCATGATAGGTTTATCCTTATCCCAGCCGGCGGCCGAGTCGGTTAGTCTATCCAGAGGAAACAGTTCAGCTCCGGGAATGTGTCCCCGCTTGTCATATTCAAGGCTCGTGCGGACATCGATAAGCCTTACCCCTTCATCCATCTTATTTAAAGCCTCACCGGAAGAGATATTGGAGTAGCCGTTGTTAGCCGGAGCGGGTGCTCGTCCAGTCGGTACGTCGGAGATGTCTTGCGCTTGCCCGGAACATGATGAAACAAAGAGAGCCAACAATAGAGTTAAGATTATGACAAGGAGATATCTTTTCACCTTAAACTACCTCATTTATAGCTTGGACAAGGGTATCTTCTGCCCGTTCGCCCAACTTATCTAATCCTTCATTCTTATAGTAGTTGACGATAAAGGATGGTCGGGCAAGCTTTACGGTACTACCTGTTTCTGTTTTTTCTATGGTGATACTGCATGGGAGCGATACCGATACATCCGAATTAATGGTCAGCGCTTCCTTTGCTACCTCAGGATTGCAGACGCCAAGTAAAAGAAGCTCTTTGTCGAATTCAATACCTTTTTTCTTCATCACTTTGGCTACATCTATCTCTGTCATAATGCCAAACTGATTCGATTTTAACGCCTCTTCTAAAGCATTCCGTAGCTCGTAGAGATCTTTTTTTGAGTCTTTCCTGTAGATTAAACTATTCAATGTTCCTCCAAATTTATATCCAGGGTAGAACAATGCTATTATACCCTAGGGGGTATGTCAAACAGCTATTGCTAAAACTACAAGCGATGACAATAGTCCACTTTGGTCAGTTAAATATGTTTTGATATAAAAGATAAATTCTTAGACAGAGCACTTGATGCCATCTATAATTGTCCTGGGAAAAAAGAGGAGAGAATAAAAGATGCAAGTTATGTTACCAGATGGATCAAAGCTTGAACTCGATGATGGTTCCACCCTTGGAGACGCGGCGAAGACAATAGGAAGTCGTCTCTATAAAGCGGCAGTTGCCGGAAGGGTAGATGGCCGACAGGTCGATCTTTCTTTTGTACTAAGTGATGGAGACAAGATAGAGATAACAACCGATTCCACTCCAGAGGGGCTCGATATTATTCGTCACTCAGCGGCTCATATAATGGCTGAAGCGGTAGGTGAGCTATATGGACAGGTAAGGTATGCCATCGGGCCTACCATAGAAGACGGTTTTTATTACGATTTTGATCTCGGCGAATCATTGTCCGTTGATGATCTGGAAAAGATCGAGAAGAAGATGGAAGAGATCATCGCCAAAGATTCATCGTTTGAAAAAGTGGAGATGGACTCAAAGGACGCTATAAAGTTTTTTGCCGATATTGATCAGGGATATAAAGTCGAATTGATAGAAGACCTATCGGAGGATAGCGTCAGTCTTTATAAACAGAACGGCTTTACCGATCTTTGTCGCGGACCTCATCTTCCAAACACTAAGAGGATCAAGGCGTTCAAGCTTCTTTCGGTAGCAGGCGCTTACTGGAGGGGTGATGAAAAAAGGCCGATGCTTCAGCGTATCTACGGTACTGCCTTTGGCAGCAAGAAAGCGTTGGCGGAGCATCTGGAGATATTGGAAGAGGCCGGTAGACGCGATCACCGGGTTTTAGGAAAGCAATTAGATCTCTTTCATATTGACGAGGAGGTCGGAGCGGGGCTCCCGCTTTGGCATCCTAAGGGCGCAATGATCCGCAAGATAATTGAGGATTTTTGGCGCGATGAACATCTAAAGAACGGTTATGAGCTTGTCATGATACCCCATATAGCTAAGGTCGATCTTTGGAAGACAAGCGGTCATTGGGATTTCTATCAAGAGAGCATGTATTCACCGATGTCGATCGAGGGTCAGGATTATATAGTCAAGCCGATGAACTGCCCAGGGCATATTAAGATATATAATTCGAGGCCGAGAAGTTATAAGGATATGCCGATCAGATGGGCAGAGCTTGGGACGGTATATCGAAACGAAAGATCGGGCGTACTGCACGGATTGCTTAGGGTAAGAGGGTTTACTCAGGACGACGCTCATATTTTCTGCCGGCCTGATCAGCTTGAGAGCGAGATAGTCGGCGTGATCGAATTCGTCCTTTATATGCTTCGGACTTTTGGATTCGAAGAGTACGATGTCTATCTGTCTACCAGACCTGATAAGTATGTGGGTACTCTTGAAAATTGGGACAAATCAACAAAAGCTCTTGGATCGGCCCTTGAAAAAGTAGGTCTCGACTTCGAGATAGACCCGGGTGAGGGTGTCTTTTACGGACCCAAGATAGATATCAAGATAAAAGACGCAATAGGGCGGTCCTGGCAGTGCACTACGGTACAAGTAGATTTTAATTTGCCGGAGCGTTTTGATATTAGTTATAAAGGCGAGGATAATCAGGATCATCAGCCGATAATGATCCACAGGGCGCTTCTCGGCTCGCTTGAGCGTTTTATCGGTTGTCTGATTGAACATTACGCCGGTGCCTTTCCGCTCTGGCTCTCACCGGTTCAGGTGGAAATCATACCGATCGCCGATCGTCATTTGGATTACGCGACAGAGATTGCGGGAAGAATAACAGATGTCGGTATGCGTGTTGAGGTGGATGACAGAAAAGAGACTGTTAACCGGAAGATCAGAGACGCTCAGTTGCAAAAAAAACCTTATATGCTGGTAGTAGGGGATAGGGAAGTCGAGTCAAAAATGGCGGCATTAAGGTTAAGAGACGGCCGGGATCTCGGCGCGAGAAGTTTGGATGAGTTACTATCGACATTGAAAAAAGAAGACGATAGCAGGTCTATTAGTTCACTATTTACATAAGTGGTTAGTTTCGATATACTGACTCAAGGAAAGCAGAAGCCGGTCGCTTCTCACCTATCGGCAAAGGTATTTAGCCAGATGGGTATGAAAGTAGATTAAAGGTGGCTTCGGCTACCTATTTTTTTTCCCTTTTATTTGGAGGTGAAGCTAGATTTCAACAAAAAATGTTCGTGTAAACGAACGGATAAGAGTCGAGGAAGTCCGCCTAATTGACCAGGAAGGCACTCAGCTGGGGATAAAGCCGACCAAGGAAGCGCTAGCGATAGCTATCGACTTTGACCTGGATCTCGTTGAGATATCACCAAATTCGGCTCCGCCGGTTTGCAGGATAATGGATTACGGAAAGTTCAAGTACGAAGAGACTCAGAAGGCGAAAAAGGCTAAAAAGCATCAATCGACGATAGTCATAAAGGAAATGAAGCTTCGTCCAAAGATAGAAGATCATGACTTTAATACTAAGAAGAAGCATGTTAGAAGATTTTTAAACGCCGGCGCTAAAGTAAAGGTAACGATTATGTTTAGGGGTCGGGAGATGACCCACACGGAACTGGGTAAGGCATTGCTCGTAAGATTAGCCGATGAAGTGTCTGATATCGGCTCGGTAGAGGCCCAACCAAAGCTGGATGGTCGAAATATGATTATGGTGCTTGGTCCGAACCCGGATGTTATCGCTGAAGTTCGCAAGAAGAGAGAAGAAGGTGACAAAGATGCCAAAAATGAAGACTCATAGGGGCGCTGCCAAGCGGTTTAAGAAGACCGGTACCGGCAAGCTTAAAAGAGCGAAGGCTTATAAAAGCCACATCCTGGAGAAGAAATCGCCTAAGAGAAAGAGAAATTTAGGCAAGTCCGCACTTGTATCGAAAGCTGATTACAAGCGGATGGAAAAACTGATTTAACAAGTATTACGGATAGTTTATATTTTTAAGGGAGCGATATAGATGCCTAGAGTAAAAAATGGTGTTACTAACAAGAAGAAGCATAAAAAAGTTCTTAAGATGGCCAAGGGTTATCGGGGTGCGAAGAGTAGGACATTTCGTGCCGCCAATGAACAGCTCTTGCATTCTCTTTCCTACTCATATAGAGACAGGCGGGCAAAAAAGCGTAATTTTAGAAGACTATGGATTACACGAATAAACGCCGCGGCAAGACAAAACGGTCTTTCTTACAGCAAGTTCATAAGCGGACTAAAAATAGCCGAAGTGGAGATAGACAGAAAGCACCTATCTGACATGGCCGTATTCGATCCTGAGTCATTTACGGCACTTACAGAGATAGCTAAATCGAGCAGTGAGTCCTGAACAGGGTAATGTTAAGAGGAATATGATGAGTGAGAAGCCGGATATCCATGATAAGCCGGCTCTTATTTTTTCTGATAAGTATTTTGCCTCCTTTGGCGAGCATGTCTTCCCAACCGATAAATATCGAAAAATATTTAATAAATTAAGGGCGTCTTCTAAGCTTCTGTCGTTTCAGGTAATCGAGCCCCCGCCGGCCGAGACCGAAGACCTGGAACTAGTCCATCACCCGGATTATGTTCGCGATTTTATGGACCTTGTATCGACGCCGCGGATAATCTCCTCAGAGTTACCTTTAGATAAAGAGATCAGGGACTTTTTTCTTCTCGCTGCCGGCGGATCAATCATGGCGGCCGATGAATCGCTAAAGAGAGGAAGAGCGATAAATATTAACGGCGGGTTTCATCACGCCTTTCCCGACCACGCCGAAGGCTTCTGTTATCTGAATGATCCGGCGATCGCGATACGCGCGATGTTGAGGGATAAAAAAGTAAAGAAGGCGGCTGTGATAGATTGTGACCTGCACCAAGGTAATGGAACCGCCTATATTTTTAAGCGAGATAAAAAAGTCTTTACATACTCGATCCATCAGGATAATATCTATCCCGTCAAACAGGCAAGCGACTACGACGTTGGGCTTGCCGACGACGCCGGCGACGAAGAGTATCTCGCTCATCTGGAAAGGGAGATCCCCGTCATTTACGATCGCCATCAGCCGGAGTTAGTCTGCTACGTTGCGGGAGCTGACCCCTACATAGACGATCAGCTCGGTACGCTTCGTCTTACAAAAAAAGGTTTGCGGGCAAGAGATGATATTGTCATCAAAGAGGCGACATCAAGAGGGATTGCTATTTTCGTCGTTTTGGCCGGCGGTTACGCCTTCGACACGGAGGATGTCGTCGATATTCATACCCGGACAGCTGAAGCTCTTTTACCGGATTGATCAGGGCAATGATTGCCTGACGCTCTTGTTTCTTTCAACTAAGTAAAGAAACGTCAAAATAACACCCGCCATATTTAGGGGTTCGCCCCACTACGTCCCCTATATCCCGTTCTATTTAAACTGCGACTTTTTAATATTAATTTGTATCTCCGATTCAGGACGCTAACAAGAACTCACTAAACACTGAGAAAAAAGGGTATTAAAAGATTGCGGGATATTTTAATTTCATAGCGTCGGTAAGCATTCTGGGGACCATGAATAGGGCGGTTAAGTTACTTGGAAATAATCGCGGCTGAACTTCGTAAGACATAAATCAATTGAAGGTTCTTTTAAATAGCTCGAGGGCGCGATAGGTCACAGAGGATTATCAAAAGATCAGCAAAGATAACGCATATGAGGAAGGAATAATGAGCGGATATCGATCGGATATCACGTTTCTTTTCGATGTTGATAACACGTTGCTGGACAATGACAGCATAATCGTCGAACTGCAGAATCATCTTGAGATAGAGGTGGGTGTCGAGCGCGCGCAAGCGTATTGGGAGATCTTTGAGCAATTGCGAAATGAGCTTGGTTACGCTGATTATCTGGGGGCTTTGCAAAGATACCGCGGCGACTATCCACACGACCTGAGCGTTTTGACTGTATCGCGTTTTTTGCTGAATTATCCATTCGCAAAACGCCTCTTTCATGGTGCTCTTGAGGTCATCGAATATGTCAGTCGATGGGGGGCGGTGGTTCTTCTTACAGACGGTGACGTTGTTTTTCAGCCTCACAAGATCGAACGTTCCGGACTTTTAAAAGCGGTCAATGACAATGTTTTGATCTATGTCCACAAGGAGAAAGAGCTTGCTGATGTCAGGCAGCGTTATCCCGCCGAAAATTACGTGCTTGTCGAGGACAAACTAAGTATTCTTTCCGCAATCAAAGAAAGCTGGGGATCTCTCGTGACTACGGTCTTTGTGAAACAGGGCCATTACGCGGACGACCCGAAAAATCTCGCGCAATATCCGGCTGCCGACATAAGTATCGAAAGTATTGGAGATTTGCTCCAATACGATTTAGCTCAACTGCAGAAGCGGGGAGATTTGAAATGAGCATCTCTTCTCACACCGGTAGTTCAAAAGGTTTGATCCTAACGCTCAATGCCGGCTCTTCGAGCCTGAAGTTCGCCCTTTTTAGCGATGGTGCGGTGCCGGTCCGCGTTCTCGAAGGTTTAATAGATCGCATCGGGTCACCGAAGTCCACGTTTACACTGTCGGACTTGGCGAGCGAGCAGACGGAGCAAGAGCTAATCTCCGCTTTTGATCATGAGAGCTGTTTGGATGGTTTGCTCAAGCGTCTTATGAAAACGACCGACACGGCGGATTTCGACGCCGTCGGTCATCGTGTGGTTCATGGGCTGGACCGATACGAGCAGCCGGAGGTCGTGACAGCGGAAATGACAGATGAGCTGCGGAAGATAATCCCTTTCGCCCCCGAACACCTGCCCGCGGAAATAGCCCTCATCGATGCCTTGCGCCGGCGATTTCCAAAACTGCCGCAAGTCGCTTGCTTCGATACAGCTTTCCATCGCGACATGCCGGGAGTGGCAAGAGTTCTACCCATTCCAAGAAGCTTCGAAGCGGCAGGTGTTCGCCGCTATGGATTTCATGGTCTGTCATATGAATTCATCATGGATGAACTGGCGCGTCTTAATGATCCCGTGGCAACGAAAGGTCGAGTTATTCTCGCCCACTTAGGAAACGGAGCAAGTTTGGCAGCCGTGCGAGATGGTAAAAGTATAGATACCAGTATGGGCTTCACGCCGGCCGGGGGAGTGATGATGAGTACCCGGTCGGGTGATTTGGACCCGGGGGTGGTCTCGTTTCTGATGCGAAGCGAGGGGATGACCGCGTCCGAGTTTGACGAGATGGCCAACCACGAGTCGGGCTTACTAGGAGTCTCCAACCACAGCTCCGATATGCGTGACTTGCTCGCGCGCCAGCCAGATGACGCTTACGCAGCTGATGCTGTGGAACTCTTCTGCTATCAGGTCAAAAAATGGATCGGCTCATTTGCGGCGGCGCTCGGAGGGTTGGATACGCTTGTATTTTCCGGCGGTATCGGTGAAAACGCGCCACTTATCCGCGAGAGCATATGTGATGGGCTGGACTTTCTCGGAATTGAACTGGACGAGGCGCAAAACGCGGTAAGTGGACCGCTCATTTCAACTAAGACCGGTCGCGTGGCGGTGCGCGTTATTCATACCGATGAGGAATTGATGATCGCAAAGTCAGTGTGTCGAGTTCTTGGCCCTGGTTTAACTGGAAAGGAATAAAAGCATGAAAACTGAACCTCTCACTTTCGAAATGTTGGCTAAGATCGATGCCTATTGGCGGGCCGCGAACTATCTTTCTGTAGGCGAGATCTATCTATATGATAATCCTGTCTTAAGGAAGCCCCTCAAGATGGAGCATATTAAGCCGCGGCTGCTGGGTCATTGGGGGACGACGCCGGGGCTCAATTTCATCTACGCTCACCTGAACCGCGTCATCTTGAAATACGATCTGGACGTCATAAATATCACGGGGCCGGGCCATGGCGGACCGGCGCTTGTGGCCAATGCCTATCTCGAAGGCACATATAGTGAAGTCTATCCTGATATCTCGCAAGACGAGGCCGGGATGCAGCGGCTATTTAAACAATTTTCATTTCCGGGCGGTATTCCCAGCCACGTCGCGCCGGAAACGCCGGGGTCGATCCATGAGGGCGGAGAGCTCGGTTATTCTCTCTCACACGCTTTTGGCGCGGCATTTGATAATCCGGATTTGCTCGTTGTTTGTGTCGTCGGCGACGGCGAAGCGGAGACCGGTCCGCTAGCTACCAGCTGGCACTCGAACAAATTCTTAAATCCGGCTCGAGACGGAGCGGTTCTTCCCGTCCTTCACTTGAACGGCTACAAGATTGCCGGACCTTCCTTGTTGGCACGTATCCCTCGCGAAGAGCTGGAAGCGCTACTAAGTGGCTATGGTTACAAACCATATTTTGTCGAAGGCGACGATCCGCTCATGATGCATCAACTAATGGCGGCTACTCTTGACGAAATCATCAACGATATTCGGCGTATCCAAGACGATGCTCGCAAGATCGGATTCAAAGAGCGGCCGAGATGGCCGATGATCGTTCTTGATTCGCCAAAGGGATGGACTGGTCCTAAGGTCATCGAGGACAAGCAGGTCGAAGGTACTTTCCGGTCGCATCAAGTGCCGATGGCCGATATGAGCCGTCCCGGGTATTTGAAAATATTGGAGAAGTGGATGAAGAGCTATCGCCCCGGCGAGCTATTCGACGATACCGGTCGGCTTATTCCCGAACTAGCCGAGCTGGCTCCGAAGGGCAATAGCCGAATGAGCGCTAATCCACACGCCAACGGTGGCCTGCTCTTACGTGATCTCCGCTTACCCGATTTTCGCGACTACGCGGTCGAAGTGAAAAAGCCTGGTAGCTCCACAGGCGAAGCCACACGTGTTCAAGGCCAGTTTATTCGTGACGTGATAAAGTCGAATCAGGAAAATTTCCGCGTCTTTAGTCCGGACGAAACGGCGTCGAACCGCTGGAACGCTGTTTTCGAGGTGACAGAGAGGTGCCTGACGGAGGAAATTTTTTCCACTGACGATCATGTTTCGCATGACGGTCGCGTTATGGAGATGTTAAGCGAACATCAATGTGAAGGTTGGCTTGAAGGTTATTTGCTTACCGGTCGTCACGGCTTTTTCTCCTGTTACGAGGCGTTTATTCACATTGTTGATTCTATGTTCAACCAACACGCCAAGTGGTTAAAGGTAGCAAACGAGATCCCTTGGCGCCGCTCGATCGCGTCCCTTAACTACCTTCTTTCTTCGCACGTGTGGCGGCAGGACAATAACGGCTTTAGCCATCAAGATCCCGGCTTTATTGACCATGTGGCCAATAAAAATTCCGAGATCATCCGCGTCTACTTGCCACCTGACGCGAACACTTTGCTCTCTGTTACGGACCATTGTCTTCGAAGTCGCGACTACGTGAATGTCGTAGTTGCCGGAAAACAACCGTCGCCTCAGTGGCTTGATATGGATGCCGCGATCAAGCACTCTACTGCCGGTATCGGCATTTGGCCATGGGCGAGCAACGATCAGAATAGCAGTCCTGATGTGGTCATGGCCTGCGCCGGAGATGTGCCGACCCAAGAAACTTTAGCGGCCGTTGATATCCTGCATAAATATTTTCCTGAATTAAAAATGCGAGTAGTAAACGTTGTTGATCTGATGAAGCTCCAGCCGCAAAGTGAACATCCAAACGGCTTGACTGATAAAGAGTTCGACACGTACTTCACAACTGATACTCCGATTATCTTCGCTTATCATGGGTATCCGTGGCTCATACATCGCCTTACCTATCGCCGTACTAACCATAAAAACCTGCATGTGCGCGGTTATAAGGAAGAGGGGACCACATCGACGCCGTTTGACATGGTGGTAATGAACGATCTGGACCGCTTTAATCTGGTCTTGGATGTTATTGATAGAGTGCCAGCTCTTGGCGATAATGCGGCTTATGCCAAGCAAGCCATTCGTGACAAGCTCCTTGAGCATAAGGAATACATCGCTGAGCACGGTGAAGACATGCCGGAAATTCGGAATTGGAAATGGGGCGAAGAGGCCGCTTCTTAATATTGTAAGTGAATACGGATGAGTAACTACCGCTATTTACTTTTTACGAAAATGAAAGAAAGGGACGTAAGACGGTTTTTCTTTCGTTGTGTAGCGGTGGTTGGATTTGAACCTTTGACGCCATGGGCATGAAAGCGTTCTATGAGCTTTTTCGGGGTATTGCTTGGTAGTAGTTATTGATAGAACATGGTAGCTCTTTAGCAGGGACAATGAGAAGAGTAAGCAATCTAATATTTCTTGTTGGTACTGCTTATTTTATGGTGTATTAGCTGACGATGTAAGCAGAATATTGGCAGTTTGCCAGTAAAAAGTATTTACAGTTTTTCAAAAGGCTTTTTGCGTTTTAGCAGGATGATTAGCACATATTCAATCTTAAAAGAAGCTACTGCTATAATTAAAGCCAAACTTTAAGGAATGTGCGGTGGCAACTACACTTTTAAGAACGAAACTATACAGACCTGCCAGAAAAGACAATCTTGTAAAAAGGTCCCAGCTTATCAGCCGGCTGGACAGTGGGTCAAAAAGAAAATTAACTCTGGTGTCAGCTCCTGCCGGTTTTGGTAAGACAACGCTTGTAAGCGAATGGATCGACAAGACCGCCCAACCTTGTGCCTGGCTCTCCCTTGATAATGATGATAATGAGTTACAAAGATTTCTAATCTATTTAGTTAACGCGATCAAACAGATAGACAATAGTGTTGGGGACGAAGTTCTCAAAGTTCTTAATGCGACAAAAACGGAACCGGAAAAAGATCTGTTAATAAAATTTGCGGACGAACTGGGTGACATTAACGATAACTTCACATTGGTTCTAGATGACTATCACGTAATCATCAATGAGTCGATTCACGACACCGTAGACTTTATCATCGATTATATGCCTGATAATATGCATCTGGTCATGATTACCAGATCAGATCCGCCTCTACCGCTTGCCCGTCTTAGGGTCCGCTCTGAGATAACCGAAGTAAGGGCCGCCGATCTTAGATTTAGTGAAGCCGAAACGAAGTCTTTCTTTAATGATCTTATGGATCTCAATTTAAGCGAAGATGAGGTAGCGGCATTAGAAAACCGAACCGAGGGCTGGATAGCCAGCTTACAACTGGCCGGACTTTCCATGCAGGGGATCAAAGACAAGAAAAAGTTCATTTCCGCATTTTCCGGTAGCCATCGGTTTATCATCGATTATCTTGTTGACGAAGTATTGTCGCGACAGACAAAGGAGGTTCAAGAATTTCTTCTAAAAACGTCTATTTTAAAACGACTTTCTGCGCCTCTTTGCAATGAGTTACTGACGATAACGAACTCACAAGAGATATTAGATGAATTAGAAAAAAATAATCTCTTTCTGGTTTCGCTGGATAATGAACGAGAGTGGTATAGATATCATCATCTTTTCGGTGATTTTTTAAATCAACGCCTTAAAGAGAAGGAACCGGAGGCACTTAACCCGTTACACAAGCGGGCTGCCGCGTGGCTAGGTTCAAACGAGCAAACTATGGAGGCTATCGCTCACGCGATTGAGGGCGAAGATCTTAAAATGGCTGCGGATATTATTGAACCTATTGCTCAAGGCATGATCATCGATAGCCAAGTTTTACCTCTTCTTAATTGGAAGTCCAAATTATCCGAAGACATTATTTCAAAGCGACCGTGGATCAGTACCGCGTTTGCTTGGAGCTGTATTCTTGCGGGGATGAATCAAGAAGATGTAGAGCCGCTACTTGATCTTGCTGAAACTGCCATAAACGAAGATAAGTCTGGCGATGATATCGATTTAGAGCTCCTTGGGTATGTAACGGCGGCTAGAGCTTTTATGGCTATCGGGAAGGGTAAGCTTGATGACCTGATTAAGGACTCGATTAAGATGAAGGCTATGAAGCAAATACCGGATGATAATATTTTTCTTCAAGCAGCTCTGAATCTCAACCTTGGAAGCGCTTATTATGTGCATGGGGAATTCGAGGATGCAAAAAAATATTTGGTTGATGGTTCTAAATTAAGCATGGAGTCAAAAAGTTATTCTTCCGCGCTTTTAGGTAAATCTTACCTGGGTTACATGCAAATAACTGAGGGTTTTTTTCAAGAATCGATTCAAACTTTCAATAAAGTCATAGAAATTGGCACTGAAGCCGGCGGAGGTCAACCAATCCCCAGTACCGGTTATGGTTACATGGGCCTCGGTCAAGTTTTTTATGAGTGGAATAATCTAAGCGATGCGGAGATAAATATAAAAAGAGGTATTGAGCTGGGCGATAAGATAAATAACTTGACCACAGGAATAAGAGGAAACCTAGCCCTTGTCAAACTTAAGCAGGCACAAAAAGACTTTGATCTGGCCGAGGCGGCTCTCAACCTGGCTATGGAGATGGCTCCCAGGGGTATTCGGGTTCCCGAGGGTCTCCAAATATCAGCATGGGAGATGGAGCTAAAACTTGCCAAGGGGGTTACGATTGATACAGCAGCCTGGGCTGATGTGAGAAGCGAGCAACTAGGTGAAACGCTAGAGTATATAGACCTTAGGTTGGACATCGCCCTTGCGAAGATACGCATAGATCAAGAAAGGCCCGCTGACGCGTTAAATGTACTAAAAAAGTTATTAAAGGACGCAAGAGAAGCCGGTCGCAGAGGTGATGCGATCGAAATACTTACTCTTGTCGCCATTGCTGAGATGCAAAGTGAAAATACAGATGTTGCTATGTCTGAATTTAAAAATGCTTTAGATCTTGGTGAGCCAAAGAGGTATGTACGGACTTTCATCGATCAGGGGAAGGCAGTCGAAGGTCTTCTAAAAAAAGCGATATCAGAGGAGATAAAAGTTGATTATGCCTCGATGCTGCTTAAGAGTCTAATCGCCGATTCGAAGATATCCAAAAATTCTAGAGCAAAGGCTGCCAAAGAACAGCCTCTGGTTGATCCGCTAAGCGAAAGAGAACTCGAAGTACTGGCTTTGGTGGCAGAGCGACTTCAGTATCAGGAGATAGCCGACAGACTTGTAGTTAGTCTTAATACGATTCGAACTCATTCGAAAAGCATCTACAGCAAACTAGGCGTGAACAGCGCGGCACAAGCTGCAGATAAGGCCAGAGAACTGGGCCTTATCAAGAAAGATTAACAATCGTTTCCATTTCTAAAAAGTTATTTCCCCTTGGCTAACGAACATTTACGTCACATCTATATTGTCTCAAATCACATCATCTAATTTTTAATATCACATCATAAATCACATCTTGTATGTGATTTAATTCAGCTCCTTTTTCGATAAATTAATAAACGTTAAAACAATAATTTTATTGAAAGGAGGAAGAGATGAACTTTAAATTGGGCGACAACGACAGATTTATTTATGAGATAAAGATCGAGGGCCAATTCCCGGACAGCTGGAAAAATTGGTTCAGCGGTCTTGATCTTATTGAAACGGACTCTGGTTGCAGCACCATTCGAGGCCCATTCGCTGATCAAAGCGAGCTTCATGGATTACTCAACAAGTTAAGAGACATGAATCTTAAGCTCATATCTGTAACGCGGATGGGGCCGTCAAGCATTCCACCCTAGCAAAAAAAGATCGCGTAAGCGATCTACTGATTGGGATTTCTTAAAGAATAAAACAAGACCACGAAAAAGTAAAAATAATACTGCAAAATGAGAGGAGTTAAGAAAATGAATTCAAACAGAAAGACCGCGATAATCGTGGGAGCATTATTTCTGACAGCGATTGTCACGTGGCTTATAGGCTTTACTTTAATAGAATCTAATATATCCGGTCCGGATTATCTGAGTACTGTTTACGAAAATAAAACCCAAGTGGTAATAGGGATACTTTTTGAATTAATTAATGGCGCGGCTATTGTTGGTATTGCGGTTATGCTGTTTCCAATCTTAAAAAAGTTTAATGAAAGCATAGCTCTTTGGTACATCGGCTTACGGGTTATTGAGGCCACAGTCCTTCTGGTTGGTTTAATCAGCCCCCTATTGTTAATAGCGTTTAGTCAGGAATATATAAAAGCCGGCGCTCCAGCCGTTTCCTCTTTTCAAACCTTAGGTACATTCGCTATAGAGTGGCGCAGCAGTTCCGGTCAGTTGGTTCCGATCTTTGTCAGCCTCGGCGGCATGATGTTTAGTTATTTATTGTATCAATCAAAACTAGTCCCACGAGCTATATCAATCTGGGGCCTTATCGGATACGCACTCTTGTTAACACTGGGATTGCTAGAGATTTT
>SDBV01002470.1_pt1 | contig 27655 bp, 47 predicted proteins | sample 2277081 | NCBI WGS metagenome assembly SDBV01 (sample SAMN10402039, study PRJNA504765) | marine sediment metagenome | isolation source: marine sediment core GS10_PC15, 223 cmbsf | place: Arctic Ocean: Southern Knipovich Ridge | collected 2010 | reverse complement strand
GGCCAAGAAGAAGGGCACCCGCAAGGGGCAGCGCCGCAAGACGGCGCGCAAAGCCTACGAGCCCAAGAAGGGCAAGAAGCGCAAGAAGGCCACGCGCAAGAAGGCGGCCAAGAAGGGCTCGCGCAAGAAGGCGACGGTGGAGCGCAAGAAGCGGACGCCCGCCGAGGAGCAAGCGGTACTGCGCGCCTGGCAGCGCGGCGACGGAGCCGTCTAGTCATGGCCGCGGACAACCGATACCGGCGGGGTTACTACTCCGTTTCGGGCTTCGATGCCTTTTGGAAGGATTGGGACAAGCTAGCTGCGTATTCGTCCCATCACATCCAGGCAACGATCAAGGGGAAGCCCGCGGCTCTCGCCGCCGCCAAGAAGTTTATGGCGGCCAACCCCCCGCTGCCGGACTACACGCCCGGCGGGGCGCGGGGTGTGGGGAACAGTCCAGCGCGTGCCTTGAACGGGTCATTAGCTGGCACACTGGCACGCAGGGCCGTGGCCCGGTCGAAGTCTGTCATTGTCGCATCTTCGGCGCGTGCCGCTGCGTTCTTGGCTGACAGTTCTGCCAGAGACATCTTAGTCGCGCCTGTATCCGCGTACCTCAACGTCCAGCTTTTGGTCACGTCATTGTAGTACATGAACAAAGCATCGGTAATGTATTTCCGGGGGTTCTCCCCAGGGCCCGGCGCGAGCGGGATCGTGAGAGACAGACGGTCTTTCAACAGGTCAGCCTCGACGTTCTCGAAGAAAGTATTCGGCAGTTCAGGCGGAAGGTCTGCGAACGGCATGACCATAGTTCTCCCTGGGGTTAGGTTGACGTCCTGGGAGAAGCCATTAGCGATGGACTGCACCACGAGGCCCTGGCCTTGCTTGGTCAGGGGGTCTTGTCCAATGGTCCCGACGCCACCCATGGCCATCAGTAGAGCCGCATGTTCCGGCAGCTGTAGGGTCTCAAGGGCCCGATCCAGTACAACCGCATCAACGGCTGCGCCGGGCAGGGGGGAACCGTCAGCGCCTACGGCAACGGTGGGGGTCTGGTCGATGGTGACGACCTTGTTGCCATCCAGGTCCAGTTCCAGGCCAAACTCACCACGAATAAGTTCAGTCGTGAGGGCCATAATCTCGTCGTCGGACGCGCTCTTAGTGCTGAGCAAGAAGCTGGCAATATTGACCATGCGGACGATGCGGTCCTGCGCGACGGGCGCAAGTTCGTCAAAGTCAGGCTTGGACTGACCGCCGATGATGCCGAAGGTATTCCGTGCGAGGAACCCATCGCTCTCAAGTTCCTTCTGCGAGAACGCATCCCACGCCTTAGAGCCTAATTGCATCGAGCCGACTTTACCCTTGGTGGTGGCGAACTTGGAGCCGGGGCGGTCTACGCGGCTTTCATAATGTTTAGCTGGATCGCCGCCGCCGTCAGCAGCCGCGTCCATCGCCGTCCGGAACTGCTCCAGGGCCTTAAAGGGGGCCTCAGGGTCGTTCGGGTTGGACTTTGCGGCGGAATTCATAAGGTGATAGACGCCCGTCGCGTCGCCGTCCAGATGGAGACCTTCCATCTTTCGGTCGGTCGCCAAGTCGAGCGCCTGTATGCGCGCATAAGACTGGCGGAGTTGTTCTGGATCGGTGCCGCCCAGTAGGACGGCGCTGTTGTGGGCCATCAGCGTAGAGCCACTGCCACGTTGGGCCAGCACTTGCATGACGCGGACTTCCGCGGCCTCGGGGGTCAGCCCCTCCTTGACCATCTCCGCAAGGCCCTCACCGTTCCACAATCCGAGGGCCTGCTTGTTCCACTGGCCGGTGGAGAGGACAGGCATTTGACCGCGGGCGATCATTCGATAGTTGGCTACGTTGGACCCCTTGGCCTTCATTGCGGCCCTGACGTTGTTGCGTAGGGTGTCGTATGCCTCACTGTCGCCGTGGGTCTCAAGGTGAGCCAGGACGCCAGCGTGAATGTCGGACAGGTTGTCATCAGGGTTCTCGTCCACACGAGCTAGGCGCTCCTCCAGACCCTCAAGGTCTTCGTGAGCAGCCAGGGTCTTCGTGCGACGCCGGGCCTGAATTTGCTTGTTGACCGCGGCCTGATACTTGTCCTTGGTGGCCGGGCGGGTCATTACGCTAGTGCCGTCACGGTTGGGGTCAGGGTACGCGGCCAGCTTGAGTGCAACAGCCGCGCCGGGACCATCCCCAGCAGCCATCGTAATCAGGGTGTTGTCAACGATAGCGTCGGCCCGCATCACTTTGTCGGGGGCATTCATCGGCAGGAAGCCAATGACCTTGCTGCGCATCGCCATCAGACCCTCGGCAGTCACAGGGACCACGCCGTTGGCGATTTCATCTTTGATTAATTCGGTCGCCGTACTTTCGGCGCGCAATTGGTGTAGCTCTAGGCGGCTCTGCCGGAAGTCAGCGACTTCCTTCTGCGAGAGCTTGCTAATGGTCTGGCCGTAGGCTTGCTTGAAGATTTCGTCCGCGCCCTCAAGCTGCTCGTTCAGGAAGGTCTCTACGGTATCATCAGGATCACCGGAGGGGGCCGTGTCCTTGATGCGAAGCTTTAGGTCGTTCTCGAAGTCCTCGTGCGCGAGGGTCTGAGCGGTGACGGACCGGAAGACGTTCTGTAAGACTTCGCGACTACGGAACTCATCGTTCGGAATGAACTTGCTAAAGTCCTTGGTGGCGATAGCCTCACGGGCACCGTCGCGATCTTCACGCACAGCGTTCTCAATCCGGATGGCTTCCTCAGCGTTCTCCTTCTTGATCTGCGCCAGTTCACGCGCGTTCGCCTCTTTAATCAGGCCAGGGAAGAACGATCCTAGGGCGTCCGCAAGACCGCCGGCGGCGCTACCAACGCGCGGATCGCGCCCGCTGCGGACCTGCTCACGACTAAAGTCCCGGCGCTGTTCCGTAACTTCACCCACGGCGACTTGGGCTGTCCCTGAGCGACTGCTGCGGCTCTGGCGCTGTCCGCCTGTCGAAAGTGCTAGATCAATAGCCATAGTTGTGTCCTATTTCTTGGCGTCGGATACGCTGGTACTTTGACTTGCAATACTAAAGCCCGCACCAATTACACTGCCGAAGAAGCCGAGGCTGTTGGACTTCTGCTTGGACCTGTTTGTCGCGAAGGTATTCAATGCGCGCGTGCGGCTGGCAACCTGAGAGGACAGTAGGCTCTCGGCCTTGCGGCGGCGGTTGCCCTCAATGATCGCTAGGTCGATGCCTTCGTAGAACCCAACCTCACCGGCGAACCGAGCCTCATTAGAGGTTCCGCCTCCACCCACGTCAGCCAGGGCCGCGATGTTGGACGCGTTGAGACGGTCGGCTTCACGAACGCGCTCGGCTTTCTTGCCTTGGGCAATCTCAATTTCTTCGTCACGCTGACGATCTAACTCCTGGATTTCCAGGTTGGACTGATCTGCCGCGCGCCGGTTCTCCTCATCCAACGCCTTGTTCTGCTGAATGGTGGAGAAGGCACTAAAGGCGACCTTCGCCAGTGTGAACAATAGTGCTGTGCCCATTAGCCTTGCCTCGAAATTTCGTTGAAGAAGCCGCGCCATGCCGCCGACGTAACAACGCTCGGCAAGGGCTGGTCGTTCTCTAGGGTGATGGTCACTTGGTCTGATTTGGACCAAATGGGAACCTTGAGCGTTGCCTTGTCCTCGATGGACGCAGCGCCGATGACGGTTAGAACGGAGCCTAGAACCTTTCCCTCAAAGGGATAGACATAGCTGTCTCGCGCTTCTGGCGCAATGGTTACCTTGAGAAACCCAGTCTTCACAAGGTGGAACGTAATGTCCCGCAGCTGGAGCCGTCCCGTGATGACCGCAGCATTACCCTCCTCGCGGAAGAAGATTTCCGATAGTTGAACGGACATATTATATGGGCGACCAACCCATACGGAGCCCGCGTCTAGGTCTCCTCGCGCGGCTACGACGTCATCATTCTCCACAGAGACGATGGTCGCGTTGGTGATGGCGGTGCCTGTGGGGGCCGTGATCGTACCATCGCACTTGTCGTCTACGTTCAGGGTGATCGTCGCGTCACCATTATCGGTGGCGGTCACGCCTGCGACGCCATCGGTGGCGTCATTGATGACTGTGGCTAACTCGCCCGCGTCAGCGATGTCATTACCAGAGATGTCGAACTCTTGGTTCGCCGTCGTGGTTGTAGTTGCGTGCGCGGTAAAGGTCTCACCGTTAATGATGATAGTCTCATTCGCCAGCACCGTGGCCAGCGTAAGTGTGTATCTGTCCGGATAGAAGACTGTAGGCTCTCTGCCGGGCTCTGCGAAGGCCGGTCCGAGGATAACCTGTAAGTCGTCGGCGTGGTCGTAGCTAGTGTCCCAATGGGTGCAGTCCTCGGCACTGACGTACGTGCCGGAGACAACCTCCCGCTGGTCCAGCAGAGGCGTAAAGAGAACCGTGGCGTCTTGGGCCTCCCGTTCAATCGGCATTTGCTCCAGGTAGATAACGCCGTCGTCACGCTCGATAATCAACACTAGAAAGCCTGACATAACGGCCATGCCGTGGATAAAGGCCGCGCTTTCGGACGCGCCAAAGGTATACTTGCTCCAGGCCGATTGCAGCTTTTCCGCACCGTCGAAGAACGTGCGGTATGTGAATAGAGCGTTCTGTTCACCTGTCGTCAGAATAAATACCGTAGAGGTTGTGGGGTCCGTGGCGATGGACAAGATGTCCGAACAGGTCAAGACGTTGGCCGTCGACATGGGTGTCCTCCCCGAAGAAGTCGTACCCGCGTTGTATCAGGCGATCTCCGCCGGTGTCCCCGAGAAGAACGTGTTCGGGTTCTTGGAGACTGCCACCCAACTGTCGATTGCTGGCGTCACCGATTTGGAAACAGCGGTGGATGGGTTGACGACGATCACGAACGCTTATGGCGTCGAGAACATCAGCGCGCAGGAAGCCGCCGACACGCTGTTCACCGCCATGAAACTAGGCAAGACGACCGTCGGTGAGATGGCCGCGTCGCTGTTCCAAGTCGTTCCAGCAGCAGCCGCCGCAGGGATCACGATCGAGGAAGTCTCCGCCGGACTCGCGGCGATCACCGCGCAGGGTACCCCGACCCGAGTAGCTGCGACTCAGATGCGGCAGGCGATCGTCGAACTCGGTAAGGCCGGCACGATCGCGTTCAAGGTGTTCGAGGAAGCGACCGGTCAGACGTTCCCGCAGTTCGTGCGGGGCGGCGGCACTCTCGAGGAAGCGTTCCAGGTTCTCGCTGCTGAGGCGGAGGCGTCGGGCGGTTCGATCTCCGACATGTTCGGTAGCGTCGAAGCAGGCATGAGCGCCCTCACGTTGACGTCGGCGACTGGCGCGGCGGCGTGGGGCAGCAACATGGACGCGATGGCCGACAAGACAGGCGCCGTGTCCGAGGGGTTCGACACGATGAACGAAGGTATTGCCCGCGGATGGGACAGGATCAGCGCGATCATCTCTGTCGCACTAATAGAGATCGGCGAATCCCTCGCGCCCGTGGTGGAGGATTTCTTAGAAGCGTTCGGTGAGAAGATCCCCGGCGCCGCCGCACAGGTGGGTGAGGCGTTCACGACGATCATCGGTTTCGCTGAACGGGTCGGCGCCGGATTCAGCATCGTGAAAGACGCGTTCGACGGCGTCGACGGCGCGGCACGGACCGCGGCCGGTGGGATCGGACTGGTCAGCGCTGCGATGCTGGTCCTCATGGCGCATCCGATCATCGGGTTCCTCGGCCTTGTGGCGTTGGCGCTGGCGGAGATCGGGAACAACGCGAAGAACGCGGAACGGCTCGGCGACACCTTCGCCGCCAACCTCGACGAGATCGGCGACGCTGCTGTGGCGCTGATGACCACGTTGACCGATGAGGAAGGCATCGACGAGTTCGCCGGTATCTTCGAGGATATCGAACTGTCGGTCCAGGACATGGTAGACGCGATGCTCGCAGGCGGAATCGTCGTCGATGAGTTCAAGGACAAGCTGGCCCTCGCGTCGCTTCAAGGCGATATCAGCAGCATCGAATACAAGTTGGTGCAATTGGTGTTGGATGACCTCGGTACGGAAGTCCGGTCAGTGACCGGCGACCTGTTCGTGTTGGCGCAACAGGAAGAAATCGCCGAGAAGGGGGCACGGCTCCTAGCGCAGTCTGGCGGTGCGGCCGCCGACGGTATCGGCCTGATCGGAGGAGCTGTCGACGACCTCGACCTCGACCCGATGGTGAAAGAAGTAAAGAAGATCATCGGCGTGTTCGCAGAAGTCACCAAACAGGTCGATCTGACATTTGATGAGATCATCGCCCGGTTCGACGAGAACATCACAGCGTCCGCAGATTGGACGTCGTTCGTCGCGTCGGTGATCGATGCCGGCATGGACGATGTCGCCGCCAACCTGATGTCGTTGCCGGAGTCGCAACGTGCCGCGTTCATGCGGGTCATCGCCGAATCACCCGGACTGTTGGCGGAGTGGGAAGCGGCTCTCGATCCGGACTTCTCGTTGGTCGGTTTCCAAGCTGCGGCGAGCATTCAGGCAGCGTGGGACCGGTTCGATTTCCGGTTCGACCTGCCACGTCCCAGTGTCGGTGCCATCTCGTCGGGGAACATCACGAATCAGTTGGTAGGTAGCGTCGGCGGCATCCAGTTCGGGCATTCAGGGGGGATCGTGCCGGGGCCGCGTGGCGCGGAGAAGTTGATGGTGTTGCAGGGCGGCGAGGAGATCACGCCGCTCAGTCAGACCGGCCGTGGCGGTGGCGGTGTGACGATCGTTCAGCACATCGCCGGTTCGATTTTGGCGGAGGACGAAGTATTGGAGATCGCCCGTCAGGGTTTGCGTGACGCCAAGATCGACGGCGGAAGTCTCGAGTTCTAATGGCGAATCCCACACTGCTCGCCGAGTTCGCTCCGGGCAAGAACTGGAACGACGTGATCGTCCCGAACGGCGCAGACCTCGACGGAACCGGCGACTACGCCTCCATGCCCGATTCGGCAGCCATGAGTCCCGTCGGGGACCAAGAAGGCCGGTTCATCCTGACACCCGATTCGTGGGCCCCCGCAGCGAACAACGACCCCTACTCCAAGTTCGCGGCGAACCCCGAACTCGGAATCATCTTCCGAATCCGCACGGACGGGAAACTGCAACTCACCTACTCCGAGGACGGGATCACCTGGGAGACCGATGTGGTATCCAGCACCACCACGGGATTCAGCGCTAGCACTACCGCCGCTATCGCCTACACCCTCGATGTCAATGGCGGCACCGGAGGCATCGGCCTGGTGACGTTCTTCTACTGGCAGGGAACCTTCGCACCGCCGCTGGCGCTCTCCGATTGGACCCAACTTGGCACCGCACAGGACACCACCGGATCAAGCGCACCAACGTCGGTCAACGACTCGACGGCCGATCCCGAGTTCGGATCGGCATCATCGGGCTCGGAAGTCGCCGGGATACTCCACGAAGCGGCGTTCTACGCCCCGCTCCAAGCAGACGGCGGCACGCTCTTGGCCAACCCCCGATTCCACGATCCGTCTGTCTGGACGATCGGAGACACCGGCACAGGACTCGACTTCCAGGGCAACGTCTGGACGTTGCAGGCTAACGCGGTGATCATCGGATCGTGGATCGACATCTCGTCCGACGTCCGACCCGGTTACAGGGTGAAGCGGGGACGTCAGACACCGTTCACACGGATGCGGCCGTCGACGCTGACCTGCAGACTCGGTGACTCGACCGGGAACTACGATCCGGAGAACACAGGCGGCGCGTACACCGGCGACCTGAAACTAGGTGTGCCAGTCCGGTTCCGCACGAAGCACAACGCTGTGATCTACCCGGAGTATTACGGGTTCGCGCAGAGTTGGATCGTTGAAGCGCCCGGGAAGAAAGGCGACACGTTCACGACGTTGAAGGCCAGTGACGGACTGAACATTCTGCAACGCGACGTCCTCGAGTCGCCGTGGCAGTCTCTGGTCGGTTCTCTGAATCCGCGGGTGTGGTACAGGTTCGACGAGAACGCGGGGACCATCCTCTACGACAGCTCGGGGAACGGTCACGACGGCGAGATATTCGGCACACCGACCGGGTTCCGCGCTGCTGGCCCTATCGCCGCGGACGGCAGCACCGCGCTGACGTTCGACGGAGTGGACGACTACGTCGAGTTGCCGCAGGGAGCGAAGATCCTCACCGATCCGTACACGATCTGTGTGTGGGTGAAGACATCATTCGATTACGCCGGCCGCGGATTCGGCGGATATATCTGGGCGCAAGCCGAGGTGATCGGCGGAGATTTCACACTCACCAAGGGATACCATTACGGGTGGATCAACGACGGTCCTGGCGCGTCGGAACACAAGTTACAAAACGCGGCGCGGAGCTCCACATCGCTGAACGCGGTCAGCATGGGGAACTACCCCGCAGACCCAGACGATCTCGATGACGGCGTGTGGAGGATGGTCGCTATCGCTGTTTCCTCTGCCGGTGTGTTCGACAGGATCATCAACGGGGTGGACGTCGGAACCCAGGACACCGAAAACCCGATGACGTTCTCTTCGGTCACGAAGTTCTTCCTCGGGACCAGCCGGCCGGACGGCAGCGCATGGTGGGTCGGCGAGATGGACGAGTTCCTGATCTTCGACTCACGGATCGTCACTCCGACACTGCTCGCCATGTACGAAGCGGCGACTGTCCCCTGGAACGGTGACACCACCGACGGCCGAATAACTCGGGTGCTCGACGCGGTCGGATGGCCCACCCTCCAACGGGACCTGTCGGTAGGGGTATCATCGATGCAATCGTTGACCACGACGAACCAGACGGCGCTCGCCGCGATCTACGACGCCGTCGACACCGAAGACGGAGAGATGTTCATCGCGGCTGACGGACGGCTGACCTTCCGGAACCGCAACGACCGCGACGTGTCCGCCTACGCTGCGACATTCTCTAACGACGGATCAGACATCCCGTACCAAGATCCGAAACCGACCCGCGACCCGACGCTCCTTCGCAACCTCGCGTTAGTCACCGACTCGGACGGGATCGTCTGGGAAAGCAAAGACACCGATTCGATCACGGCCCACGCCCGCAGGAACGTCACACGGACCACGGACACGGCTGTCGCTTCGGAACCGAAAGACTACGCCGACTGGCTCGCCGCCGAGTTCGGCACCGTCCGCACATCGCTGAAACTCACCCTGAAGCACGGACGCACCACGTCGGACGCCGCGTGGGCCGCGATGCTGTCCCGCGAGTTGGGTGATCTGGTGAAGGTCGAGGTCACACCGATTCACGGCGGGTCGCAAGTCTCACACGACATGTTCGTCGAGGAGCTGACAATCACCGGACTCGGCGTCGCTGGCAAGGAGATGATCATCGGCTTGTCGCCAGCGAAGAATCAGCGGATGTTCACTCTCGACGACGACGTTCTGGGCGAGCTAGACGGCGCTAATGAGGGGCTACTCGGATGGTGAGATCGCTGCGAGCAGGTCAGCCGACCTCCACACACGCGGGATGTTCGAGCTGTCGTATCCGACTAGACGGGTGCCCCAGAGGAACGCTTCGATGATGAAGAGCATGTGGATCATGGCCCAACCATATCACACCGGGGAGGCATAAGTCAATGGTGAAAGAGAAGACGATCAGAGACTTCGGATCTCGGGAGCTGCCGGTCACGTTCATCGGCAAAACCGCGCAAGTGCTCGCCTACGTCAATCACGGCCGCTGGCTCGCGGACTGCCCCGAATGCCGCACCGGACTCCAACTGCCCCGCGGCGAACATGTGCGGCCGATGACAAAAGTCCGCGTCGGCGGCCCGGTGATCGAAGTGAAACCGAAATGGGTCCTGTCGACGTCGAACCCGGAGTGCCCGGTGTGTGATCTGCCGGTGAAGGTGATGTGGCCGAAAGACGTCGATCTGGTCGATGCGGCACTCGAGGTGCGGCTACGGTTGACGAATCGTAATTGGCGTCCTGGGGAGTCTGTTCAGGCTTTGATCGATGAGACTGCGAGGCACCAGTAATGGCATGGACGAGCCCGAGGACGTGGGCGGCGGGTGAGACGTTGACGGCGGCTTTGTTGAACACGCATCTGCGCGACAACCTGAACGCGATCCGTGAACGGGAAGCGTGGTTCTCCGCCGCTGCAGGGAACATCGCTACCGGCACAGGCACGCATCGGTTGAACGCGTTCGAAGCGCGGACGATCAACACCTGCATCGCGTTCGTCGATACCGCGCCTACTGGGGCGACGGCGATCTTCGACGTGAACAAGTCGGGGACGACGTTGTATACGACGCAGGGGAACCGGCCGACCATCGCTATCTCCGGATTCGCATCAACGGAAACAGCGCCTGACGTCACCGCGTGGGCCGCGGACTCGTACCTACAGGCCGACATCGATCAGGTCGGCTCGTCCGTCACTGGCGCCGATGCGACGCTCGTCGCGATCTACACGAAGGACTGACTGATGGTTGACATCAACAACTCTGAGGCGTTCGCCTTTGGCCGGGACTACTCCGGTTCGGGCAACTGGCTAGATCGGGCGAATGGTCACGACGGAGTGATTACCGGGGCGACATGGGTCGATGCCGGGGCCGCGTCATATTTCGGGTTCGACGGCAACGACCAAATCGCGATACCCAACGCCGCCGGTCTCAACTTCGCGTTGGCCGACAGTTTTACGTTGGGTGTCTGTTACGAGATGACCGACATCTCCGCCAAGCAGACATTGATGAGCAAGAAGGATGTCGACGACAACACGGACGGATACTGGGTAGGGTCGCTGACCGCATCTGTGGCGAACGTCAAGATCAGCGACGGTGCCAATTCGACGCAAGACCCTTCAACGGGAACCCCGGTCAACAACACTGTCCACACAGTGGTTTATGTCCGCGACCGTGCTGCTGATGATGTCAACACGAAGCTGGACGGCGAAACGGGAACAGGGAAAACAGACACCTTGACTGGATCAAGTACCACCACCAGGGCGGTCCGTTTGGGTGCGAACCACATAACCACTAACTACTTCTTGACCGGCCGGATCTACTCGTATTGCATCATCCGCTCCGCACTCTCAGACGCGGAGGCCGTGATTCTGGACTTGCAGTTGCGGAACCAAACAACCGCAGCATCTGGAATTGACGAAAGCCGCCTGGGCAGCCCCGAAGGCTGGGGGTTCGTCAGGATGGGATTCGCCCTGTTCGCCGCACGGCCCCGGCTCGTCCGTCCCGAAGGTCTGCTCCTGCCGGAACGGCTCATCATCCCGGGGACAGCATGACACTCAGCCGCAACCAGGAGAAACAGCTCCTCGACGACGTCGCCGCGATCCTCGTCTGCTTGCAAGGGAACGGACTCGGCTCGTCCGAAGGCGTCATCGAACGCGTCGACGTACTCGAACGGGCCGACGAGACAACCGCGCTGGAGGTCCGGAGTCTCCGCACAGAGTTCCGCGAGTGGCGGCTGAAGGTCAAGTGGTGGGGCATCGGTTACACGGCCGGCGCGGTCGGCATCGTCTACGGAATTAACAGGTTCATACCAGGAGGAACACCATGACTGAAACGATGGACGTCGAACGGCGGTTCGTGGATCTGCTCGAACCGACCCTGCCGGGGACACTGCTGTTGCCCGACGATTGGGACAGCGTGCTCGGTACGTCGCTGCGGCCGACCCACAAGCCGTACAAGGACTGGTCCGACCCGTACATTCAGAACGAGTTCGCCGTCATGCACTACGGCGGGCAAGGACCGTACTCGGCGGCGATCGCGCCGTTCACGTTGGACAAGACGATCAGCAAGGTCATCCAATGGGAATTGATGCACACTGGCGGCTCACGTAATTGGCGGGGACTCGCCTACGCTGGCGCGTTCGACGAAGAGGGCAACGTACTTGTCGCCCGCGGATTCCACATGTACGGGGCGCACCGCGGCGACTTCGACGGCGACGGCATTTCGGCGAATAAGGAGGGTATGCCGTGGTTGTGGGTCGGCGGCGAACGCAACTTAGGGCCGTCGCAGGACGCGTTGGACGCGTTCGAGCTCATTGTGATTGCCGCTGAAGCCGCGGAGAACACCCGGTACACGCGGATCATCGGTCACAAGGAGATCCAGGGCGGCACTTCCTGCCCCGGTACGCGGGGTATGGCCTACTTGGAACGGCATCGCACCTCCGAGACATTCCGGAGCAAGTGGAACGGCACACCGTTGCCACCGGAGCCGGGCAGCGTGTGGGAGGCGTTCCCGACGTTGCGGAAGTTCGACGGGTGGAAAACAAACGTCGACCTGCGGCCGTTCGTGCGGAACATGCAGGCGTTGCTCGCCAATAACGGTTGGAAGTCAGCGAACACGTTTAACAGTAAATGTCAGGCGGACGGCCAGTTCGGTAACGGGACGCTCGGCGCGCTCCGCGGATTCAAGGCGGCCCGCGGCCTGTCCGGCGACGAATGCGGACCCGACACGTGGCAGGCACTCAACAACCTATAGGAGGAAGAAACATGACAAGCAATCAACTGAAGGCAACATTGGTGGACCTGCTGTGGAAAGCAGCGAACACGTTCTGGCAGACGTTCGCAGCCGTGTTCGTAGTGACGGACTTCTCGTCGGCGAAGCAGGTCGGACTGGCAGCGTTCGCTGCGGGCCTGTCGGCGGTGAAGACGTTCGTCGGTGAATACCTACGGAACAAGGTCTAACAGATCCCTCCCCAGGGACTAGTACGGGCGCCCCACTGGGGCGCCCTACTAGCGTCCAGATTCCCTGGCACGTTGCCCGTCCTCTAATGCGGTCGTTCGTGAAGGGTCGGACGTTCGCAGCGCGTTCCGTCTGCGAGCTTCATGCCGCAAGTGAGCGGCGGCAGCTCGGTCGCCCGGATCTTGGCAGCTAGACGATGTACCTGTTCGGTGTGATGGTATCCCCACCAGGTGTGAGCCTCTGATGCTATGGCTTGGGCTGCTTCGTACCGTTTCCAGGCGTCTCGTTCTTCTGCCTTCAGGTCTTGGTCGCTGAGGGGTTTGAGGTTAGGCGTGGTGGTCATGGTGTCCTTTCTGTGCCTTCATATCTTCGGGTGTCACGTCACAACGGCAACACTGCTGATACTCAACCAACATGCCTTCGATGCTCACGAAGTCCCTGTCATGCCAGCAATGCTCATGTGGCTGGTCGGTGCGATGTTCGTCATCATCGAAGATGTAACCTCGGAGTGATGTGAGCGTTTCTTCGAGGTTGTTGAGGGTGGTGGTCATTGTCTCAGCGAGTTTGTCGATGGTGGTGGTCATGGTGTCCTTTCTGTCCATACCCCAACGATATCACACTTCCGCACCGTATGTCAACTAGAACAGGGTCGGCTCCACCAGCACGAAATCGGCCGTCCGCCCATAATGCTTACACTTCACCGTCACAATCTCATGGCCCAACGAACGCAGATTGCCGATCCGCGCCGAGTAACGGGGCATCTTCAACGTCAACAGCAACCCGCCGCAGACGGGGCCGCCGTTCTTCAGGAGGTTCAGTATCCGTGTCTCCTGACTATCCATCGCTGGTTCCTTTCGTTGTTGGTTCGGGCCGTGGGGTTGCCCTCAACTTCCCCACGGCCCGAACCGTTTTGCGGGCAGAGCGACAGCCAGAAAGGGAACCGCCGACACCCGCACACCTGTCCTATCCGTCGAATGGTTTCTCCCACTCGTCCAACACCTCGTTCATCCGCTTCTCAATCTCGAGCGCCTGCTCCTCCGTCATCTCACCAGCAGCCCACGCCTCGACCCGCGAGTCGACCACCTCCGCCCAGAACAGCTTCGTCTCGTTGGCGTCACCCTTGAACTTCACGAACAGCCACTTCCTCACCGCGTCCGCCGGCGTGTCGGTGATCTTGAAGATCCCGGCCATGCTCGGACGGCCCACCGCGAGCTCGTCGGCGTTGCTGGTTTCCTGATCCTCGAAAAACCCGACGTCCCACACGCCCCAACCCCACCCCGACCCCTCAGCGCAGTTCTTCCCGGCCGAACACTTCCATGCTGGCTGTGCCCTCTTACCCTCATCGGGGTTCCGGTGCTTCTCACGGTTGTCGATGACAGGCGTCTGGGTGCCTGCTGAGGCGCACGCAGGGCAGAACAGGCCATCCGATACCTTCAACGCTTCACGAGGTCCAGAATCGGCGGCTCCGGCTTGTGCCATCTCGACGTCCGTGTACAGGCCCGACAGTTCAGCCGGGAACGCCTTACGCAACGCCAACGACTCAGCACACTTAGCGATCATCGTGTGTTCCATCTTGCGCCACATGAACGCGCCGTCGTCACCCAGATCAGCCGGCGCGTACTCCGACCATCTCGCCGTCGCCGTGTACCCGTACCGTTCACCGTCCGACGCGATCCGGTACACCGTCACCGTCGCCGAGATCGGATGCCCGTCCTTGTCGTCAGCGAACACCGGATCATCAGACCCGGCCATCAGACCCGAACGGGCAGCGGTGACACGGAACCCGTCGATCCCCGTTTGGATCACCATCCTGCCGGCACGGTAGATGAGGTATATCTGTTTGGCGATCGGATCGAGTCCGGTCCGGGCACATTGGTAGAAGAACACTTCGAGGTCGGGCGCGGTGGCTTGCGGGTTGATCTGCCGGATTAGTGTCTTGGTCGCTTCGGGCAGATTGACATCATCCGCCGCGGCCGGTTCGATCACCACCGGATGCACCGTCGGGTGATCGATGACTTCGACCATCTCGCTGGCGACTGACGCTGTCTCTGATTCCTCAGCGGTGCGCCTCACGCGATCGATCGCGTTCTGATCGAGTTGCCGACTGTCGACCGCGTCCTGTAGTTCGTCCTTGTCCATCTTCGACCGGCCCTTGATCTCGAGCCGTGCCGCTTCCTCACGCAGCTCTCTGATACTCGTCATGTCGTTCCTTCCTGTTGCCTCTCACCCTACACCTCACGCGTCTTCCTTGAGTCGGGCGCGTATCCGCGGCTTCCCCGTCTTCACCCAACACGGACGGCACCGCTCATGTCTCGCCATCCGATGCGGCGGCGGCCAGGGGATAATGCCGTCTGCTGCGACGATCCGCAGTCCGGTCCTCCCACATGCCGCGGTATATGACTTGCCTTCCATCCACGGCCGGATCATCGGCTTGAACTCGATCGCGTGGAACGTCTTCGGCCATCGCTTCGACACGCCGATGAGCGGCGCAAGGAACATCGCTTCGATGAGGTTCATGGTGTGATCGGTTCCTGAGTCGTGACCGTCGAATGCACCTCACCGACCCACGGGCCATCCAAATCGCCGTCGTCGGCGATCTCATGCTTCACCACCCGCATCGGCAACCCCAACGCCTTCGCGGCCTTCTGAAGCGGCGTCCACTTCCACTTGATCTCAGCGACCTTCTGCTCGATCGCCCACATCAGCGCGTCGAGCGGCCCTTCGTGCGCCTCCGCTGACATCTCGTTGGCGAGCGGTTCCGCGTTCGCGATGCCTTGCAGGATCGCGGCCGTGTTGTACGTCCGTTTCGTCGGCCCCGACTTCTCAACCGTCCGATACCGCTCACCCGTAACACGCGGCCGGACCACCCCGCCGAACTGGCCCCGCTCCGGTTCCTGCGAACCGAGCGTTTCCGGCCCGTACTCCGACTCCGGGTCCTCCGCCTCCATCACCGCCAGCTCGTTCCAATCCTTCCGAAGTGACTGCAGCCGCACTTCGATGGCGCGGACGTCACCGGCGGCGTCAGGAATATCAGGGACTTCGATGGTTAGGGCTTCGAGGTTCTTCGTGGCTCGTTGTAGGGCTCGGATCATCTTCTCAGCTTCAGTCATGCGTTAGCTCCTCAGCGAATCGGACGTGTTGTCCAACTTGAAGACGGCGTCCTTCCCATGGATTTTTGCCATTACTGCTCTGTTGCGATGTAGGCGATGGAGTCTGTGAGATATCCGGCTGCTCGGGTCGCGTCGGCGAACCTCAACGGAATCGTAGACAACTCCAAACCCTGTTCCGGGTCGTCGTTCAAGACGCGTCGCACCGAACCGGCGCAGCCCTGCACCGGATCGTCGAACGCCCATAGCCACGCGATCCGTGCCAGCCTGCTACCTGTCTGGCGGCAGATGTAGCAGCCACGGTCATCAACAGGGCCGTGTTCGATCTCGCCGATCACCTGAGTCACCCCCTGATAGCGTTGGTGTTCGGCAGCGCGGGTGCGGACTTTGGCGCCGAGCGTCATACCAACGCCGCGGAGTAGTGCGCGGGCGTTGGGGATGCTGCGGCCCTCCACGATCGGGACGCGGGCGATGCCGGTGTCTACGAATTGGTCGATGAGGAGATGGGTGATCATGATGTCCTTTCTGGGGTGAGTAGTCGCCAGCCGCAGTTGGTGTCCAGTAGACGGCTGCAGCAGATCAGCTCACTCTCGTAGCCTTGCCGATGTGTCTCGCACCACCAGACCCGTTCGCTTGCTTCGAGTAGGTCCGCGCACTCTGCGGCTGCTAGGTGGATGGTTTTCTCAAACCCCCTGATCTCGAGAGTGCCGAAGACTCCCAGCGCGTCTCGTATCTGTTGTGGGTCCATCATGATGTGCTTTCTGTTGGGGTGAGTAGTCGCCAGCCGCACGCTTCATGATTTCCGAGCACGAGGTCTGGACTGCACTTAGCGAAACCTGCTGGCTGCGTTATCCGTGCGCACCACCACACTCGTTCGCTTGCTTCGAGCAGGGACGCGTACTCCAATAGAGCCTTCGCCGCTGGATAACGAATCACTCCGTTCTCCCACCAATCGTCCATCGCCCGAGTATCGTGGAGGGCCGGGATGTCTCCGATGGCTTTCCTGAGTTCTTCCACCTTCATGATGCGCTTTCTGTTATGTCGGCGGTCCATCCTGAGAACGGTGCCGGCCGATTGACGATTTCGCCGACGAGTTCCACGGGGAAGCTGTCACCGGGAATGTGATTAGGGAAGTCCTGATCGTCGCGGTCGATGGTGAGGGTTCGGTGTTCGTGTATGTCGGGTAGGTCGATCCAGACGAACCGCTTCGACCTGGCGACCATCACCGCACGAGTCCTCATCCGAGATCTCTTATAAGGACGGCCGCCACTACGAACACTGTCGCGAACCAGAGCGCTACAAGTATCAGCCATCTTCGGTACGTCATGCGTGTTCCTTTCTGTCCCCGTCACGGTATCACGGACAGCCTTCAGAGTCAACACTGAAAGGGTTGCACCCCGAACCCGACCCGTGATACCATCGCCGTATGACACAACCATCTTCACACGGCGCGCCGCCAGTCAACCAACAACGCGCCGCATTCCGACAACACCCGCAACGCACCAACCAGGACTGGGCGACCAAATGGGGCATCAGCCGAGAACGCGTCCGACAACTACGAAAAGCGTTAGGGCTCGCACCGTCGTCGCAGATCCAACGGCAAATCAGAGCTGAGAAACGGGCTCGCGATGACGCTCAGAAGGCGATCGACGCGGCCCGCCTGTCGGATCGGACCTGTCCGGTGGACGCTGCGCCGGTTCCGGTGAGTCGTGATCTGACGTGTTCGGCGGAGTGTGCGGGGGTGTATCGTTCGACGTTCACCTACCGAGTCAACCGATGAGCCGCGTGCGGCTGCTCGGCGGAACAGCGGATGGGCAAATCATGGAAGTGGCCCGCGGAACAGCGACAGTTCGTATTCCCATACCCCCGAGTGCGCCCACTCTCGCACAGAGGAATCCGACGGCCAGGGCCGAGGGTCCGCGCATTGAGGAATATTCGGTTGAGGGCTCGGTCGCAGTTGCTCGTCATCATCGGCTGTGTGACGGTTGTCGGACGGAAATCATCCGCTACCCCGACGAATGCACCCAGTGTTACGGCAACGATCCCTATGGGAGCGCGTTCTGTCCGAACTGTGATTTCTGCTGTGGCTGCTGACGCCCTTCAGTTCGACCTACAAGACGGTGTCCTAACCACAGACCTCCACTTCGCGATCGTCCCCCGATGGATCTGCCGCCACCCCGACCTCACCGCCCAAGCGGTGCGGCTGTACGCGGTGCTCGCTGATCATGCGAACACGGACGGGAAGTCGTTTCCGAAACGTCGCACGCTGGCCCGCGAATGCGGAAGTCAAGTATCGACGATCGACCGTGCGTTGATGCTCCTGATCACGACGAAGTGCATGTCGATTCATCATCGGAAGGGCCGCTCGTCGGTGTACACGATTCATCGTGTGCCGCCGGGTAGTGTCGTCACCAGTGAGGAGGGTCCGTTTAGCACTAAACGCACAGGTGAGGAGACTAGTGTCGTCACGGGTGAGGAGACATCTAAGAAGAGTAGGAAGGAAGAAGAAAGAACGCGCCTGTCAGATTTCCCGAAGGAATCCAGATCAGAGATGTGGAGCGCCTTTGTCGGATCGTTCGGTGTCCCGGTCGGAGCGATGGAGCACCGCTACCGAGATGCCTTGCTCGACGCACTCAAGGCCGGAATATGGCCGTCGCAAATAGATCCGGCTCGCCGCCGCTACCGTGAGGGCTGGCCGACGGTGGCGTGTAACCCGCAGGCGTTGGTGAACAACTGGAACACGTTCGGTCCGACGAGCCGCTTACAGGATGTGCCGGCCGATATCCGCCACCTGTACGAAGGAACAGAAGCATGAGCGAGGAGCAAAGGGTCTGTGAAGGGTGCAGTGGCACCGGTTGTATTGGCGAACATACAACGTGGGAGGATCGGGCGATGGGGTGTCCACATCGGTACGGTTGCAAAATGTGCGAGGAGTGTGATGGGTGGGGCTATCGTCCCGAGCATTTTCGCGGCGATCTCTGCGGCTGTCCCTGCGGCACCTGCTCTCCCGATACGCCTACCCCCGGAGTGTCTATTGACAACCTCGGCGACCTCTCCAGGTACGTCAAGCCGATGAACTACCCTCCGACAACCATCGGAGAAGAGGAAGAACGGACGTTCGCGTCGGGATTCGGGAACGGCTGATGGTGTGGTTTGATGGTGCCCGCTGCTACGGCGCCGACCCCGACCTGTGGTTCCCGACGACCGGCGGCACCGGCGTCGCGGCGAAGAAGATTTGTAACGGCGACACCACCCGCGGTCCCTGCCCCGCCAAAGCCGAATGCTTGGAGTACGCGACGTTCGTGAGGCCGGTGAAGGAGGAAGGCATTTGGGGCGGAACGGGACGAATCGAACGCCGCCGACTGCGAAAGGCCGCCGCGTGAATGTCGCGCAGTGGACCCGCGGCGTCCTCGAAACGTTCGCCGGGGAGTGGTTCACGATGGAGCAGCTACACACCGAAGTCGAATCCCGGGCCGGTCAGCCGTGTTCGTACGCGGCTGTTGACCGGGCGGTGTGGCGGGGAGTCACGTCGGGTGTGTTGGTTTGTCGTTGGGATTTGTCGGCGCCGCAGGATCATCTGAACCGGCGGAGGGAGTACCGATGGGCATGAGACTTCTCGACCTCTTTTCTGGTGCCGGTGGAGCAGCGATGGGTTACCACCGGGCTGGCTTCGCTGAGATCGTCGGCGTCGACATCGTGCCACAACCGAACTACCCGTTTACGTTCATACAAGCCGACGCGATGACATATCCGCTTGACGGTTTCGACTTCATACACGCCTCACCGCCGTGTCAGGCATATTCAGCGATGACACGGGACCAGGACAGCCATCCGGACCTCATCGAACCGACAAGACAGAGATTAGAGGAACAGCCAGCCCCGTTCATCATTGAAAATGTGGTTGGTGCGCCACTTCGAGGATATCTGATGTTGTGCGGTTCGATGTTTGGTCTGGATATTCAGCGACACAGATATTTTGAAGCTGGCAAAGGGTTGGCGATGTGGTCGCCAGGTGAATGCGATCACGGTTGGTGGGAAGAGGGTCGGCCGTGGACGATCACGGGGAATCTCTACAACAAGGATCAGCGCCATAAGCACTCGTTTAAGCCGTCGTTGGCTAGGGCAGCAGCGTTGCTACAGGTGCCGAGGGGTTGGTCAGCCCACGAATATGCTCAGGCGATCCCGCCGGCGTACACGGAGTGGATCGGCCAGCAGTTCTTGGAGCAACGATGAGCCGCGTGAACCGCGCCGAGCTCCGCGAGCAGGCACGCATCCGTTCGGGCGGTTGGTGTGACTGGCCCGCGCACGAAGGCCATGCTGGCGACGAGCTCGCCCACTTTCATTCGATCGGTTCCGGTGGCAATCCGGATGGCAGCAGGGACGCTCCGAACAACTGGGGTTTCATGTGCACCGATGCGGCTCGGGTGTCGGACGGTGAGCACGGTTCGGGTGGCGCGGTGCAGTACCGCCTGTTCATGATCCAACTGTTAGGGGCGAGGGTGTTTGATGGGATGAGTGTGGATCGTCGGGGTTGGGAACGGGCCGAAGCGCTACGCCGACACATCGAAAGGCTCTATCCATGACCGAAGTGATTCAGGGTGACGCCCGCAACATGGACTTCTTAGACGATGACTCCGTTGACCTAATCGTTACGTCGCCGCCGTATTGGGGTTTGCGGTCGTATCGCGACGACGGCGAGCACTATTCGGGCCAGGTCGGTTCGGAGGACACACCGCAGCAGTTCGTCGATGAGCTGGTCGGCATGATCGACCCGGAGTGGCGGCGGGTGTTGAAGCCGGTCGGCAGCTTGTGGTTGAACCTGGGTGACAAGTACGCCGGCGCTGGGCCGAGAAACAATGAGGGCTTCAATGAACGATGGCATGGCTCGTCGGCTGTGGGCAAGAAGGCACAAGAGCAGGGCCGCCCCGATTCCATCATGGATATTGCAGGTAGGTCGCTGGCTGGTGGGGCGCGCACTAAGTCGCTGCTCGGCTTGCCGTGGCGTGTAGCGCTAGCCCTCATAGACCGCGGCTGGATCTTGCGTGCCGAGGTGATCTGGGACAAGCCGAACGGACTACCCGAGTCGGTGCAGGATCGGGTGCGGCGGTCACATGAGCAATGGTTCCATTTCGTGTTGGAGCCGCAGTACTTCTCAGCAGTAGACGAAATACGGGAACCCACAACAAGCGATTCTCCCATTGGGCGCGAAAACGCTCGCGGCCTTGAGAGCCGTAGGGCCGTCGTTAGAGGCGAAGGCGATGGTCACGCCTGGTCGGTGAACTACAGCAACCCGCTCGGCCGGACGCCGGGGAGTGTGTGGTCCATACCGACAGATCCTTTGCTGGTTCCTGATGGGGTGAGGGAGCAGTTGGGGTTGGTGGATCATTTCGCCGCTTTTCCCCAGGAGTGGCCGAGACGTCTGATCCTCGGATGGTCCCCGTCTGCTATCTGCGAGGTGTGCGAGCAGGGATTGGTTCCCGTTACTGAGATCAGCCAAGAACTCACTGGTCACACCAACAGACGGGTCAGTGGCAAGCGGGACCGAAACGAGTGGGACAGCAACGACCGTGGCTTCAACGCCTCGGGTTATCCGATTACCCGATCCTCGGCAATCATTACGGGCTACGAGTGCGACTGCCCGGAACCCGGAGAGACCCGTCCGAGTGTGATTTTGGACCCGTTCGGCGGCACCGGCACCACTGCGGGTGTTGCACGCATGTTGGGCAGGCATGGCATCAGCGTCGATCTCAGCGCCGATTACTGCCGCCTAGCCCGTTGGAGGATCTTCGAGTCGGGGCATTTCTCGAAGGCCGAGGACCGGTCATGGGCGGATCGGCAGACGACGCTGATCTAACCGTCGCGGTTCTTGCGCCGTTCGGCGAGTTCGTCGATCTTGTCCCTGACGATTTCCCGGGCTGGCACCGTCTCCGTCTCGACACGCTCGGTGGACAGTCCGTCCTCCAACCGCCGCTTGTCAGTGAGGACTCCGAACGCGATTGTGAGGTCCTTGAGTTCGCGGCCTTCGATCGGGAAGCCCAGGGTGATGCTGTGTTCCATTTGCGCGAGTCGGCTTTCTAGGAGCGCGACCATGCGGTTGCCGACTTCGGCGCGTCGGCGTTCGTTGAAGTCCTTGAACCCCTGCGACTGCTCCGTCCGAACCTTGATACCGGCTTTGACGATCCACTTACGGACCGTGCGGCCAGTCACACCGTTCTCGACGCCGACCTGATCGGACGCTTTAGCGAGGCTGAGGCCGCCGGCGACTAACGCGGCTGCGGACTCGGCTGCGGCTTGTCGATGGTCAGTTGGCATCGGTCCTCAATGTAGGTGACGGGTTCTTCGTTGCCGCAGCGTCCACAAATCCAGACGCCTCGACTGAGGTCGAGTTGCCGGTACACGCACGGCGAGCATGATTGTTCTGGCATTCTGGTTTCCCATCATATAGCAGACTGATGTCAACTGTCAACCTTTACTTGAGGGTTTGGGGAATCGGTCACACCTCTCAGGCCGGGTGCTGTATGCTTGTGGGTATGATCCCACTTGTCGCCGTGGCGTTGGTCGCCGCGCTGACCGGACCTGTCCTCGAACCCCTCGACACGTACTCGGTTGATCCGGCGTGCGCCCACATCCGAGCCGCCGATTACGACTACCTGAATGACGCTGTGCTGGATCTGTGTCCGGAGATCGTGCCGTTCTTCCGCACCTACGAGGACAAGGTTCACGCCCTATTCGTCGTCATGTGCGAATCGGCTGGTGACGAGTTCGCCAATCTGAGGCGGTGGGGGCCGGGGACGATCGGCCTGTGGGCGTTCATGCGATATCTGCATTGGGGCCAGCGTATTCTCGGATACGAGATCGACGCGATGAACACCGTGTCGGCGTCGCGCCTTGCGTCGATCATGGTGTACGACGGCATCAACCCGAAGGTGCCGTCCCCGAACTTCTGGTGGTGGTGGTCATGCGCCCGATCCTATGGTCAGCGGTTCGAGGCGATCTTCGGGGCCGGCACCGCACCGGAGCGGCATTACTGTCCGCCGCCGGAGTACTGGCGTAACGTGCCGGATGGGTCGAACTTCGTTTGCGGCGGAAAGACGTACAGCAACTGAGGAGGCCGGAGCCATGCCCAAGTCATACGACGAATACGCAGAGAACGAAGGGGCGGTGCGAACCGGGTCGTGCGCGGCGTTCTTCGACAAGCACCCCGAACTGGTCGAAGAGATCCGGACGGCCCGCGAGTACCCGCCGGCGAACTGGGCCGATCTTCACGCCTGGTTGGTCACGGAGTACGGGTACACGTTGAAGGACCCGAAGGGCATCACCGCCTACCTGAAAACCCGGTCATGACTCGGTCGTTCGCTGAGTGGTCAGCGGATCGGCCACGTCCGCGGTTCCTGATCTGCGACATCGAAACGATGGCGACCCAAGCCTACGTTTACGAGCAGTGGAAAACGAACGTGGTGGCGACAGAGCAGGACTGGTTCGTGGTGTCCTTCGCCTACAAGTTTTATCGGGAGGACGAGCCGATCCAGTTCGTGTCGCTGCCGGACAAGAAGTCATGGCGACGCAACCCTGAGGACGACAAGCATGTCGTCAAAAAACTGATGGACCTGTTCGAGCAAGCCGACGCGGTCTGCGCCTACAACGCACAGGGCTTCGACGTGCCCAAGCTCCAGGGCCGCATGTTCTACCACCAGTACACGCCGACCAGCACCTTCCAGGTTGTCGACCCGCTGCTAGTGATCCGCAAACACTTCAAGCTGTACTCCAATTCGTTGAAGGAGGTCGCCCGGTATCTGAAGCTCGATACGCAGAAGCTCGACTCGGTCGGCTTCGATACTTGGCGTGCCTGCATGAAGGGCGAGGCCGCGGCGTGGGAACGACTCAGGGAGTACAACGAACGCGACGTCGCAGTCCTCGAGGAGATCTATGAGAGAGTGCAGCCTTGGGTGAACCGGGTGCGGCCGAACATGAATTTCAGTTTCGCGCATTTCGCTGCGGAGCAGTCGATGGTCTGTCCGTCGTGCGGGGCGGAGGCGTTGCAGTTGGGGCCGAAGCCGTACCGTACGGGTGTGTCGGAGTTCCCTGAGTATTGGTGTAATCCGCGGAAGGGTGGGTGTGGTGCGCGGCCGCGGGGCCGGTACCGGTTGTCGCAGTACGGTGGCGGCGTCAAGGCACGTTGACAGGCGAAGCCGATTCGTGATACTGTGCGCGGGGTAGTCAACCTCTGGGGAGGAACGAATGAATCTGGATCAGGAACGCCGGAAGGATTGGGGGTTGCTGCGCCGCCTGTTCGATCGGTGGCGGCACACCAACTGCCCATCTCATCAACCGCTCTTCGTGCAGGGGGACACCATCTACACCCTCACTCTTCCACCGGAGCGGTCGTACGACACGACGGAGATAACCGAACAGGACGGGTGGACTGTGGTGGTCATCTACACGGAGGACAGGGAAGCATGAGAACGACATTCGATTGGCGGATGATGTTGCAAGCCTTCGGATACGCCGCGCTTCTCGCTGTGGTGTGCGGCGTGTGGTTCGTTGTCCTCATCGCATGGGGACCGGTACTCTGATGGCCGAATCGCTGTCCGCTGAGAACCTGAACGACGTCGCGATCCTCCACCACGAAGTCTACCTGTCCTACGTGAAGGCCGGGTTCTCGGAGGAGCAGGCGTTGGAGCTGTTGAAGGTATGGATACCGAAACCGGGGACGCCCACATGATCCTGATCTGCCAGTGGTGTGCAGAGGCGTTCGAGCGGCCGAATCCACGTGGGCCGGTTCCGAAGTATTGCCGCCGTTCGCATCGTCAGCGCGCCTACGAATTGCGACGCCTGTGGCGATCGGTGGGATTGTCTACGTCTGAGGCAGCGGAGCATTTGAGTTTGATAGGGAGAGGTATTTAATGAGCCGCAATGCTGGTACTCGTCGCCGTTCGTTCCGACAGTCGCCGGGCCAGTCGCATCGCCCTGTACGGCTGACTGAGCAGCAGGCGCAGCAACGGATAGATCGGCTGACTCCGGAGCAACGGCCGGGAGCGATGCGACGGTTCGTGAACTGGCTGAGAAGGTTGGTGTGGTGGCGACGTGATGGGACTCCTTCGGGTCGTCCGCCGACGCGTGATCCGAAGGACCGGCTGACCGATGAGCAGTGGATCGTGGAGGGTAAGAGCCGTGCGGAGCGTCGGGCGCGGCGTGAGCATTTGCAGCATGTACGAAGGAAGAGCGGCAAATGGTGACGATAAACAGGACCCGCTTCGATGCCGGTCTGCCGTCGATCATGAAGGTCGGTGGGGTCGTGCCGGTCACTCAGGAACTCCTCGACGACGCCAACCCGCCGCCGGTCAAACCGAAGTTGAAGTCGTCGGCCGAGATGGTTGTTCAGGGCTACCGGGACGCTCGGCGGAAACGGTTCAAGGTCGGCGTACCGCACGTGTGGAAGGAAGGCGATACGGTCACGGCATCGTATCTGAACCGACACGCGGCGGACGCGCTCGGTCAGAAGATCACGACCGAAATCATGGTCGACGTCGGCATGATGGACGGATCGGAGTCGCTGTCATGGTGAATTGGTTGTGGCGTCGGATGTGGCGACACGATTCGGAGGAACCGAACCGCGCCCACCGCCGGGCGTTGGCACGTATGACACGGCCAGAGCGTGCCGAACTCCGCAAGATCATCGACAGTCTGAAGCGCCTACCGTTGGAGCAACGTGCCGATGTGGTAAGCCTGTTGCCGGAGTGCCAGCAGGAGCTAGTGAGGAAATACCTATGAGCATGGAAGACCGAATCGGCGACGAACTATTCACCGCTCTCCAAGAAGAACGGCGATGGGTGACGAGCGACATCCTGGACGCTGCGCGGGTCGGCGCTGCTGCTGTGGTGGGGTTGCTCCGACAAGGCTCTCCTGAGATCAGGTGGTGCAAGGAACACAACCAGGCGACGTATGAGGACGACGACCCGAAGTTCTGTGCATACGGCGAGGCGCGTTGGGAATCGTTGACTTGTGAAGTGTCGCCAGCGTGGGTGTTGTTGGGGGATGCGGGTAGCCAAGGGGAACCAGCATGAGCCTGCCCCGTCAGATCGCAGACAAGATCACCGACGAGATGTTACGAACCCCTGTCGGAGAGTTGGAAGATTGGGAAGTCGCCCTATTGCAAGCGGCGCTGCGTGGTCCGCACGGTCAGGAGATCATGGAACGGATCGACGCATTCAAGGTGAGGGGTAGCCAAGGGGAACCAGCATGAACGAGCACCCAAACAATCCCGAACTCTCACCGAGCCAGTTGGCAACACTCACAGGCAAGGTCGTCGTCAATGTTCACAAGCGGATCGGCAGCACAGGCAAGTTGTGGACGGTTCATGGCGGCGGGAGCGTCGAGTTGGTGCATTCCGATGTGGGCGGCGTCGTTGATGAGGGTTTGTATTTCTTGGAGCATGTAGGGGGAGGGAGCAACGAATGAGCGAGTTTCCAATCACGGCGACAATGTGCCACACGGAAGGGCTGTACCACTCGCCGCTCGTCCACCAACAGGAGAAGTCTTGCATCATGGGTTCGGTGGTGGTGCGATCTGTGGGCGGACTTCATATCAGCCGTGTGCCCTGCGACAACTGCGGCGGCAAACCCGTTCGCTGTGGCTGCACTTCTGGTCGATGGCATCACGAACTGAAATGCGACGCGACCCCTTGCCCGTCGTGTGTGGATGGGATGACCTTCAGCGACGAACTGGCAATAGTCGTAGGCGAACCGATCGTCGAGGTCATCACGGCACTTGTTCCGAACTCGGCGTGGGAGCCGAAGGAACTCGGACTGATTGCCCTCGATGCTCTGATGGTGGCAGCGCAGACAAGAGACACCGATGCCTAAATGCAAACACGCTACGAATCCCGACACTTGCGGAACGCCCGACTGCACCCGAAGACGCAAGGATGATCTGCTGGTGGAGCAGTACATCGAGAAGTGGAAGATTCAGATACGCCGCAACATCCCGCTACTACCAGGGGCACAGGGAGACACCGATGAGTGAGTTCGGACAGGGCCAGCACAACACCGCCCGATACTGCCGTACCCATGAGGACTGGTGGTGGGGGCCGCTGCCGCTTGAACCACGGAGCGAAGATTGCGACTTCATGGAGTTTCGGCGGTCGTTGGCTGATGATCCCGCAGCCGTAGAACGGGGGGCAAAGGAGATGTTCGACCGCTTCAAGCACCTTCTCGACCTTGGGGAGATGCCGTGGACCGATCCTTCGATGCAACACCATCGGAAGTATTGGATCGAATGGACTGAGGCGGTGTTGAGGGCTGCTGAGACAGGAGAACAATGATGGACGAAATCGCGGTTACGTCAGGGACGAAAACCGAACGCGTCGCCAAGTTGCTGTTCTTCCTGTTCGGAATCCACGCGACTGGAACACGCGGCTGGGATGACCTGTCTAATTCCAGGAGGGAGCCGTGGCTGGAATACGCCGGACTGGTGATGGGGGTCTTGGCTGAGACAGGAGAGGCGCATACGTGGGGTTGAGTCTCGCTGAACGTGTAGCGGCCCTCCAACCCGCCGCCCGGAAGAAACTACTGGACGGGCTGACGGATGAGCAGGTCGAGGACCTCCATACCGAATTTGTCTATTTTCGGACGCGCGATGTCGAGTATCTTTCTCGAGAGTTTGTGGCGGCCGTATTTAATACGTATGAGCTCGCGTGTTTCTTCGAGGTCTTCCCCTTCCCCTTCCCCTTTCGCTTCCCCTTCCCTCTCTAGCACTTCTTCAATATCACGTACACGTTCTGCATAAACTAGCTTGTTGCCTATTCCGAATCTGTGCACACTTCTATGCCAAGAATACGAGACCTTCCATAACTTTTTGTGTTTCATATCTTCTCCCATCTCCACCCCAGCAACGCCCAGTACCAGAAG
>SDBV01002469.1_pt1 | contig 27658 bp, 36 predicted proteins | sample 2277081 | NCBI WGS metagenome assembly SDBV01 (sample SAMN10402039, study PRJNA504765) | marine sediment metagenome | isolation source: marine sediment core GS10_PC15, 223 cmbsf | place: Arctic Ocean: Southern Knipovich Ridge | collected 2010 | reverse complement strand
TGAAATAAAACCAACAACAATAATAAATATCAAGGTTAAAGGAATAGACAAAAAAGCGTTATTGTATAATTTCTTAGAAGAATTAATATTTTTATTAGATTCAAAAGGATTTGTTCTTTCTAACGTTAAAGTAATCATTAATAAATCAAAAAAAACACTAACTGCAACACTAAAAGGAGATAAAGCTGAGAAATATGAAAGCCATGGCCATGTAAAAGCCGTAACTTATGCAGAGATGAAGATTCTAAAGAATTATGTTCAAGTTGTTGTTGATACATAAAAGTTTATAAATTATGGAACTTTTCTGATATAGATGGAATTAAAAAAGAAATCTGAATATGTTTGGGAGATTCCTAAGCAAGGAAAGATGCATGTTCCTGCTTATATTTATGCTTCTAAAAAACTAATTGAGAAGATAAAGCAGGATAAAACATTAGAACAATCAAAAAATGTTGCTTGCTTGCCTGGAATACAAAAAGCAGCTTATATAATGCCAGATGCACATCAGGGATATGGTTTTCCAATTGGTGGTGTAGCTGCATTTGACTTAGATACAGGAATAGTTTCTCCAGGTGGAGTTGGTTATGATATTAATTGTGGTGTTAGGTTATTACAGACAAATTTAACTGAAAAAGATATTACAACAAAAAAAAGAGCTATCTTAGAAGAGGTTTTCCGTAATGTTCCTGCTGGTGTAGGAAAAAAAGGTAGAACTAAACTAAGTAAAGATGTTTTAAAAGAAGTTCTAGTTAATGGAGCAAAATGGGCTTTAAAGAATGATTATGGCAAGAAAGATGATTTAACTAGAACAGAAGAATATGGTTGTATGAAGAACGCTGATCCGAGTACAGTTAGTGAAAGAGCATTACAAAGAGGAATGCCTCAACTTGGAACATTGGGGGCAGGAAATCATTTTTTAGAGGTTCAGAAAGTTGATAAGATTTTTGATAAAAAAATAGCAAAGAAATTTGGAATAAATAAAGAAGGACAAGTAACTGTTATGATTCATTGTGGAAGTAGAGGATTAGGACATCAAGTATGTAGTGATTATATACAACAGATGGAGCAGGAAATTGGATTAAAAGGGTTGTCAGACAGAGAGCTAGTAAATGCCCCTATTAAATCTAAGTTAGGAGAAAATTATCTTTCTGCATTAGCTTGTGCAATTAATTATGCATTTGCAAACAGACAGATGATTGCTCATTGGACTAGGGAATCCTTCAACAAAGTATTTGGAGATGTTAAGATACAGCAAGTTTATGATGTTTGCCATAATTTAGCTAAGATAGAAAAGCATAACATAGATGGTGAAAAAAAAGAAGTTTGCATTCATAGAAAAGGCGCTACTCGTTCTTTTGGTCCAGGAAGAAAAGAGATTCCTGATGTTTATCAATCAACTGGTCAGCCAGTTTTAATTCCAGGAACAATGGCAACTGCAAGTTATATTTTAGTTGGAACTAATAAAGCAGAAGAAATTTCTTTTGGAAGCACAGCACATGGAGCAGGAAGAGTAATGTCAAGACATCAAGCTTTAAGACAGTTTAGAGGAGAAAGAATTGCTCATGAATTACAAAGAAAAGGTATAGAGATAAAAGGCAATTCATGGAAAGGAATTGCAGAAGAAGCATCAGGAGCTTATAAAGATGTAGATGAAGTTGTCAGAGTAAGCCATGAACTAGGAATAGGAAATCTAGTTGCAAGAGTAAAGCCAATAGCTGTTATGAAAGGGTAAAGTTTATATATTCTTAACTCAATTTATCATAGGAACACATTGATTTCTTTGTAGTAGAGCAGCCCTATCATTTTAAAATGGTTGAAACCCCAAAATTTGAATATGGTGAAGAGCCTGTACTTATGAATAAAAGTATGTATTGTGCTAAATGCATGTCTGAGATGAAATCCATAAGAAAAAATGAATTTAGATGCTTAAGTTGTGGACAAAGATATATAGAGAAAGAATAAAAAAAAAAAAAAAAAATTTAACCTGTTCTGTAATAAAATTTATTGCATAGCCTGTCTCCGCATTTCCAAAATTTATAAGTAGCTCCACTGGATACTGTAGTTTCAACTAAAAATGAATTACATGTGTACTTTCCGTTATCTTCGCATTCCCATTGACTAATATACATTTCTGCTTCACTACTGGTTTGTATAACATTAGTGCTGCCAGCTATTTTTCCTGTAGCTCCATTAAAATTAAGAATTCCTACAACGGCAACTAAAGCTACAATACCAATAACAACCAAGATAAAATTGTTTTCAGCCATTTGATCACCTTTTTATTATTATATTTGAAAATTTAATATATATAAATATTTCTAAAAACAAACCTTTTTAAACTAAAAAGAAACACCTTCTCAATAAGCTATTATGTAGCTATTCTATACACCGCGAGGTGCGACTATGATATATGATGTTGACCCAAACGAATTAATTGAAAAAACAGCAGAAGAATTAAAGAAAATTGAATCTATAAAGCCAGAGAAATGGGCTGCTTATGTTAAAACTGGCGTTTATAAAGAAAGACCTCCAGCAAGAGGAGATTGGTGGTATGTTAGAGCTGCATCTATTTTAAGGAAGTTAGTTAGATACGGTCCAATTGGAGTTTCTAAATTAAGAAAAAAATACGGAGGAAAAAAGAACAGAGGTGTAAAACCAGAACATTTCTTTAAAGGTAGTGGAAATATAATAAGGAAAATATTACAACAGCTGGAAAAAGCAGAATTAGTTAAAGATGTAAAAGAAGGAAAATATAAAGGAAGAATTTTAACAAAAAAAGGGAAAGAGTTTTTGAATAATATTGCTTATCAAATTTCTGGTGTCAAGCCTGAAGTAAAAGTAAAAGTAAAGAAAGAAAAACCAAAAGTAAAGAAAGAAAGAAAAAAAGAAAAACCAAAAATTAAAAAAGAAAAAATAGAGAAAGTTAAAAAAGAAGAAAAAGAAAAACTAAAAGTAAAAAAAGAAGAAGATCCTGTTAAAAAGATGGTTGAAAAAACAAAAGATTTTGTAAAAGGAAAAAAAGAAACAGCAGAAGATATTTTAAAGGAAGTATAATGGAAATAGATGAGATAAAGCAAAGGAGATTAGAAGAATTACAAGGGCAATTAGAACAGCAACAGCAAGAAGAAACACAATTACACCAACAAATTAGTCAGATTGAACTTATTATTAAACAAAAGTTAACAAAAGATGCTTTATCAAGATTAGGAAATATTAAAGTGGGATATCCTGAAAAATATATTCAATTACTAGCTATATTAGGACAGTTAATACAAAAAGTTAATGTTGTAAATGATAATATGTTAAAAGATATTTTAATTAAATTACAACTAACACATAAATTCAGTATTAAGAGGAAATAATGGCAAGATATAAACACCCTTCAAGAAAAAAAAGATTACATAAAAAATCTAAGCAAACTAGATGGGCGCCTTTTTGGACAGTTCCAAAAATGTATGGAACAGGAAGAAAAGTACATCCAGGAAGGCATACTGAAGTAAAAAGATCATGGAGACGTACTAAAACAAAAGCATAATGGCAAAGAAGAAAGATGAACCAAAAATTGTATTAGAGAGAACTTATAATGTTCCTTTAAGAAGAGAATTTCTTAATGCCCCTAGATATAAGAGGGCTAAGAAAGCTGTAAATGGATTAAGAAGATTCTTGAAAAGACATATGAAAGCAGTTAGCTTAAAAGATATTAAAATTGGCAAGTATGCTAACTTAGAAATATGGAAGCACGGCATTAAAAATCCACCTCATCATATAAAAGTTAATGTTAAAAAAGATGATAAAGGTATAATAAAAGCAGAATTAGTTGGCGCTCCAGAAGAAAAACCTGTAGAAGTTAAAAAACCAGTAAAAAAACCTGAAATAAAAAAAGAAGAAGAAAAACCAAAAGAGATAAAGAAAGAAGAGATTAAAAAACCAGCCAGAGCACCAGAAATAACAGAAGAGAAAAAAGAAAAAGATAAAGTTTTAACAAAGAAAGTTTAAAATGGAAATTTCTAAATTAGATAAATATTTTGAATTAACAGAAAAAGCTTTGAAAGAAGTTAAAATAAAAGACAAACAAGCTGAAAAGTTAATTGATATGTCCAAAAGATATTTTTCTGATGCAAAACACTTTAAAGAACAAAATAAATTAGAAGAATCTTTTGCAGCTGTAAATTATGCTCATGCAATGCTTGATGCTGCTGCTTTACTTGGATTTCTAGAGAATAAAAATAATAAGTTATTTATGGTTGAGTAAGATTTAAATATCTCTTTATATTCTATTTATTTAGGACACTGCCTAGGTCGATGAAGATAAACTTGTTTGTCTTTATGACATAACAGACCTATACTAAGACCTAGGACTTTATTTTTGGATATATTTTTAAATTATTAAAAATTCTATTAAAATATGGCAGAAAATGATACTGAAATTGAACTAAAGTTTGCTGTTGATAAAGACACATTCTTTAAAATAAAAGATAAAATTAAAGAAATTTCAAAGTTTAAAAACATCTCAAAGCAAGTTGATGATTATTTCACTCCAGCTCACAGAAACTTTACAGAACCAGAATATATTTATGAATGGCTAAGACTCGGGAAAAGAGGCTCTAAAACAATCATCACCTACAAGCATTTTTACCCAGAAAATGTTGAAACATTTACTCATTGTGATGAATTTGAAACTGAAATTAACAGTATAGATCAATTGAATAAAATATTCACTGCCCTTAATCTAAAAAAATTAGTTACAATTGAAAAAGAAAGAGAAATTTACACAAATAATGAATTTGAGATTGCAATGGATGTTGTTAAAGAACTAGGCTATTTTATAGAAATAGAGGCAATAAAACATTCTGAAACTGTAGAAGAAACAAGAAAAAAACTTTTTGAATTTGCAAAAAATCTTGGAATTAATTCAGAAACAGATAAAAGAGGTTATCCTTATTTATTAATGAAAAAAAAAGGATTGATTAATTAGGACTTATATATTCCTGGCAACATAAATACTTTATCAACTTTAACTGCTATTCCTTTCTTTGCTTTTTTAATTTCTTCAGAACTCATTAATGCTTTTCCTAAACAGATCAATTCATCTTTTAATGTTAATATTGCTACTGTATCATCTTTATTTGTTTTAGAATTAAATTTAACTATACCTGGTATCATTAAATTTGTGCCATGACATAATGGTTCAACTGCATTATCATTAACCCACATTTTTGGCATAAATAATGCTGATTCAATTGGCTGAATAACCTTTCTAATTATTTTTTCATTTCCTTCATTTTTGTAATAATAAAAAGCATCTGTTAAATCATGTAATGTGCATAAAGTAAGTTCATTAAAACAAGCTGCTTTTGTTCTTCTAAGTTCTAACATATGAGCTCCACATCCAAGTGATTGTCCTATATCATGAATTAATTTTCTGATATATGTTCCTGCTTCACAACCCACTTTAAATAAAATATCTTTTCCTTCAATCTCTAAAATTTCAATATAATATACATTTCTGCTTCTCCATTTTCTCCTTACAGCACTCTTCACAGGGGGCATTTGTCTTATCTTTCCTGTATATTTCTTAAACATATCTCTAATACTTTTTTCAGGCATTTCTTTATGCAAATGCATTAAAGCAATGTACTCTTTTCCTGCTAAAAGTAAATACTCCACAATCCTTGTTGCTCGTTCTAAAGCTGTTGGGAGAACTCCTGTTACATGAGGATCTAATGTTCCTGAATGGCCTGCTTTTTCAATCTTTAAAATCTTTTTAACATAATCTGTAGTTTGATGTGAAGTAGGTCCTCTAGGCTTGTCTATATTAACAATCCCATAATTAATTAAAGATTCTGTAGAATCATCTACTTTAAACTTAGGATTTGTCTTTGCTGCTTTCTTAATCATTACTTCTCTCTTTACTTCTTCAAATGGTAATTTCATGTATAAATATTATTATTATTTATCTTTTAAATGTTGTTAATAATGATAAGTTAAGTTTAAAAGTAGCTAAATGTTCCTAGTTTTATGAACAATAAATTAGAAAATTTAGCAAAATATACTGGAATTGCTCTTGGAAGCTATACTGTTTTGTTAGCGGGGGCACAAGCATTTCAAGATTTAGCTTCTGAAAAAATTACATCTCAAGATCAATTAGATCGTGTTGGTGATGAAGAAGCAGAAAAATTAGGAATGGATAAAAGAACTCTTGTTGCTAAATTTTATGCAGTAGGGGATGAAAATTATAATAGGATTAATGGGGCAAGATGTTTTGTAGAAGATTTTGACTTCGAAGAGCACACAACCCCTATTAAAGTTGTAGAAATCAAAGAAGGATGGGGTGCTAGTAGGGGTGCAGTTAGGCATGAATTATATCATTTAAAAAATCATCTCCCACGTAGAAAAAATCCAATAACACGTTTCTTAAGGGGATTTTTTTATGAGGAGCCAACTGCCACACTTTATGCAATCAAAGGGATAAATCTGTAAGTATATATTGGCGTTCTCAAAAATTACTTTTAACATCCGAATTAACCGAAGTTCGCTGAGTGAACGAAGTGAACTCGCGAATTTGGGTGAGGAACGGAGAAAAAACCTTTAGAGTTTTTTCGAGTACCGCAACCGGTTAATTCGTGATATACGCACCGAGCCTACGACTGAGGCGAAGCCGAAGGAAGTGGAGCGAGGGAAGTTATGACGGAAGGCAAAAATTTAAAAGTGGAGTTAGATTATCATCGGAATATGCAACCAAAATTAAGTGAACAAGAGCATATGGGTTATCTAGAGCAATTTCTAGGGTTAGTTAGATATATTAAGCAGAAAGGACGTGAAGAATTGTTTCCAAGATATATTCCGTTAATACAAGATAGCATTACTATAGCCAGAAAAGTCGGATATGAAAAGTTAGCTGATAGATACACTACATTATTTCAAAAAGAAGCGTTAGTCTTCGAATTCTAAATTTTTGCCTGAGTAATAATTGCGTATATCAACTATTAAACGAAATTCTTTGAATTTTGTTAAAAAACAAAAAAGTTTAAATATTCATTACACATCATTATCTACTATGAAAATAGCTATAATTAGTAAATTAGTATCTAAGATTATTAAAGCTATTAAGTAATTTTTGCCCTTATTCTGGTTTGATAATTCATTATTAAACCATACTTAAAATTCTAAGGGCATTTCAAGGCGATTAGAGTGAGCTCTGTACCAAACTGGGAAATGTTGAATAAAGGATGTGCAAAACAAGCATATCAATACTTGAACGGCTTTGTAAAACAGACTCCGATTACAAAGATTGGAGATGTTAATTTAAAATTAGAAAACGAGCAGATGACTGGTTCTTATAAAATAAGGGGTGCTTCTTATTTTATTAATCATTTAAACAAAGGGGACAAAGTTGTAACTGCTTCTGCTGGAAATCATGCTCAGGGAGTAGCATATGCTGCTAGTCAAAAAGGAATTGAAGCTATGATATTGATGCCAGAAGAAACTTGCACAAAAAAAGTTATGAACACATTAAAACTAGGAGCAAGAGTAGAGTTATTTGGAAAGACATATGATGAAACAGCAAGAAAAGCTAAGGAATTTGCACAGCAAAATAGCTTTGTTTATATTCCTGCTTACGAACATCCTTTAACTATATTAGGACAAGGAACAGTATATAGTGAATTTATAGAACAACTAGGTGAAAAGCCAAAATCTATTGCAATTCCGGTTGGTGGAGGCGGTCTTATTACTGGAATAGCTCTGAACGCATATTATAATGGAAAGACAAAAATTATTGGGGTTCAGTCAGAAAAAGCCAATGCAATGTATAATTCTTTTCATACAAGGACATTAAAAACAAATACAGGGGATTTAGATACAATAGCAGAAGGAATAAATGTTAATGAAGCAAGTGAGATTATGCTTGAATATATACTTAAATATGTTGATGATATGGTTATTGTAAGTGAGGAAGAGATTAGAGAAGCAATGAGAGAATTGTATAAGAATGGAATTAAAGCAGAAGGGGCCGGAGCTGTTGGTTATGCAGCAATATTATCTGGAGTAAAAGCAGATACAACTATTATAACTGGTGGAAATATAGATAAAGAATTGTTTTATTCAATTGTTAACGAGAAATGATTTAAAACAAAAACAAAAAAAAAATAAAACAGAAATCATCCTTTCCTTTCATGCGGCAATGGCCTTTTTACTTTTATAGGAAGAACATCTTTTTCGTATTCCATCTTAGCAATCTCTACTGGATTATATTTTATTTTTTCAAAATCTTCTTTTTTTAATTTAACTTTTATAGGGGCACCCATTGCTATTTGTAATGCTCTGCTTCCAATTAATCTGGCTTTTTCATATTTTGTATTTTTCTTCTTCTTCATATATATCCCCTTAATTCTTTTTGTTTTTTAAAAGCAATATCAACCATCTTATTTATGTCCTCTGATGTTAAAGGATTATCTCCTCCTTTCTGCATTGCACAAATTTTATCATCACTTGTTATTGCTACTGTTAGCCTGGCATCACATGCCTTTTCTTCTTCAGGAATAGGATCTACTATAAAATATTTTCCAATTTTATAAATAGTTACCTCAATTGGCTCTTTATCAATTGGAATACTTTTTTTTGTTTTAATCTTATAATCTACCTTTTCATCTTTATATTCTGGATATTTTGTATTTTTTAAAGCAACTAATGTTCCTAAGGAAGCAGCATCAAATAAATTTCCAGCATCGTTTACTGAACAAATATCAATCATAACCATCCATACTTTTTCTCCTTTTTCTATAACTAATTTTTTTTGATCTATTGCTTTACTTTCTCTTATTCCACGATCAATAACTCTTGCAAGCTCTACTGCTTGTATTCCTGGTGGTCCTGATTCAAAATCAGGGCTTGACAATGGATAAAGTTCTGCTCCAATCATCAAAGCACCTTCATCTGGTGTATCTGGATATGGTTCTCCTACAGCTAATTTAACACCAACAATAACTTCTGTCTCACCTATTTTAACTCTACAAGAACCTTCTGCATTTTTAATTGGATTTACTTCTACTTTAATTTCTCTATACTCTAATAATTTTCTTCCATCATATCTTAAATCCTTTTCCAATGTCCTTAAAATATCATCTCTTAGTTTCATTTTTCATATTTTAGCTTTAAAGCTTGTTTTTGTTTTTCATTTATTTTTTTTAATGTTTTTTTAGCCATTTCAATTGCTTTCATTAGTTCTTCTTTTTTTATTTCTCCATCTAATTGTAATAAAGTAATTTCTTCTGTTCTTGGAATCATTGCTATTGGGATATCTGCTACGCCTCCTTCTTCATGTGATTCTTCATCATAGTTTAAATCTACAACAACCTTATCATCCACCCTTCCAACAGCTATCGAAGCTACTAAATCTTTCATTGCTATCCCTGCATCTGCTAAAGCTATAGAAGCTGCGCATATTCCAGCACATCTTGTTCCTGCATCAGTTTGAGGTAATTCAATAAAAACATCAACAACTGCATTTGGAAATTCATCAAGATTAAGAACCGGAAGCAATGCTTTTTTTGTAACATAAGATATTTCTTTAGACCTTCTACTAGGTCCTGGTCTTACTCTATCTCCTCCAGAAGAGAAAGGCATCATATTATAGTTAACTCTTAATATTCCTTTTTGAGGATTTTGTAAAAATCTAGGATATAAAGTTCTAGGGCCATAGACAGCAGCATAAGCTTCTGTATTACCAATCTTAAACCAAGCTGAACCATCTGCTCTTTTTATGACACCAGCTTTAGCTTCTATTGGCCTTGTTTCATCAAATTTTCTTCCATCTAATCTTTTTGTATATGTCATTTTTTATTTTTCTCCAAAAACTTTTTTATCATATCTGTTAATCCAGGAATATGTGCTTTTTCTTCAATCTTTTTTATTGTTTTAACAGCTAATAATTCTCCTTCTGGGCTTCCTCGAATCCATATTACTCCATTTTGTCCAACAATAATCCTGCAATCAGTATATTGCTTTATCATTGTAACCATACTTCCTTGTTTTCCAATGATTCTAGGAACTTTATGGGTGTTAACTTTAATAATCCTACCTTCCTCTAATTTCATTAATCCAGGACCTCTCATTGATACATCTATTAATTTTTGTGTTGTAACACTAGTTATTTTTGTAATAATATAATCCCCAAAATCATAATACCTAGTTAAATCTGCATTTCTAGCTATAAAATCAGATGTAGCTTCTTTTATAGGCAAGACTGCTGAGTAAGCTGAGTTAGTGTCTACTCTCCATCCAAAAAGAGCAATTTCGTCTACTCTAGCTATAATTGTATCTCCTTTTTGAGGTATATACCTTCCTGATAATGGAATTATTTTAATTGCTCTTCCTTCTATGTATAATAATCCTAATTTATTTGCTATAATCTTATTTTCATCTCTATAAGTTCCAAATCCAGGAAGATAATCCATCCCACTAGCAATTTCTTCTCCTGGCACGACAATTGATTTTTCTTTTGCTAATATTTTTCCCATTATTTACTCCTCAATACTTTTGATTCAACGTTTCCATGTGTTAATTTATTTATCCTATCATAAAAATCTTCTTCTAGGCCGCCAGGCATCTCAACAACAGCTAACCATGATCCGTCTGACTGCCAATCTTCTCTTATTATTTTTCCAAACTGTTTTACTGTAGAGTAAGATTTAGCAGCATAATCTGGACTAATTTTTACAGAGATTTCTTTAACCTCAAATTTTATAGGAAGTATTACTCTTAATTTTTTTAAAACCTCTTGTAGTTGATCTTCTGCTGAGCTGTAATCATCTATCTTTATTTTTGCTTCTTCAAATGCAGCTTCAATCCTTGTTACAGGATGTGGGAGATGTGTTTTAGGATCAACACCATTTCTATGAATTATTTCAACTAATCTTTTTTTTTTTTCTTCTCTCTTCTTCTTTCTATATTCTTCTGTTAATTGTATCTGTCCTTCCTTTATTATTATCTCTGCAACCTTTAATGGTTCTATTGTTTTAAAAACAGATTGCATTAATTTTTCACTTGCTAGCATTCCTTTTTTTGCATCTGAAAATACTTGTTCATTTACTAAAGCTAGTTTGATATCAGAAATTTTTCCTTGTTTAAATGCAATTGCCTGATCAGAATTAATCACAACTTCAAATTTTTCATTACCTTTCTTTAACCTGGCCAGGTTAACTGAAAATCTTTCTTTGTCAAAAGTTGTTCCTACCATTTATTTTTTCTCCTTTAACACTTTTTCAATATGTTTCTTTGAAAATTTCTTAAATTTTCTTTCATCTGTTCTTATATATGCTGCATCTATTCTATCAACATTAAAACCTTTATCAACAACTTTTTTTAAGGCTTTAATGCATAATTTAAGGCCTTCTTCAATAGTTATTGTTGGTTTGTATTGTTTATGTAAAATATCTTCAACTTCAACTTCTCCTTCCCCTATAACAGATGCTTTATACTCAAAAAATATTCCTGTTGGGTCTGTTTCAAATAACCTAGGGCCGTCATGGTCTATTCCAGCTACTAAGATTGAAACACCAAAAGGTCTTAAACCTGCTGATTGTGTACACACCTGTTTTAAGCTTGCTATATCTTTAACAATTGTTCCTGTGTCTATGGGAGAATCATAAGTTACTCTATGTTGTTGTGCTTTAACCTGAGCTCTTTCTATTAAAACTCTAGCGTCTGAAATAATTCCAGCAGCTGTTGCTCCAATATGATCATCTATCTGCCATATTTTTTCTATAGATTCTGGCACAACTAAAACATCTACTATCCTTTTGTCAGATACAAATAAAACTCCGTCTTTACATGTTAGGACAATAGCTGTTGAGCCTTGCCTAACTGTTTTTTTAGCATATTCAACTTGTAATAGCCTTCCATCTGGGCTGAACATAGTTATAGCTCGATCATAACCCATTAATTGATGTGGCATTGGTTGTTGCATTTTTTATTACACCTCATTTATGTTAAATAATTTTCAGCTTTATTTAATATTCCGCTGACACCTAAACTTTTAACTATAACATCTTTATTGTCTATTTTTTTAATTAAAGCTAAAGATGTTTTTAGATCATCAACATGTTTATTGCTTACTCTTATTAAACCTTTATTTTTTTTATATTTATCATTTAACAGCCATATTCCTGCTTGAGCTGTTCCTTTGGTTCCTAGATAATTTAAAACATTATCCCAGATTGCTTTTGAAACTAACTTAAACTTGATTGGCTTAGATACTTCAAATGCCAAATATCTTTTTTTTTCTTTTAAACTTGGTAATAAAGGTTTCATTATCCTTTAAAGAAAGATTATATTTTGTTTCTTCTTTCTCTCTCATAACTTTGGATTTTTTAATGATTTATAAAGATTGTGGTTGAGATAAAGTTTTATAAGCCCTTAATCATTTTCCATCTTAACATGAATGATAGCACAGAAGACTGGAAACCAGATTCACAGGTAATAGATGATATGCTTAGAAGATTTGAAGCTAGTGGTATTGGTCTAGATCAAAAAACATTCAAATTAGGTGATGAGTTTTATACTCCAAATCAGATTATTCAAGAAATAGAAAATAGAACTGATTTAGGAAAAAAATTCTATGGTACACATTTAAAATTAATGGAAAGATTAGCAGAGGGTGAAAAAAAAAAAACCACTATAATAATGCAAGCTGTTAGAGCATATTTAAGAATACCAGATACAAATAATAAAATATATAAAGATTAAATTTTAAAAATAATTTAAAAGAGGTGGTATTGATGTGTAAAAATTGTTTAATATCTGCTGTGGCAACTTTTTTCTTAGTGTATTTTTTATTAACCGCACTAAACAATCCAATATGGAGTGTATGGGCTTATAGCTTGATAATAACAATCTTGTTATTTATCTCAGTTGTATCCTGTCCTGTATTGAATAAAGGGGGAAACTGGAATTGCTGTGCTCCTCCAAAAGGAAAAACAGCTAGAAAAGTTGTTAAGAAGAAAAGGTAATTTTTTTTTTTCTTTTTCCTTTATACCTTCTATTAAATCTTCCAAAAGGTTTTCTGTCTCTGGAAAATGAATTTCTATTTCTATAAAATGGTTTTCTGTCAGTTACAGCAATTACCCTTTCTAGATATGGTTTTTCAACTTTTTCTATTAAAAATGTGCTATATTCCTGCAAAACCCTGTTAAAGTTATCATGATCATAATCGCATAATAAGTTAATGACTTTTCCTTCTTCTCCTGCTCTTGCAGTCCTTCCTATTCTATGAACATAGTCCTTTGCATCTTTAGGAATATCATAGTTATAAACATGTGAAACATTGTCAATATGCAATCCTCTAGCAGCAACATCTGTGCATAATAATACTCCTGTTTTTCCATTGTTAAACATCTTAATCGCATTGTTTCTTTTGTTTTGCGAAAAGCCTCCGTGAATTCCAACAGAATTAACTTTGTTTCTTCTAAGATTTTTAACAAGAAAATCTACATTTCTTCTTGTGTTGCAAAAAATCATAACTAATCCTCTGTTTTCATTTTTTAAAAGATGAACTAATAAAGATAATTTTAAGTTTTTATCAACATTGTAATAAATCTGTTTTAATTTGCTTGGGTCAACTTGATTTTTAGCTCTGACTTCAGTTGGGTTGAACATATATTCTCTACCTAATCTTTTTACTTTTAAAGATATTGTTGCAGAAAAAAATAAAGTTTGTCTTTGTTTAGGACAGGTTTGAATGATTTTTCTTACATCATCTATAAAACCCATATCAAACATTCTGTCTGCTTCATCTAAAACCAATAATTTAATTTTTGAAGTATTGATTGTATTACGTTGAAGATGATCTAATAACCTCCCAGGCGTTCCAACAACAACATCTGCTTTATGCAAAACTTCTATTTGTGGATTTATTGAAACACCACCATAAATGCTTATAATCTTTAAATTGTAAGACATCTGCTTTAAATGTTCTTTTACTTGCTCTGCTAATTCTCTTGTTGGTGTGAGAATTAATGATTGTAATCCTTGCCCTGGAATAACTTTATTTACTATCCCAGCTCCAAAAGCTAATGTTTTTCCTGAGCCTGTAGCAGACTCTCCTATTACATCTTTTCCTTGCATAATATCTGGAATAGATCTTTCTTGTATCTCTGTAGGTTTAGTAAATCCTAGTCTTTTAATAGATGTAATCATACTAGCGTTTAAACCTAGATCTTCAAATAATTTCATTTATATTTCCTCCTTATAATAGCACTTAATTAGAAAAAGCAAAATGAGTTATCAAGTGCTCTCTCTCAGTACTTGTATTAAAATAAGGGTGTGATTCGTACTATATAAGGCTTTCTATTTATTATTAATTGGTGATTAACTCCTTATAACCTTTAAAACTTCTTTTGTTTTTTTTTCCATTAGTTCTTTAGAATTAGCTTCTAAATTTAATCTAATTAATGGTTCTGTGTTACTTGGACGAACATTAAACCACCAATCTTCATACTCTATAGTTATTCCATCTAATCTATTTAGTTTTCCATCTCTGTATTTCATCTCTAATTTCCTTAAAATAAACTCTTTATCTTTAACTTTTGAATTAATCTCTCCTGAAAGAAAATAATTTTGTGTATTTTCTAATAATTCACTTAAACTTTTGTTTTCTTCTTTTATTAATTCTAAGATCATTAATGCAGCTAAAAAACTGTTTTCACAATATAAATCTTCAATCTTGAAATAATAATGGCCAGACATCTCACCTGCAAATACTGCTTTATTATTCCTCATTAATTGTTTAATAAAAGAATGGCCTACTCTGCATATTAATGGCTTGCCATTATGTGCTTCTATAGTACTCTTAACATAACGAGAGCTTCTTAAGTCATAAACAATACTTGCTTCTGGCTTTTTCTTTAAAATGTTTTTAGCTAGTAAAGCAGTTATAAAATCACCAGAAACAAGTTTTCCAAGTTCATCAATAAAAAAAACTCTGTCCCCATCACCATCAAATGTTATTCCTATATCTGCTTTTTTCTCTTTAACTATTTTTGAAATAGTTTTATAATTAACCCATGGATTTGCTCCTCTTCCTGGAAAGTTTCCATCAATTCTATAGTTGATTGCAAAAAATTTGCATTTTAATTTCTTGAATAATTCTTTTCCAGCAATAGCACCTGCACCATTTCCATAATCTACTACTACCTTAAGCTCTTTAATGTTTTTATGTTCAATAAGAGCAAGATTATTTTTTACAAAATCTTTTATTATATTTTTCTTTAGTTTTACTTTTCCTTTTTTTTTCTCTTCAAATTTATTATTTTCAACAAGATTTCTTATATCTAAAATTCCATTTTGATCTGTTACTGGAATTGCTTTTTGCCGAACAAATTTAAATCCATTATATTCTTTAGGATTGTGAGAAGCTGTCACCATTATTCCTGATTCTGCTTTTAACTTATAGACAGCATAATAAAAAGAATTTGTATCTAAAACTCCAACATCTAAAACCTTTGCTCCTTGTTCTGTTATACCTTTAACTAATGCTCTATGAAGTTTAGACCCACTTAATCTGACATCTCTTCCTACTAAAACTTCTTTAACTTTAAAGAATGTAACAAATGCCCTTCCTATCTTATAAGCTGTTTCTTCATTTAATTCAGTAGGATATATTCCTCTGATGTCATATGATTTGTAAATGGACATATTTTTTAAATTTTATAATTCTTATTTATATTTTTTTATTTTATCCATCAATTCTTTAAATTCTGCTTCATTTAATTGTTGATCAGAATCTGATAAGGCTTTTTTAGGATTATTATGAACTTCAATCAATAATCCATCTGCTCCTGCTGCTAAAGCAGCTTTACTCATTGGAGTGATTATTTCTTTAACTCCTGTTCCATGTGTTGGGTCAACTATTACTGGCAATCCAGTTATTGTTTTTAATAAAGCAACTGCATTTAAATCTAAAGTATTTCTCGTTAGTGTTTCAAAAGTTCTTATTCCTCTCTCGCATAAAATAACATTTGGATTTCCTTGTAAGATATATTCTGCACTAGAAAGCCATTCTTCAATCTTGCCAGATAAACCTCTTTTTAATAAAATTGGCTTATTGATTTTTGCTAATTCTTTTAATAAAGAAAAGTTCTGCATATTTCTTGCTCCTATCTGAATAATATCAACATCATCAAAATATTTTATGTCTTTAGCATCCATTAATTCAGAAACAATAGGCAGGTTATATTTATCTCCTGCTTTTCTTAATAGTTTTAATCCTTTTTCTTCTAATCCTTGGAAAGAATAAGGACTGCTTCTTGGCTTAAATGCACCGCCTCTTAACATATCTGCTCCTAACTTCTTAACTATCTTAGCTGATTCCATAATCTGTTTTTCATTTTCAACAGAACAAGGACCAGCAATAATTATCGGTTTTCTTCCTATCTCAATGTTTTTTACTTTAATTATTTTCTTTTTTTTTATTAAAGCTAATTTTAAACCTTTCATTTAAACCCTTTCCATTCTTTTTCAGCTTTATAATATTTTTCTAAAGTATCTGTCTGTAAGAATTGTCCTTTAAACACAAATCCAAATAACTTGCTTTCTTTAGCTAACACAGTCCATACATGCTTTTCAATTGAGAATTTTTGATTTTTAGGAATATAATCAAATATTTCTGGCTCTAAGATATAAAAGCCAGCTGAAATTAACTTAGATGGTGCTTTTTCTAGTTCTGGTTTTTCTATAAAATAACTGATTTTATCTCCATCTAATCTAACACATCCACTTCTAATAATATCACCTTCTATTAAAGCTAGAGTTGCTAAAGCATTATTCTTTTTATGAAACTCTAACATTTCTCTAATATTAATATCTTTTACTTCATCTCCGTTCATCATTACAAAAGTTTCATTTCCAATCAATTCTTTAGCTAATCTTAAAGCTCCTCCTGTTCCTAAAGGTTTTTCTTCAATAGAATACTTTACTTTATCTTTAAAATATTCTTTAAACTGCTCTGCCTTTATACCAATTCCAAGAATTATTTCTTTTATGTCATATCTTTTAGCTAACTCAATATTCCATTCTACTTTTGGTTTACCTTGTATAGGAAGCATTGTTTTAGCTATGTTATCTGTTAAAGGCTTTAATCTTTCTCCTATTCCTCCTGATAAGATAAATGCTTTCATGCTCTTAAATCAAAACTTGTTATGTTATTTACTTTGACTTTAATTTCATTACCTAAATTATAATTTCCTTTTATAATTATCGGTTTATAGCAATAATTTCTTCCAATCCATGTGTTGTCTTTTCCTTCTTCATCAATTAATATTTTTCCTTGCCAGTTTTTCCATTTTCTATTATTTTCAAAAGAAATATAGTGATGTATTGAAGTTAATAATCTACTTCTTTCTTTAGTTTTTCTTCCATGAATTTGTTTCATTTCAGCTGCTTTTGTTCCTTTTCTAAGCCAAAATCTTGAAATGTTAATAACATCTGGTTTTATTTCTTTAATTAGATTTAAAGAATCTTTAAACTGCTCTTCTGTTTCTGTTGGAAAACCAACTATAATATCTGTTGATATTGTAATGTTAGGAATCTCTTGTCTAAATCTTATTATTATTTTTTTAAAATCTTCTACACTATATTGCCTGTTCATTAATTTTAAGATTTCATTATTTCCTGATTGAACTGGAATATGGAGAAACTTAAACACTTTTTCATCTTTATAAATTTCAATTAGTTCATCTAAATATTCTTTAATATGATTTGGATTTACCATTCCAATTCTTAATTTAAATTTATAAGGAAGTTCAATTATCTTTTTTAACAATCTGATTAAATTCAAATCAATGTCTTTTCCATAAGCACCATTATCCTGAGAAGTTATCCATATTTCCTTACAATCATCTTTTAGTGCTTCTAAAATCTCATTAATAATTTCTTCTGGATTATATGATTTTAATTTTCCTCTTGCTTGCGGAACAATACAATAACTACAATCTCCTAAACACCCAGTTAATATTGGTACTATTCCTATAACTGAATTTTTCCTTATCTTTGGAAGATTTAGCCTTTTTTCATCTTGTTTTGTAATTAGATGAATAACATTATCATGAAGTGCTTCTTCAACAACCTCAACAATATGGCTTAACTGATAAGTTCCTATTAAATTATATTTTTTTATTTTAGAAGAATCTGCTTGAGGAATACATCCTGCAATTATTTTTTTTTTGTAGGGATAAAGTTTTTCTAGTTCTCTAATCCTGTTGTAAAATTTATTTTCAGTTGGCTTTTTTACAATACATGTATTTAGAATAATAACAGCTGCTTCTTCAATATTATCTGTTGTTTCAAAAAAACCTCTTTCTTTCAATAATCCAGCCATTACTTCAGAATCTGAATTATTCAATGAACAGCCATATGTCTCAATATAAATCTTTGTCATTAAGAATAGTAATAGAAATTAGTTTAAAAATAGTTTGTTTTTTATTTATCTTCTTTTATATCTCTCTTAACTATTTCTCCTGGTGCTGTGGTAAGGCCTGGCCATATTTTTCTTCCAGGAAGTATTGATGTGTTAATACCTATATGGACATTATCACCAATAATTGCTCCAAACTTTCTTCTGCCAGAATCTAAAAGTTCTCCTTTTACTTCTGATTTGACATTTTGATTGTCATGCCTTAAGTTAGCTATAATAGTGCCTGCACCTAAATTAGCATTTTCTCCAATTACACTATCTCCAACATAACTTAAATGAGGTACTTTTGAACCATCCATTAGTATGCTGTTCTTTATTTCAACTGCCTGTCCAACTTTACAATTATTTCCAATAGAAGTGCTTCCTCTTATATAGCAGTTAGGCCCGATATCACAGTTCTCTCCAATAATAACATTGCCTTCAATATAAACACCAGGAAGAATCTTTGTGTTTTTTCCAACAATAAGATTACCTTTTATTGTTGTGTTTTTATCTATCTCTCCTTCTGATTTTGATTTAATGTCTTTTAATAAAAATTCATTTGCTTCTAATAAATCCCAAGGATATTTTATTGGAAAAGAACATTTAACTTTTTCACCTGTATTGATTGCATTAACAATGTCTTCTTTATTGAATAATCCAAGATCCATTAAAATAAATTTATCTTTTATTTCATCTTTTTTTTCTATAACTTTTACTTTATAATCTTTGAAATGTTCTTTATTACCTACAACAATTACTTCTTCCACTAATCCTTGTAACTGCTCAAGAATATGTTCTATAATAGCTTTATTACCTACTTTAAGTAAATATTTTGATTTTCTACTTAATGAATCTATATTATCTGAATCTGTTAATACAGCTTTCATTTCCCAACCTCTTTTTTGATTATTTCAGCAATCTCATCTGCCATTTTTTTAATCATATCCTGATTAGGTCCTTCTACCATAATTCTAACTAGATTCTCAGTTCCAGAATACCTTAATAATAATCTTCCATTTTTATCCAGCTTTTGTTCAATCTCTCTTACCTTATTTGTTAAATCAGGAATCTCATTAAAATCACGCTTTTCTTTCACATCCACATTAACCAAAACCTGTGGATAAAAGCTAATGCATTTTGCCAGTTCAGATAACTTCTTGTCCTGCTCTTTCATTATTTTCAATAATTTCAAAGCAGCAATAACACCATCGCCTGTAGTCGTTCTGTCCAAAAATATTATATGACCTGATGCTTCTCCTCCTAAAGTAAGCTTTTTCTTTCTCATCTCCTCTACAACATATCTGTCTCCATTCAAAACCCTGATGACTTTTCCGCCGTGTTTATTTATAGCATCATCTAATCCAAGATTGCTGTACTGTGTTGCAACAATAGTATTTTTCTCAAGCTTTTTCTTCTTAAGTAAGTCAATGCCGCAAATAGCCATAATATGGTCACCATTCATCTCATTCCCGTTTTCATCGCAGACTATGACTCTGTCAGCATCGCCATCCAAGGCAATACCAATATCAGCCTTGTTTTCTTTAACCGCCTTTTGAATAACCTCTGGATGCAAGGCCCCGCAATCAAGATTTATATTAAGACCATTGGGATGATTGTTTAGCACAACAACATCTGCACCTAATTCTGCAAATATATTAGGAGCGACAATATAAGCAGCTCCATGCGCACAGTCCAAAACAATCTTTAAGCCCTCTAAACTCATACTCTGGATTGTGCTTTTAGCAAATTCAATATACCTTCCATGAACATCATCAATCCTATATGCTTTTCCAATCAGTTCACCTCTTATATGCTCACTTTTTATTTTGCCTGATAATATCAGTTCTTCAATCTCTTTCTCTTCTTTGTCTGGTAATTTAAAGCCATTAATATCAAATATCTTAATACCATTGTCATGTGCAGGATTGTGTGAAGCAGAAAGTACAAAACCAGCATGCGCATTCAAAGATTTTGTCAGATGCGCTATAGCAGGTGTTGGCATTGGTCCTACTAATAGAACATCAACCCCCATTGAACATATCCCGCTTGTTAAGGCAGATTCAATCATATAGCCGCTTAACCTTGTATCTTTGCCAATAACAACCTTATGCTTATGTTGTATTTCATGTTTTCTAAAAACAGATGCAGCTGCTTTTCCAACTTTCAAAACCATTTCAGGGGTAATTGGATCAACATTCGCAGTTCCCCTTATACCGTCTGTACCAAATATTTTTCCCATGATTATCACATTATTTGACCGTGACACTTTTTGCCAGGTTTCTTGGTTTGTCTGGATCTAAGTTTTTTGCTAAAGCAAGATAATAAGATAAGATCTGTATTGGAATTATCATTAAGATAGGATCTGCATTATCTGCACTTGGGACTTTAATGAAGTAATCATATACTTCATTATTTTTAGAATTAATTCCAATTATATAACCTCCTCTGGCTTTTATTTCCATTGCATTGCTTATTATAAGATCAGATGTGTCGTTTGTTGTTAAAACTATAACAGGAACATCTTCTTCTATTAATGCTATTGTACCGTGTTTTAATTCAGCTCCTGCAAAACCCTCTGCATGTATGTAACTGACTTCTTTGATTTTAAGAGCTCCTTCTAATGCTGATGGAAATGCTAAATCCCTTCCAATAAGAAAAAAATCATGATTGTGTTTTAATTTATTTGCAAGATCCTTAAGTTTATCAAGATTACTATCAATTATTTCATTAACATATACACTTGCTTTTTTTATTAACTCTTTTCCTTGTTCAAGTTTGTCTGCAGTTGAATAAGCAAGAAGAGTTAGTATAGCCAGTTGTGATGTATAGCTTTTAGTTGAAAGTACGCAAATTTCTGGACCAGCATTCATCATGATGTTAATGTCTGAAATCCTTGTTAATGTTGAGCCCATAACATTGACAATTGACATTGTCTTGCAGTTGTGTTTTTTAGCGAATTTTATCGCGTCTAATAAATCAGCTGTTTCCCCTGATTGCGATACTCCAACCACAAGAGTTTTATCAGTTAGAAAGTGTTCATAGTTCCTGAATTCTGATGCAAGCACAACATTGATATGTTTTTTAGCAACTTTTGAGAAAAGATATGAGGCAGAGACACATGCATGATAACTAGTACCACATCCCACAAAGAAAACACCATATGCTTTTTTTATTGCATCAGTTGCTTTTTTTATAAGCTCAGATTCTTGTTCAATTGATTTTTTTATTGTGAATTTCTGTTCAGTTATTTCCTTTAACATGAAATGAGGATAATCACCTTTTTTAGCCTGCTCTAAATTCCAGGTTATTGTTTTGATCTCTTTTTGTTTTATTTCATTTGTATTTAAATCATAAATTGTGTAATTACTATTAATCACAACATATTCATCATCATCTAAGTAGATAACATTTTTTGTATATGCTAGAGAAGCTGGAACATCTGATTCAATGAAAAATTCATCTTTTCCTATTCCTAAAACTAATGGCGAGCCTCTTCTCGCTCCAATTATTTCTTCTGATTCATTGCAAATAGCTACTATTGCAAAACTTCCTTTTATTTTTTTTAATGTTTCAGTTGTAGATTCTTGGAAAGATTTGCCTTTGTTCATAAGATGTTCAATATATTGTGGAATTAATTCTGTGTCAGTGTCTGATTTAAACTTGATTCCTTGCTCTTCTAAGAATTTCTTAAGCTCCTGATAATTTTCAATTATACCATTGTGTACAACTGCAATCTTATTATTTTGAGAAAGCTGTGGATGAGCATTAATTTCATTTACTTTACCATGTGTTGCCCATCTTGTATGACCAATAGCAATATTAGATAAGGGTAGGTCTACATTTATTACTTCTCCGATCTTACCTACATCTTTGAATACATTGATTGTTTTGTTTGTTAAGGAAGCAATTCCCCAGGAATCATAACCCCTGTACTCAAGTTGCTTTAAACCTTCTAAAACAATCTTATTTGAATTCTTCTCTCCTTTATAAGCTATTATTCCGCACATTGTACACCTTTTAGAATACTAATCAGGAACAGACCATTATTTATAAACGTTATCAAAAAAAATATAAACATTAAATTCTGAAAATTAATCATGGCAAATGCAGTAACCCATGTTATCTTAACAATAGTTCTTGTAGATATATTCAGAGATTACTTATTAAAAAAAAAATTTCCAAGATATATTGTTTTAATTGCAGGAATATTTGGATTGATGCCAGATATTGATATACCTTTATCTTGGTTATATTCCTTGATTACAGGACAATATTATTCATTTCATGGAGGAATCACACATTCAATAATTATCCCAATAATATTTTTGTTAATTGGATTGTTTCTTTGGTATAGAAAAGGAAAAAGAAATACAAGAATAATATTTTTTGTTGTATCCTTTGCCTGGTTTTTTCATTTACTTTTAGATTGCTCATTTGGTGGATATTCACTATTATTATTTCCTTTTTATTCTGGAAATTTCTGCCCTGAATTTAATATTCAACAATATGCTTCTGCAATTGATGCAATAATACTAGTTCTATGGCTTATTCATGAAGAAGTGACGCATAAGATTAAGGATTATATTTGAAAAACAAAAATAATATAAATAAAATTAATTTTCTAATTTTTCATGGATGCATTATATTTAAAAGATTCTTATCAAAAAGAATTTACAGCAAAAGTGATTAATGTTGAAGGAAACTTTGTTTATCTAGATCAAACATGTTTCTATCCAAATAGTGGTGGACAGCCGCATGATACAGGTTCTTTATACAGAGGTAAAGAAGAATTTCAAGTTGAATTCACAACAAAGATGTCTGGCAAAATAGCTCATCAAGTAGATAAAGATGGATTGAAGATTAATGATGAAGTTAAAGGTTATGTTGATTGGAACAGAAGATATTTATTAATGAGAATGCATACAGCAGCTCATATAATCTCTGAGATGTTTCATAAAGAAACAGGAGCTTTAATTACAGGAAATCAATTAGATTTGGAAAAATCAAGAATTGATTTTTCATTAGACAACTTTGATAAAGAAAAAATAATTGAATGTATAAAAAAAAGCAATGAAATAGTAAATAATAACCTATCTATTAATGTTTATTTTTTAGATAGGGAAGAAGCAATGAAACTTCCTCAAGTAACTAAGTTAGCAAAAGGATTATCTGAAACAATAAAAGAAGTAAGGATTGTTGAAATTCAAGGTTATGATAAACAAGCAGACGGCGGAACACATGTTAAGTCAACAAAAGAAGTATGCGAGATAAAGTTCTTAAAGGCAGATAATAAAGGAAAAAATAACAGGAGAGTTTATTTCACTTTAGATTGAATCAAAAGCTTTTTATATATACCAACAATACTAAGAGATATAGAAATGGAAGATACAGTAGAACTTGGGGGTAGTATACAATTAAACGGATTCTCTAGTCTAGATGGGGCGTCAATGATTATTCTAAAAAAGGTTGTTGGCAATTATGCTAAAACATTTAGTGAGAAATGCTCTAAATTTGAGAAATTAAGCGTTACAATGCTTTCTGAAGACAAATTTAGCGCAGAACTATTAAATGAAGGAAATTCAATAACAGCAGAGATCACAAATAATAACTTGTTCTTTGCTCTGGATAGTGTATTAAAAGAAATAGATAGTAAGATTTAGGATTATTTTTGTTGCTTTAGAACCATTATATGCATTATCTTCAACAATTTAATTTCTTGCTTTAGATCTTCTATATCATCTTTTAACTCTTGTACTAACTCATAATTATGCTGTATATTGTTTATGTTTTCATCAACAGTTAAAGGAAGGTCTTTTGTTTCGTTGACGTCTGATTTAATCTGCTTTATCCATTCATCAACATTCTCTTTGAACTTTAATGTCTCTTTATCCATTTCAACCTCTTTTTTTTACTAATATACTAATTAGTATACTCATATATAAATGTTTTGAATTTGTATATTGACTGGAAAGAAGTGAAATCAAAAAGAAAAACGTTTTTATATCATTCCAAATATTACTTTTTATTAGATGGAAAGAATTGTAAGTTTTCCCAGGATTGGAGAATATACTGAATTATTTAAAGAAATCTTAGAAGATCTTGGTTTAAAAATTATCTTACCTCCAGAAACTTCTGAAAAAACAATAAAATTTGGATGCAAACATAGTAGTGATATGATGTGCTATCCTTTTAAAGTTACTTTAGGAAACTTTTGGGAAGCTTTAGAGAAAGGAGCCAACACATTAGTTATGTGGGACAGCAAAGGGCAGTGTAGGTTTAGGCATTATCATACCCTCCAAGAATATACCTTAAGAAATCTTGGATATAAATTTGAGATGTACCCAATTAGTGTTGGTTTTATTTTTTCCTTAAAAAAAATTAATCCTAAATTAAGTATATTTAAAATATTAAAAATTATAAGAAAAGGATTCAGAAAGATGAAAGAGATTGAAAAAAAAAATAAATTAGTAAAAGATAAAATTAATATTGGGATAATAGGGGAGATATATACTTGTTTAGAGCCTGGAGTTAATTATAATATTATCAATAAAATGAAAAAACAAGGAGTAAATGTTTATAACACAGTTACTATGTATGATTTTTTAAAAGAAAGTATAAAAGGAGCATTAAAAATAAAAAATTATGTTGGAAAAAGAAAATATAAAAGAAAAGCAATGAGATATCTTAACGGGCCTTTAGGAGGACATGGTTTTGAAAATATCTATAATCTATTATGGTTAGCTGATCATAAGATTGATGGAGTAATACATCTATTACCTCTTTCATGCATGCCAGAAACCACTGTTGAAACCATTATTGATAATATCGCAAAAAAAAAAAAAATTCCTATATTAAGATTTCCAATAGATGAAACAAATTCAGAAGCAAATGTTGATACAAGATTAGAGACTTTTATAGAGCTTGTTAAAAGGAGAAGAAAATGAAAGCATATTTAGGAATAGATTGTGGAAGTGTATCTATAAAGATAGTTTGTATAGATAAAGACAATAAAATTCTATCAAGTGTTTATTTAAGAAATAAGGGATTGATTGAGACGATAAAACTAGGACTAAAAAAAATAAAGAAAAATGTAAAGATTCAGGCAGTGGGTGTAACTGGAAGCGGAAGAGAATTCACTAGGATATTAGTTGGAGCAGATTTAGTTAAGACAGAAATTCTAGCTCATAGTATTGCTACTTTAACATATTATCCAGATGTTAAAACTATATTCGATATTGGTGGAGAAGATTGTAAGATAATAACAATAGATGATGGTATTATGAGTAATTTTGTTATGAACAATATATGCGGTGCAGGAACAGGCGCTGTAATTGATTCTATTGCTTCTAGATTAGGAATAAAAACAGAAGATGTTGGAGATATTGCTTTAAAGTATAAAACCAGATTAAACTTTCCAGGAAAATGTGGAATCTTTGCTACATCTGCTGTTGTTTCCAGATTAAATAGTGGAGCTGATAAGAGTGATATTTTAATGGGTGTTTGTCGTGGATTAATAAATAATTATCTAACATTAGCTAAGAATATAAATCTAGAACCGCCTTATGTTTTTCAAGGAGCAACAGCTAAAAACAAAGCTTTGATTAAGGTTTTAGAAGACGAATTAAAAGGAAAGGTTACTGTTCCTAAAAACTGTGAATTAATGGGAGCAATTGGAATTGCTATGTTAGTTCGGGATGAAAAAATAAAAAAAACAAAATTTCGTGGTTTTGATATCAGTAAACAGAATTTTAAACCAAATAATTTTTTATGCGGAGATTGCGCTAATAATTGTGAAGTCACTCAAATAATAGAAAGTGGAAAAGTTCTTGGAGCTATTGGCAGTAGATGTGGGAAGTGGAATAAACAACTTAGAAAAATTAATAAAGAAATAAAAATATAATTCTAATATGAATTTTAAACAGCAGATAATAACTAAACTAAAAAATATAACTAACTTAAAAGAGATTCCTTTAGAGATTCCTCCTGGTCAGTTTGGAGATTTTGCTTTTCCTTGTTTTGTATTAAGTAAGACGTTAAAGAAATCTCCAAATGATATAGCTAAGGAAATGGTTGGCCGTTTTAAAACAGGAAAATTTATAGAAAAAGTACAAGCGCAAGGCCCATATCTTAACTTCTTCATCAATAAAGAATATTTTATCCAAGATACATTGAATAATTCTTTTAAGATAGAACCATTAAAAAAAAATAATAAAAAAATAATGATTGAGTATTGCGCTCCTAATACTAACAAGCCATTACATCTTGGTCATTTAAGAAACATCTTTATTGGAAACTCTACAAGCTTATTGTTAAAGTTTCTTGGCTGTGATGTTATACAAACTAATTTAGTTAATGACAGGGGAATTCATATTTGCCAGTCAATGTTAGCTTATCAAAAATATGGAAAAAATAAAAATCCAAATAAAAAATCAGATCATTTTGTTGGTGATTATTATGTTATGTTTCAGAAAAATAAAGAAGAATTAGAAAGAGAATCTTATAACTTATTAAAAAAATATGAAAAAGGTGATAAAAAAACTTTAATGCTATGGAAAAAAATGAATGACTGGGCATTACTTGGATTTAATAAAACTTATAAAAAAATAAATATTAGATTTGATAAAACTTATTATGAAAGTAAATATTATAAAAAAGCAAAAAAAGTTATTTTAGATTGTTATAAGAAAGGAATTTTTAAAAAAGATAACGATGATAATATAATTGCTCCAATAGATCCGTACAGAGTTGTCTTAAGAGAAGATGGTACGTCTGTTTATGTTACACAAGACATTTATTTAGCTCAATTAAAATTTAAAGATTATAAATTAGATAAAAGCATTTATGTTGTTGCTTCTGAACAAAATTTTCATTTTAAACAACTTTTTGAAATTTTAAAGTTAATGAAATATAAATGGCAGGACAGATTATATCACTTAAGTTATGGCTTAGTTAATCTTCCAGAAGGAAGAATGAAGTCAAGAGAAGGAAAAGTTATTGATGCTGATGATATAATTGAAGAAGTAATTTCTATAGCTAGAAATGAAATTAAAAAAAGACATAAATTAAAACAAAAAGAATTAGAGAAAAGAAGTAAGGCAATAGGAATCGGTGCTTTAAAATTCTATATGCTGAAAAATGATCCAGTTAAAGATATGGTTTATAACCCAGAAGAATCTATTTCATTTGAAGGGGAAACATCCCCATATATAC
>SDBV01002468.1_pt1 | contig 27665 bp, 24 predicted proteins | sample 2277081 | NCBI WGS metagenome assembly SDBV01 (sample SAMN10402039, study PRJNA504765) | marine sediment metagenome | isolation source: marine sediment core GS10_PC15, 223 cmbsf | place: Arctic Ocean: Southern Knipovich Ridge | collected 2010 | reverse complement strand
GGCGAGTTCCTCAAGCATAATGCAGTAAGACATATGGTCAGCTCCCCCACCCCCATATTCGGGAGGCAGGTTAAGCCCCAGAATTCCCAATTCCCCCAGTTTTTTCACGATGTCTGCCGGGAAGCGCTCATGGCGATTATTATCCCGTGCCGCAGGGGCAACTTCCTTCTCAGCAAAATCCCGTATAGTGGCACGAATCATCGCTTGCTCTTCGGTGAATTCAAAATCCATACGTGTTTGCCTCCTATTCTAATCACAGATTAATATTGGAATACTTTCGCCAGGGTTTGGCCTTATATGCTCGCTCCCACTTGTTATCCAATGCATCCAGCGCTTTATTTATGAATTTCCTGGTATCACCGGGCTGTATTATATCATCAATATAGCCTCGCTCGGCGGCATGATACGGATTCTCGTAGAGCTCCCGGTACTCATTTACCCTTTTTGCTCGTATTTCTTCAGGGTTGGCTGCAGTGGCTATTTCCTTGGCAAAGATAACACTGGCTGCGGTCTCAGCGCCGACAATAGTAACCCGGGCTGTGGGCCAGGCAAAGACAAAGTCGGCGCCGATGCTCTTGTCCAGCATCCCATAATGAGCGCCGGCGTAGGATTTTCTTAGCATGATTGAAATCAGGGGTACGGTAGCATCAGCCCAGGCGAAAAGCAACTTGGAGCCGTGGCGTAAAATGCCCCTCCAGTCCTGCTCGGAACCTATCATATACCCGGGGCAGTCCCCAAGAGTAACCACCGGAATGTTAAACAGGTCGCAAAATCTGGCAAATCTGGCCCCTTTATCGGCTGCATCACAATCCAAACAACCTGAAGCCCACAGCGGTTGGTTGGCGAAAATACCTACCGGGCGTCCATTAAAACGGGCAAAGCCGGTTATTACACTCCTGGCGTGAAGCTCCAGAGTCTCAAGAAAGTAGCCATCATCTACTATTGCATTGATTACCTTTTGCATATCATAGGGCTGAGTTGTCGAGTCAGGGATAATAGTATCCAGCTCCGGAATTGTTCTCTCTGGGTCATCCTTGTTTTCCACACAGGGCGGCTTTTCCCCGTTGTTAGAGGGGAGAAAAGATAGAAGTGTCTTGCATTTGTCTAGAGCGTCTTTATCATCATCAGCTACTATATGGGTTTGCCCTGATTTAACCGCATGGGCTTTGTAGCCAGAGAGAGCATCAAGGGTGATTTCCTCACCAAGTTGCGTCTTGACAAAGGCAGGGCCGGCAATTCCCATAAATCCGTCATGCTTGTTTTGAATAACGAAGTCCTGCATTACCGGGTGATAAGCCTGCCCTCCCAGGCAGGGGCCCAGCAGCAAGGATATTTGAGGGATGATACCTGAAGCCGCGATTTGAGACCTGAACGTCCAACCATAACTCTCCAGGGTGTCAATCCCCTCTTGAAGTCGGGCACCTCCTGAGTCGTTCAGAGTTACAAATGGCCATCCCTTATCCTTGGCGAAATCGATGATATAGCTGAGCTTCTTGCCATGATATTCACCGAAAGTTCCCGCCATAGAGGTATAATCCTCAGCACCGATGACAACATGTTTACCATTTACCTTACCAAAGCCGGTTATTATCCCTTCGGCCGGTATTTCCCTCTTATCCAACCCGAAAGCAGTTGTTCTATGCTTAACAAATAATCCTATCTCGGTGAAGGTGCCGGGGTCGAAAAAGTATTCTACCCGTTCCCTTGCTGACAATCGCCCCGCTCGGTGGCGCTTTTCAATAGCATCAGCGCCTCCCATCTGCTTTATTTTCTCCCTCTTCTGCTTATACTCCTCGATTAGCTTTGCGGTGCTCTTTTCATTTGATTTCATGTTGCCCTCCTCAATGCCGAAATTAGCTCTTGTCACTAACCACGCTGCCAATTATAGAAATTGATTGCCGGTTCCTCCCGTACTGATTGCCGTGATACAATTAGAGCACCAAAGCAGGTGAGAAGTGTCTATCCAAGTTAATATTATAAAGAGGCTTCAGTTATATTACCAGTTTAGCCGGGTGGTTTGCCACTTCAGTTATAGGTTTTCCAGTGGCAAGGGCGGATAGTTTGTATTGGCTTAATCCATATCGGCGCCATTAGTTTACATAATATAACTAATTTGTTGCTCTGCCGACTATAGTCTCTGGCATTATGACTGAAGCCGTTGGTTTGTTGACAGATTACTCACTGTGCCGTATAGTAAACAACGATTAAATGAAAAAAGGCTAAAAAGTAAAATACTATTTTAGTCCAGATTGGGGAAGCAAACAGTTGATGAATGGTGAAAGGAGAAACTATGGGGAAAGGTGAATCAGAGGAGCGTGTGGTTCGAACTACGTGTTGGAACGCACCTGGCTGTCATGGTGGGTGCGGAGTAAAGCTCACTATAAAAGATGGTAAAGTAACCTATGTGGAAGGGGATGAGGATAGCCCGGTTAATCTGGGAACGTGTTGCCCCAAGATCCTGGCGCTGAAACAGTACATGTATCACCCGAAGCGTGTTTTACACCCGATGAAGCGGGCAGGGCAGCGGGGTGAAGGTAAATGGGAACGCATCACCTGGGATGAGGCCTATGACACTATTGAGCGAAAGCTTAAGGAAATCCGTGATAAATACGGTGCCGAATCAGTTCTTTTCAGCCAGGGGACGGGAAGGGACATTGGCGGTCCTCTTACTCTGCTGGCTTATTCCTATGGAAGCCCCAACTGGATACAGATGGGGCTATCCGGTCAGTCGTGTTATGCCCCAAGGTTAATAGGTATGACCTCTGTCCAGGGTGACTACTGCGTTGCGGATTTCTCCCAATTCCTGGAGAAGCGATTTGATGACCCGCAGTGGAAAAACCCGGAATGCGTTATTGTCTGGGGACAAAACCCCGCCGGCACTGCTGGTCAGGTTGATGGCCTTAACCCTATCTGGATTGTGGAGTGTATGAAGAGGGGAACCAAGCTGATTACGGTAGACCCTCGAGTCACCTGGACAGCCGGTCGCTCCGAGATACATCTCCAGAGTCGCCCGGGAACTGATGCTGCCTTAGCTTTGGGGATGATGAACGTCATCATTAACGAGGGCTTATATGATAAGGAATTTGTTGAGAAATGGATATATGGCTTTGATGAGCTGAAGAAGAGGGTTCAAGAATACCCTGTGGAGAAGGTGGCTGAGATAACCTGGCTCGACAAGGAGGACATTATCAAGGCGGCACGGCTCTTTGCCAGGAGCAAGCCGGCATCTATTCACTGGGGAGTCTCGATTGACCACAATCCGGAGGGTGCGGTTGTTGCTCAAGCCATCAATCAGCTCTGGGCTATTACCGGGAACATTGATGTCCCTGGAGGCATGGTTATTGCCCGGCCTTCTCATGGGGTTACTGCATATCCCCTCACCAGCGATGCCCTGTATGATACCTTCGGGGAAGAGTTTCTGAAGGAAATGTGGAAGAAACGGATAGGGTGGGAAGTCTCCCATGTTATCCGAAGCTGGAGGGCATGGGTCCAGCCGGACATGGCACTTGAGCAGATATTCACCGGTAAGCCCTACCCTATTAAAGGTCTCTTTGCCTGGACATGCAATATCATAGGGAGTCAGGCGGCTGATGCCGGAAGGCACTACGAGGCGTTCAAGAAGCTCGATTTTGTGGTAGTTATTGATACCTTTCTAAATGCCACCAGCCAGGCAGTGGGCGATATCTTTCTCCCTGCGGCTTGCTTCCCTGAGAGGGATCACTTGCGGGCATGGTGGACACCGCTATCAGTAGGGCACAAAATAGTGCAGGTGGGTGAGTGTAAAGGTGATTGGGAAATTGCCTTGGACCTGGCCAAGCGTGTGGGTCAGAAGCCGATTAAAGCGAATAATGTGAGGGAGCTCTTTAATGAGCGGATGAAGAAGTCGGGCTTAACCTTCGAGCAATTGGTAGAAAAGGGCTGCTGGGAAATGGCTCCTGAGGGACCAACCAAACCCTATCGTCGCCATGAAAGGGGTCTTCTGCGGAAGGACGGCAAGCCAGGGTTTAACACTGCCACCGGCAAAGTGGAGTTATGGTCTAAGTGGTTTGATGAAAGCAATCTTGACCCCCTGCCTTACTATGAGGAGCCCCCGGAAGGCCCGATTAGCACTCCGGAGATGTGGAAGGAATACCCCCTTATTCTGAACACGGGGCGGCGCACACCGGTCTACTTCCACTCGGAACATCGCCAGCTTCCCTGGCTTCGCCAGCTTGAGCCTGACCCGACTGTAGAAATACATCCTGATACGGCCAAGCCTTTGGGTATTAAAACCGGCGACTGGGTCTATATTGAGAACAAGAAGGGGCGAATCAAGAGTAGAGCTAAGGTTACACCTACTATCCTGCCGCAGGTAATATGTGCTGCCCATGGCTGGTGGCTCATTGAGACAGAGGGGAAAGAGCCCAATCTTTACGGCCTGCGGGACTATAACGTCAACATGATTACTGAGATGGGGCACCAGGGACGGTGTGGCTTCGGTGGAGCGGCTTACAGATACCTTCTCTGCAGAATATACAAGGTTGAGGAAGGGGGAAAATAGGCAATGGCCGAAAAGGGAATACTTGTTGATTATGAATACTGTGCCGGGTGCCATACTTGCGAGGTGGCTTGTATGCAGGAGAATGACCTGCCTGTGGGGCAATTCGGTATTAAGGTTGAAGAAAATATATACGTGACTCCAGAAGGAAGGACTGTTATAGATTACATTCCTGAAATCACGGAAATCTGTAATCTTTGCATGAGAAGGACAGCGAAGGGACAATTACCCTCTTGCGTCAAGCATTGCCAGTGCCGGGTTATGACCTATGGTGATGTTGACGACCTGGTTAAGGAGGCACAGGGTAAGGAGAAGACAGTTATCCTCGCTCCCCGATAGATATCTCTACGGGAGTCCTGCTTGCGCTAAATCAGTGGCCAGGGCTCCCGAATTCTTAGTCAGGGCAATCAGTTGACAAACCAAATAAATGGTGTTACACTCCATAGCGCTGTGTGGTCATACGCACATTTTATGACCGCGAGGGTATATCTCGAGTAGGAGGTTATATTCCTTGCTGCTGAGGCTAGAGACAGTGATGGTGATGTGATGGGTTGGCGCTGGTGCTGGTGCTGGTACCGTAGTTGGTACAGGCACTGACACCAGCGCCGATTGTTTTGTAGCCTGGTTTTTGCACCGGTTCGGAGTAAAACAGTCCAGGCGCTTCTGGGATGCTTGGAGCGAAGTGAACATTTTAGCGATTACAGGTTCGGTAAGCCAGTTGAATCTAGTATATGGGGAGGTGATGCCATGTGATATGGTTAAGAAGAGACACCCATGAATTTTAATCTTAAGGAGGTGCAACAATGAAAAGTAGAATGTTACTAATTCCTCTGGCATTGATACTGGTATTGTCTTTAGCCGTTGCCTGTGCTGCCCCAGCCCCGGCACCGGCCCCAGCACCGGCTCCAGCTCCAGCCCCAACCCCAACCCCAGCCCTTGCCCAACCGATAATTCTTAAAGCGGTTTCCCACCTGCCTGTGCAACATCCCGAGAATAGGCACCTTCATTGGTTAGTGGACAGAATCAATGAACAGTCAAAAGGGGAACTTATAGTCGACTGGATTGGCGGGCCTGAGGTATTCCCTGGCTTTGACCAGGCTGAGGCTGTAAGGTCAGGGGCGATAGATATGGACCTTATGCTGCCACATGGCTACAGTGGAGGGCTAGTGCCGGTGGCACCGGCTCAGGCACTTAGCCAGTGGACTGCCTGGGAGGAAAGGGAAGTCGGAGTCCATGATGCGTGGGATGAAATTATGCAGAGAGACATGAATGCCAAGTACCTGGGCAGGGTGGCGGGGACTCTGCACACATTTAATATATACCTCAAAAACAGGATTGAAAAGGTCGATGACCTTAAAGGCCTAAACATCCGAGTCCAGCCCCTTTACATACCATTCTTCGAAGCTATTGGGGTAGCCCCGGTCACTATCGCCGCTCCAGACATATACACTGCTGTAGAGCGGGGCACGGTTGACGGCGTTACCTGGCCACGGTCTGGCATCACTGGCTTTGCCCTGGAGGAGGTGCTGAAGTATGAGGTTCTACCCGGGGTTATGCAGGTAGAGCCGATGACCGTGGTAAACCTCGATGTCTGGAACAAGATCCCCAAGCACCTGCAAGATGTGCTTAGTGAATCCGTCGAACTTGCTGAATTTGTTGGTACATCTTACTGGTATCAGAATATAGTACGAGAGTGGGAGAAGATGGAAGCGGCCGGGATGGAAAGGATTAACCTGCCGCCAGCGGAGGCCAAGAAGTTAGTTAAAATCGCCTATGACAAAACTTGGGAGAAGGTGCTGAGGGACGCCCCGGAGGACGGTCCTAGGATGAAGGAACTGCTGACACGAATAAAGTAAGCAGGTGCTTTCATCTACAGTATTTGGGCTGCATCACCGTGTATCTGTTTCATACGGTGGTGCAGCCACGCTAGTATATGTTCATGCGGAATCATGATGTCTAACGGAGAGGGTAGTGCAAGTATGAAGCTTTTAGAAAAAGCCGGGGCAGTTTTTGACCGTATCATAGACTCATTCGCCGGTATGAGCGGTGTCATCCTAATTGGCATAATGTTTACTATATCCTACGAAGTCATTATGAGGTACTTTTTTCGCAAGGCACCGACATGGGCGATAGAAGTTACCGAATATGGGTTGTTTCTCCTTGCTTTTCTTGGCGCTGCCTGGCTTCTCAAAATGGGGAGGCATGTCAGAGTTGACGTAGTGGTGAACATGCTGTCTCCACAAACGGAGCGATTGTTCAACGTAGCTACATCTATCCTGGGTGCAGTCATCTGCCTGGCTATCACCTGGTTTGGTATAGATGCCACCATCGACTACTTCCATAGAAACGTCATGATGGAGAGAGTCTTGGTCTTTCCCAAATATACCCTTCTACTCTTTATCCCGCTAGGCTCCTTCTTGCTCGCCATCCAGTTTCTCAGACAGGCTTATGACCATTTAAGGAGCCGGAAATCTGCAACTAAGGCGGAACAAGAGCCACATATAGAGACACGGGGGATTGCGTGATGGAATGGTGGCTGGCACTGATTATAATCATGGGGGCACTGGTATTCCTGCTGGCCACGGGGTTACCGGTGGCCTTCTCCTTTATGGCCATTAATCTGATAGGAGTCTTAATATACTGGGGCGGCCTATCCGGCTTCATCAATCTTATCCTCAGTATGTTTACCTCGATAACTTTCTTTGCCCTGGTCCCGGTAGCTATGTTTGTCCTTATGGGCGAGGTGATGTTCCACTCAGGCATTTTTGTTAACGCTATAGATGCCTTGGATAAGTGGATGGGGCGCTTACCCGGCAGGCTGGGCCTACTGGCTGTGGGTTCAGCAACCCTGTTCGCTACCTTGAGCGGCTCCAGCATGGGCACGACAGCTATGCTGGGTTCAATACTGACACCGGAGATGGAGCGAAAGGGCTACAAAAAGCCGATGAGTCTGGGAGCTGTTCTGGGGGCTGGTGGTCTGGCTATGATTATCCCACCCAGCGCTCTGGCCGTCATTTTAGCTGCCCTGGCTGAGATATCTGTGGGCAAGCTTTTGATATCTGGCGTCTTGCCCGGCCTGCTGATAGCGGCTCTCTATTCAATCTACATTGTCCTTAGGTGCAAGCTCCAGCCTTCCATTGCACCAGCCTATGAGCCTGTTACTGCACCCTTGTCTGAGAAACTCATGAACACGGTGCGCTATGTCCTTCCGTTTGGAGTCGTTATCTTAATCGTTATCGGGCTCATTTTCATGGGCATTGCCAGCCCAAGCGAGTCAGCCGCCATGGCGGCTCTGGTTATTTTCATTATGACCGCCTTTTACGGGAGGTTTAGCTGGAAAGTGGTAAAGAACTCCGTTAGCGGCACCCTGGCCATATCCATCATGATGTTCATCATCCTCACCGGCTCCACCGCCTTTAGCCAAATCTTAGCCTATAGCGGAGCCACCAGGGGTTTAGTGCAACTCGTGGGAGGCTTGGACCTGCATCCCATCGTGCTTCTCATCGCCATGCAGTTGGTTATCCTGATTATGGGTATGCTCATGGAGCAGGTTTCCATAATGATGATTAGTTTTCCCATATTCATACCTCTAGCTCAAGCTCTAGGTTTTGACCTCATATGGTTTGGACTGCTGGTGCTCATCAACATGGAGATAGGGTTGACATCGCCACCATTTGGACTAACGCTGTTTGTGATGAAAGGCGTCGCCCCACCTGATACCACCATGAAGGATATCTATCTGGCTGCTTTGCCCTTTATCGTCTGCGACTTGATAGCCATGGCATTTATTATCGCCTTTCCCCCAATAGCGGCCTGGCTGCCATCAATTATGAGATACTAAGAAAAAAAGCTTCTGGAGGGAGTGGCATCAAGGCCAGCGTGGGAGACCTCCAACAGCTCTTAATATAAGGAGTTACTATGCAGCTATTTGAACCGGGGAATATTGGTGCAATGAAGGTGAAAAACCGTATTGTTATGGCGCCCATGGGATTGGGTGCGATGGCTGAAGCCGACGCTAACTGGACAGAAAGGGTGAGAGAGTTCTATATTGCGCGTGCTCGTGGCGGCGTCGGACTTATTACTACTGCTCTGGTTTTTGTTTCTCTGAAACTGGAGCCCATCGCCAAAATTCATTTGAATCTCTATTCGGATAGTCATCTTGAGTCTTTGCACAGAATGATAGACGGAGTGCACGGGTACGGGGCTAAGCTCTCGGTGCAATTAACCGCTGGCTTCGGGCGGGTGGTGGCGGTGTGCTCGCAACAGCCCGGTACTCCTCCCATCTCTGCCTCAGCTATACCCTGTTACTTTAATCCAGAGACTGTTACTCGTGCTCTTAGCACTGGGGAGATTGAGGAATTGATCCAAGCATGTGGTGCTGCTGCAAAACGCTGCCAGATGGCCGGGGCGGATGCTATCGAGTTGCATGGCCATGAAGGTTACCTTCTAGACCAGTTCATGTCTGGTATCTGGAATCAGCGTACCGATAAGTATGGGGGTAACCGGCAGAAGCGTCTTACCTTTGCCAGGGAAGCGATTGCTGCTATTAAGAGGGAGGTGGGTCAGGACTTCCCGGTGATTTACCGCTTCGGCATAGACCACTATCTGGAAGGTGGGCGGATGCCGGATGAATCTGTCTGGATTGCCGGGCAGCTGGAGTCTATGGGGGTTGATGCCCTGCATGTGGATGCTGGTTGTTACGAGACTAGCTGGTGGCCTCACCCGCCTACTTATCAGCCGCCTGGTTGTATGTTAGATATGGCGGCAAGGGTCAAGCCGGCAGTGAAAGTTCCCATCATAGCTGTAGGCAAATTGCACTATCCTGTGCTGGCCGAAAGGGCGCTGCAAGAGGGTAAAGCTGATTTCATCGCTATCGGCCGTGAGTTGCTGGCCGACCCTGACTGGCCAAATAAGGTTATGGAAGGCAGAATTGAGGACGTAACACCCTGTATAGGTGACCATGAGGGGTGTTTCCATAAATTGCTTTCGGGCGAGGCTACTAGCTGCACCGTCAACCCGGTATGTGGTCATGAGAAAGAATGGGTTCTTACCCCCATAAGGAGTAAGAAGAAGACGCTCTTGGTCATTGGTGGGGGGCCGGCGGGTATGGAGGCGGCACGTGTGGCAGCACTCAGGGGGATTGAGGTCATTTTGTGGGAAAAAACAGACAGGCTGGGAGGCAATCTCTGGCCGGCGTCCGTCCCCGAGTTTAAGAGAGACCTGAGGGACTTACTGCAATACCAGGTTACCCAGCTACGAAAACTACCGGTACAGATAGAATTAGGTAAGGAGGGCATTACAGAGAGCATATGCAGGCTGGGCGTTGACTCTGTTATCCTGGCAACCGGGGCGATACCGCAAAAGCCCGATATTATCGGCGCCGACAATATTGAGGTGATAACAGCCGCCGACTTATTGTTGAAGAAAGGTAAAGTTAGCCAGAGCGTATTATTGCTTGGCGGAGGTCTCATTGGCTGTGAAACAGCTGTCTATCTAGCACAGAATGGCTGTCAGGTAACCCTGATTGAGCAGTTACCCGATATTTTGACCGATGTGTTGTTCTGTAACCGTGACATGTTGCTCAAGATGATGGCAGATAACAATGTGCAGGTTTTGACCGATTCTTGGCCGGTAAGGGTTGTGGCTGGTGGTATCCTGGTGAAACATGGTGATGAGGACAGGACTGTGCCAGCCGAGAGTATAGTCGCAGCCGCCGGTATGCGTTCCTGCAGTGATTTACAGAAGACCCTTAATGGTAAGGTTGCCGAGTTGTATGCTATTGGCGATTGTGTTGAACCTGGAGGTATCATTGAGGCTATCTGGCAAGCCTTCCATACAGCACGAAGAATAGACCTGTAGGAGTTAAGATAGCCAGCCGTGGACGTCTGCTGGAGTAAATAGCTTAATAGGCGCTCCACGGTCTACGATAGTCAGCTATCCTCGCCGGACATCTCCTGTATTCGTCTGATGAAGGAGGGAAAAACGATGAAAATTACTATTGTAGGCTCTGGTAATATAGGGAGTCTTTTTGGCGCCCTGTTAACTGATGTCGGTGAAGATGTTACCCTGGTAGATATCCGTGATGACCTTGTGGAGGCCATTCAAAAAGAGGGAATCAGGATTGATACCTCCGATGGTAAATCCAGGCATGTACGAGTAAAGATTACCCGGGACATCTCCTCAGCAGGTGTTTCTGATTTAGTCGTTATAGCGGTAAAAGGCTATTCAACTCGCCCTGCCATGGAAAGTGCCATGGCTGTTGTAGGCAAGGGCACTTATGTTATGTCGGTTCAAAACGGGGCGGGGAATATTGAGACTATCGCCGAGGTATTGGGGGATGAATCACGTATCATCGGAGGAGTTTTTCTCTGTGTGATAACTCCTCTAAAGCTCAATCATCTCAGCTGGGTAGTTGGTACCGGTGGACTGAGGATAGGGCCGGTTAGCGGTGTGATGAGTCCAAGGATAGAAGAGGTTGCCAAAGTTTTTGAAAATGCCGGGATAGGAGTTGCCACATCGCTGAACGTTCAAGACCTTATCTGGAATAAGTTGCTGCTTAATTCCTGTCTTTGTCTGGCTACGGTGCTGAATTTAACTAATGACGAATTTCTGTCCTATCCCTCGACCCGACAGCTGGTTCACCTGATAGCTAACGAGTGTATCCAGGTTTGTCGGGCCAGGGGCATAAACTTGGCTAACCCTGAAGACCCAATCAAACCTTTACTCGATACCTTGGAGGCATTCAGAGCTTCGGGTCAGAAGCCTAAGAGTTCTATGTTGCAAGATATGGAAAGAGGGAGAAGAACAGAGATCGATACTATCACTGGTAGCATCGTCAAGGGAGGTGAGAAACACCATATTCCCACTCCCGTTAACGAAGTGTTCGTTTTGCTGGTGAAGGCAATGGAAGAAAAAGCTTTCAATCTGGCATCCAGTAACACAACGGAAAGGAGTTAAAACCATGAGTATGATGACTGGTAGAAAAGCGCTGATGGAGCTTTTACGCAGTGAGGGGGTAGAGTATGTCTTCGGTATTCCGGGAGCAACTGAGGTACTGTTTATGGACGGTCTGGAAGACTGTCCGGAGATAAAGTATATTCTGGGTCTCCATGAAGTTGTGGTCTCAGGCATGGCTGAGGGCTATGCCAGAACATCAGGCAAAGTGGGGGTAGTTAACCTGCATACCGGCCCCGGCGTAGCAGCGGCTATGCCCATGCTTTATAACGCCCATTTAGGGGGAGTACCCCTGTTAGTAACCGCCGGGCAGCAGGATACTCGCTTGCTGATGCAGGAGCCGGCTTTGACCGGTGACCTGGTAGGAATGGCCGGCCAGTTTACTAAGTGGAGCACTGAAGTGCTCTATGCTGCCGATATTCCTCTGGCCATAAGGCGTGCTTTTAAGATAGCCACGCATCCCCCTACCGGGCCAGTCTTTGTTTCCCTGCCGCAAGACGTGCTGGAGCAGGACGTAGATTTTGAATCCATACCTCGGGCGCCATCCTTTACCCAATTGCGTCCTGACCAGGAGGCTATCAACAGAGCGGTGGAGTTACTGGCCAAAGCCCGAACACCGGCTATCATTGTAGAAAGCGGAGTAGCCAAAAATGATGCTTTGTCTGAGGTAGTAAAGTTAGCCGAGTTAATAGGGGCATGCGTTTATCAGCCATGGATGGCTGATGTGAATTTCCCTGTAAGCCACCCCCAGTACCTGGAGGATTTAGACATTGGCAGCCTTCATGCCAGAGAAATCCTGCAATCGGTAGATGTGCTGGTAGCAATAGGTGTTCCACTCTTCAGTCAGCCGTTTCACCTGCCAGAGCCACTGCTAACCACGAATACTAAAGTTATTCAGATAGACAATGACCCCTGGGAAATAGCCAAAAACTTCCCGGTAGCTGCCGGTATTCAAGGTGATATCAAGGTATCCCTCGCCGAGTTAACCGGTGTTTTGCAAAAGAGCATGTCAGCCCGGGCACATGAGGCAGCCGAAATCAGGGCCAAAAGCATCGCCAGAGAGAAAAAAAGAATGACCGAAGCCTTCCTGGAGAAAGCCCGGCAGGAAAGAGACAGTGTTCCTATTTCTGTTTCACGATTAATGCAGGAATTAAAAGACGCTCTTAAGCCTGACACATTAGTTGTAGATGATTGCTGGTCTGCATCAAGGACCCTGCGCCGAACCATGGATTTTACCGAGCCTAAAAGCTTTCAACGCTCTCGCGGTGGGGGAAGTATAGGCTGGGGAATGTCCGGCCCTCTGGGTGTTAAACTGGCTTGTCCCGACCGCCCGGTAGTAGCTGTAGTTGGAGATGGCAGTGCCATGTGGTCTATTCAGAGTCTGTGGACAGCGGCTCGCTATGATATACCGGTTACATATGTCATCTGTGCCAATGCAAGATACTGTCAGGTTAAGATTATGCAGAAGCTCATACTGGGCGAGAAGGCAAAAGGCAGGGATTTGGGTATGGATTTGGCTGAGCCCAGAATCGATTTCTGCCAGTTGGCTCAAGCTATGGGTGTCCGTGGACAAAAAGTAGAGCGACCCGAGGAACTAAAAGAGGCACTTAAGTTGGCATTAGAGTCAGGTAAGCCAGGTCTGGTTGAAGTTTATATCGAAAAGGCGGCATAAAGCTACACGGCTTCCCGGGTAAAGGGAACCGGGGGAGGTTAAATCCGGTGACTACTATCAGGCTGCCGCAACTGGCATGGCACGGCGCTAAGGAGTTAGAACTCCCATTACTAAGTAGCTGGCAGGTAGAAATCTGTAACATGGCTGGCTTTGCTCGTCCGGCTATGAAACCGTCCGAGCTCAGAGCGGCCATAGCCAATCCCATTGGCACACCGCCTATAAGGGAGATGGCTGAGGGAAAGACGGATGTCGTTATCATTTTTGATGATATGACCCGGGTCACCAGGGTAGCTCAGATAGTGCCCTTTGTCCTCGAAGAACTGGCTGAGGCGGGAATCCCGGATAGCAAAATCCGATTTGTTCCCGCCCTTGGCTGTCATGGCGCAATGGACAGGTTTGATTTCGCCAAAAAGCTGGGGGAGGAGACCTTATCCCGGTTTCCTGTTTATAATCATAATGCCTTTGGTAACTGTGTGTATGTTGGCACCACCAGTTATGGAACCAGGGTCTCTGTCAACGCTGAAATAATGAAGTGCGACATCAAGATTGCTATTGGTTCTATTGTGCCACACATTCTTGCCGGGTTTGGCGGCGGTGCCAAAATCATTATGCCCGGGGTAACCTCTGTAGAAACCTCGGAGGCTTTCCATCGTCTGGGAGATAAAGTCAAGCAGGAACACCCGGATAAGCCGATGGGAATGGGAATCCTTCATGATAACCCCCTGCGTTCGGATATGGAGGAGGCGGCCACATTGGCCGGCCTGGACATAAAGATAGACGGCATACTCAATATGTGGGGGGATACGGTAGCCATCTTTGCCGGCGCCCCCAAACCGGCATTCGCTGCCGGTGTTGAGGAAGCTAAAGCCCACTACCTCACTCCCAGGGTGGAGGACAAGGATATTGTTATTGCTAATACCTTTGCCAAGGTTAACGAAGCGGAGTGCGGACTAATAACAGCTTTCCCCGCAGTAAGTCACGAAGGGGGTGATATGGTTCTGGTTGGCAATGCTCCTGAGGGTCATGTTACCCATTATCTGATTGGTCCTTTTGGTAAAACAATTGGCGGTAACATCAGGTTGAAGATAAAGGTGCCGCCACACGTCAATCACTTAATTATCTTCAATGAATATCCTGACATCGCCAGCCTGGGCTATTTTGAGGAACCGGATAAGGTTTTGCTTATGAACAGGTGGGATGATGTTTTACAATTGCTTCAGGAGCTTCACCGGGCCGATGCCAGGGTTGCGGTGTACCCCAATGCTGAAATCCAGTACTGTGCTGGGTCAGAGACCTGGCAGTATATGTGAGTGACCGCATTTCGGTCCTTGACCAGGAGCCGTTTCCTCGTGCTGTGCGCCTCTTGGGTTGGTTCCTACAGCCTCTTATTACGTAACAGGGTGCTTCCGAGGAGGAGGGCAATCCCCCCGGCTACAAAGAGAAAGCCCAGGATAAGCAATTGGATGCTGCCGACGAAGGTGCAGGCACCGGGTATAACGAACAGAATAAGCAAACCCATAGCCACACTAAAAACCATAGTGAAGATTCCCCCAATGCGCAGAGGGCTCCTACTTATAGCATTCCTGGTAAACACAGCATTCAGCGTAACCATAGCTTAGCCTCCTTTGCTCACTTATTCACCTCAGGTTGACCTTTTAAAAGCGTAACATCCTCGGTCTCGGTTCTGGTAGCTTAACCTCCTCCTGCCAGGGAGGAAGCAGGTATGTGATTACGGCTAAAACTAAGAATGGTAGCAGCATAAGCACCGCGGCCACAAGTATCCCATCTATACCTAAAAGGGGGGGGCTGTAGCTGATGAAACCCCTGAGGCTCTTGGATATCAGCTGCCCTCCTATTACCACGTTCCAGCGCATGGCAAAGACCCCAATGAGCACGAGAGCCGAAGCCAGAACCCCTAAAGATGCTCTAAGCTGATCCCTCAAATTAGCTATTGCGGCTATTCCCAGGATGAAGAGCGGGAGCAGGGAGCCCATGATAAACTGGACACCAAAATAGCTGATACTTATTTTCTGAGTTATTAACTGGGAAACGATACTCCAACTCTCCTCAGACTCATACAGCATGGTGAAAACTTCCAACATTTCTAAGACCACATTTATACAAAGAAAACCTAATAACCATATGGACAGGGAACGCAGGCATCTGTGGTCTAGGGGTACTTGTCTGAAGTTCGTTATGATGACATATAATACGATTAATAGCGCTATGCCAGAGACTGTAGCTGATAACAGAAAGATGACTGGCATTAGCGGAGTAGACCACCACGGATTAGCTTTGACCGCCCCAAATATAAAGCCGACATAACCATGAAGGAGGAAAGCGGTTGGGATTCCAATCATTGACAACACCTTGATTAGCTTCTTATCAATGGTGAGGGATTTTTCCGATATGTCATAGACGCCCAATGTCAGAATGGAGTAAATAGTTCCCTTAATGCCCTCAGTTGACCTGGCATACCTCACGATATCCTGTCTGAATATGAGCCATATTTCTGTAAGCACTAAAATCAGGTAAAATAACCAGATGTAACCGAAGGCGGACATAGCCGAGGCGAGATTCGGCGTTAAAAACATTTCCAGCGCCCTTTCCGGTCGTCCCAGGTGGACAGTCAGCGGCAGAGGGGTAACTAGAAGGAAAGCCAGTGCCGTAACCAGAGAGAAACGAGCCACCGTCCTGAGTTTGGTTATGCCAAATACATGGTAGAGCGATGACACGATGAAGGCACCAGCCACTAATCCCGTAATGTAGGGATAGATAACGATGAGCAGGTCCCACTCTATGATACCTTCGTTAGGATATATGAACCCTTCCAAGACTTATTGCACCCCCTTCTCAAATCCAACATAATAGACCTTGGGCTCAGTCCCCAAAGCTGGTTTCAAGACATAGACACGTCTCTCTCTAAGTATTTTCATCACCGGACTTTCCGGGTCCCGCAGATCGCCAAAAACCCTCGCCCCTACCGGACATGCTTCCACACAAGCGGGGAGAAGCCCCTTGGTAATCCGGTGGTAACACCAGGTGCATTTGTCTGCCACCTTTACCTGCCCAAAATGGGTTTCGGAGAAATCAGGCAGCATGAATCTTGCCCCATAGGGACATGCCTGGATGCAATACCGACACCCGATGCAGTGTTCCTGGTCAACCAGGACAATCCCGTCCTCGGTCATGTAAGTGGCGCCAACCGGACAAACGATTACACATGGGGGATTATCGCACTGGTTACATAGTTTGGGAACAAAAAAGCTTTTTCTAATCTCTACATCCCGGTACTTGGAATTCATATACTCGGCGGTAAAGCCATCTCTGCCAGCGTTGGGAGAGTCCACAAAAATCTCCCCGTCCACACTGACGATGTATCTCTCTACCCATGTTCGGTTATATTCAGGCTCCCAGGGAACCTTATTTTCCAGCTTGCAAGCCACGACGCACCGCCCGCAGCCGATGCACTTCTCGTTATCAATGACGAACCCCCAGTAGTGCTTTTCCCAGTTGCGTTTGTCAAGGTTCGCCGTGGGTGCGGATGTGGTAACATCACCCGTCGGCATAAAATATCTCAGCAGGGACGGAATACTAAAAACAACGATTCCTCCCAGGAAACCCTTTCCTCCGGTTTTTATGAAATCCCGACGGGAAATTTTCGGTTTCATATCTTATTTACTCCTGTGACAATTCAAACAGGTGGCGCTGGTGCGCCCGGCATGGTCTTCAGGGAAAGGCTTAATTCCGCTGGCATTATGGCACACCAGGCAATCGGCACGTTCCTCTAAGGCATGGGGAATATGGGGTAGCGCTGCCCCTATGAACTCCTGTGGACCATGGCATGACAGGCACTCAGTGCGCCCCTCTAAGGTGTGTGGAAGCTGAGGCGGCGGCGTAACCCAGGGCTCGTGCTTCTGCGGATTATGGCATACTTGGCAGTCAGTGCGTCCCTCTAAGGTATGTGGCACTTTGGGTGGCATTCCAGCCCGGGGGTCATGCGGGTCATGGCAGGTTGCACACTCGGCTTGTCCCCCCATCTCTTCCATATCCACCTGGGGAAAGTCGCTGGGTCGGGAGGGAAGCTTGGCATGGCATAACCCGCAAAGCTCTCTCGATGTATCCACAACCAGTTGCGCCTTTGTTTCCAGATGTGCCCTTGCCGGACCGTGACAGCTCTCACAGCCAACTGTCTTATGGTTCCCCTGCTCCCAGATACCATATTTATCCTGGTGGCAATCGATACAAACAGATGACTGGGCATACTGGATTGGCAATGCTGACCATGCCTCCATATTCTCCGCAGTCTTCTTCGGGTGAAAGCCATACTCAGCCAGAAACGCTGGAACAGGTATTACTCTAAGACCGACAAAAATAAGTATGAGTACAGCTAATAATATTACCCCTGCCCTAAATAAATGCTTCATTTTTCAGCTTACCCCGTTTTGGTGGCATACACCTTTACCATAAAATTTGTCCTATATATTGCTTATTGCTTACCTTTATGACAGCTCAAGCACGTTTCGTTGCTGCGCCCGCTGTGGTCAGCAGGAATTTTAGTCGCCTCCCCGATTCCGGTTTCATGGCAAGCCAGACAGGAGTAGCGTCCCTCCAGGGTATGGGGGACTGGGGGAGGAGTAACCGGCACCGGAGGAGTTGGGGATACCTCACCCCCAGGGATTGGCATCTCCTCTGCAGGCGTTGTGGTTTTCTCAATGCCCATGAGATACAGCGAGACACCCTCTATGTCCTCATGAGTTAATGTTTCTAGATAACCGGGCATAGCTGAGTCTGGTTTAATTACCAGAGGGTCCTCCAGGTATTCATGAACCCAGCTCAGTGTCCGTCGTTCGGCTAAACCGGCGAGGTCGGGACCGATAGGTGACCCCACACCGTTTATGGTGTGGCAATTAGAACAGGCCTGTTCCTGATATACTCTCTCTCCCAGCTCGATATAGGCGGAGCGGGAGGTTATTGATGGTGGTGCCGCTGCCATTCCTTGAATGGTTAGAAAAGCAATGGCAACGATAGCAAAAAGACCGACACCGGAAGCTAATGGCCTCTTAAGAAGTCTTGTCGTCGGGCTTCTGTCAAAGAAAGGTAATAAAAGCAGGACCAGGATGGCTAATGCCGGCAAAATAATGGCGCCAACAAATTCCAACTCGCCGGGGAAGAATCGGAGTATTTGCATGAGGAACAGGAAGTACCACTCTGGTCGGGGGATGTAGCTTGTGTCCATTGGTCGGGCGATGCTTTCATGCGCCGGTGGAAGAAACTTAGCCATCAGCGCCAGTGCGATGAAGACGATAAGCATTACGATGGCTGCATGAGAGGCAAAATCAGGCCAAAATACGTGGTGCTTTTCTTCGGGCTTAGGTTGTCTTTCTAGCATCCTTTTCTCTTTTCTTCATCTGGTTACATGGGGCGGGATATACCCTGCTTCCGCACCATAAGGAAATGCAAGCCAAGTAAGAGCATCAGTATTGCTGGCAAAAACCCAATGTGAATGGCATAGAAACGAACCAGAGTTGTCGACCCGACCTCAGCTCCTCCTCTCACCAGTTTAAGGAGATAGTCACCTATGAATGGTACTAAGCTAATCATGCTGGTACCTACTGATGTTGCCCAGTATGCCCTCTGAGCCCATGGGAGGAGGTAACCGGTGAAGCTGAAAGCTAAGACTATTAAGAGAAGCAGGACACCAGCTATCCAGTTCATTTCCCGGGGATTCTTATACGCCCCGTGAAAGTAGATGCGCAGCATGTGTAGTACCACCATGATTACTACGGCACTGGCTCCCCAGTGGTGAATGCCACGTACCAACCAGCCCAAGGTAACGGTACTGATTATATATTGTATGCTGTCATAAGCATGGTCGGGGGAGGGAACATAATAGATAACCAGGAAAAGCCCGGTCAGGAATAGCAGCAGGATGATGAAAGCTGTGATGCCGCCAAGGCAATAGAGGAAGGCGCTGGGATGCTTGAGGGGGTTGGTATGCTCAGGTACCGGATGGTCTAACTGGTCACTGACTATCTTTTTGATGGTGAGGCGTTTATCTATGGCACCGTAGATTCGTCCTAGCATTTGCCTTCTTTCTCATAAACTTAGAGTTCAATCTTCTCGGCAATACCGACTCGGAAATCCTTATAGATGGTGAAGAGTCTCCCATCCTCTATTTTCACGGGAAGGGTATCTAAGGGGCGGGGTGGCGGACCACCCAGCACTGTGCCATCAATGCCGAATATGCCATCATGACACGGGCAAAAGAAGTGGTCTTTATCAGGCAGGGCTGAGCCATATGCTGTCTGATGTGGCTCTCCCTTTAGTTTCCAGCTATAAGCGCAAGTCAGGTGGGTGCATCTTGGGTTAAACACAGTAAAGTTCTCTCCGTCTTGGGTCACTATCCAGACTGCTCGCGGTGTTGTTTCCATAACCCACCCATCCATTCTGGAGGTAACCCACTGCACCAGGGTTGGCTGTCCCACCTTAAAGTCACCTATCTTACCTAACTCTACCCATTCCGTCTTCGCCTTTCTTTTCTGTAAGACTGGTGAGATGAGGCTTCCGACAAGAGGAACACCCACTAGACCGGAAAGGATAGCCCCTAGCCCAACGGTTGCCCAACCCAGGAATTGTCTTCTGGATACAGGTTTATTTTTCCACTCAGAACTCACCTGCTCGCTGCCTCACGTCCCCATTGGCGGTTTTGTTTATCTTGCTGATGTTTCATTACAAGCCTGTGCCCCATCTATCATTTGCCTGGCTTGGGGATATTGGATAGAGCATTGACGATATCCAGCGTTAGCGGGATAATAGTGCTATTCCGCTCGCCAGCCATCTCGACCAGGGTTTGCAGGTAGCGCAGCTGCAATGCCGCCGGCTGACTCTGGATAATCTCGGCTGCTGCAGCCAGGGTTTCAGCCGCCTGACGTTCACCCTGAGCATGGATAATCTTGCCTCGCTTTTCCCGTTCCGCTTCAGCCTGCCTGGCCATAGCCCGCTGCATTGACTCGGGAAGAAGAACGTCCTTGACCTCCACCAGTGTTGCCCTGACCCCCCATGGCCCCTCACTTTGCTCGTCAATAATCTGCCGCAGTCTCTTATTTATCTGGTCACGATGGGCAAGCAACTCGTCCAGCTCCGATTGCCCGAGAACGCTTCTGAGGGTAGTCAGGGCGAGCTGGATGATAGCTTGTTGGTACCCCTCGACATTAATCACCGCCTTTACCGGCTCAATTACCTGAAAATAGACTACGGCATCTACCCTGACAGTTACATTGTCCTTGGTTATCACCTCTTGAGGTTCCAGGACAAAGGGCACGATACGAAGGGTAACCCTGGTCATACGGTCAACAAAGGGGATAATCACGTTGAAGCCGGGGTTCCTAACCCCCATCAGCCGCCCGAAGCGGAGCACCACCCCTCGCTCATACTGCTTCACAATCTTGATGGCAAAGGCCGATAACACCAGTACTACTACCACGATAAGAAAGATAATCCAGCCACTCATCCTTTTTGTCCTCCTTTTTATTTAATTGGTTTCTTAAAGTTCATCTCTCGGTGACCCGTTAACGGGCTGTTAATTGACACTCCTCGAACCGATGAATTTTCTTACCTGCACTAGCAGGTCGCGGATATCAAAGGGCTTCTGAATATAATTGTCTGGCCTGAGCTGTTCTATTAAAGCCGTGTCGGGGGGTTCCACCGAGACTATAATCACCGGTATATGACGTAGCGGCTCTGTCAATCTAAGAAGGCTCAGAATGCCCCAACCATTAAAGTCGGGTAGCTTGATGTCCAGGATAATAAGGTCTATTCTTGCCTCATGCAGCGTTCTAATGCAGTCAAGGCCAGTAGCAGCTTCCACAACCTGGATGCTTTTATCTTCCAGGTTGTGCTTGATTAGCCTGCTTACCGTTCGGTCGTCATCAACAACCAAAACCGATAGTTGCTTGGCACTATGAATCCCCGTTTGCATTGCCTGTTCAGCCCCGCTCTTAGTTATACTCTACTTGTTGGGGAATGAAAAAGGCATAAAAATTGGGGGTTAAAAGGTGAAAAACTTGTGAAAAATAACAACTGGAAGCATTGGTAGCTGAATATCATCATGCCGGGCTGACAAATATATAGCCAATACCGGGCTTAGAGAGGATATATTTGGGATGGTGTGGATCATCTTCTATCTTCTGGCGCAGATGCCGAATATAAGCTCTGAGGTATTCTACCTCGTCTCCATATTCAGGTCCCCACACCCTGGTCAGCAGTTCCCGGTGCAGCATTACCCGCTCGGCATTGCTCACCAGTTGACATAAAAGCTTATACTCAGTCAGTGTCAGTGCCACCTCCTGTCCCCGCACCTCCACTCTACGCCGCACGAAGTCAACAGAAATCTCATCACAGGTGAAGGTGCGAGGAACCTCCACTTCATCAGAAAGCTGAGTGCGTCGCAGCACTGCGTCTATTCTGGCCAGTAGCTCTTGAACATTAAAGGGTTTGGTCAAGTAGTCGTCAGCTCCTAATTTCAGCCCTCTTACCTTGTCCACATCTTCTACCTTGGCAGTGAGCATGATGATTGGTACTGATGAAAACTCCCTGATTCGCTGGCAGAGTTCATATCCGTCCATCTCAGGCAGCATGATATCCAGAATAATGATGTCCGGCGCCTCCATATCAACAAGCTCAAGAGCAGAACGAGCGTCCATAGCTGTCAGAACCTTATAGCCTACCGATTCCAGATTGGCGCGCACCAACCGGATTAGTTGAGGGTCATCATCAACTAATAGGACCGAAATCTTTTTACTCATCTGCTACCTCTCGTCATGATTTGCTGTTGCCGCCCTGATCTAAGGGTAGGCTGAAATAGAACTTACTCCCCTTGCCAACGGTACTCTCCAGCCAGACCTCGCCACTGTGAGCCTCGACGTGACCCCTGGTAATGGAAAGTCCGAGTCCGCTGCCTCCGGTCCTGCGGGCTAAGGGGCTGTCCACCCTGTAGAATCGTTCGAAAACCCGGTCATGGTGTTCTGGAGGGATGCCTATTCCACTATCCTTGACACTGATTACTACTTTATCCTTTTTGACCGCACCCGCAATAACAATCTCACTGCCCTCTGGTGAGTATTTTACTGCGTTTTCTATCAGATTGCGTAATACCTGCTCTATGCAGCGGACGTCAGCCTCGACCACGGGAAAAGATCGGGCAAATTTGAGGGTAAAGTTGTTTTTCTTGGCTCTCGCTGTTGTGTCTTCAACCACTTTCTGGGCAAGCCGTGGTATGAGTAGTGGCTCCTTTTCCAGTTTGAGGGCGCCTGCCTCCAATTTAGCTGACTGCAGCAGCTTGTCAATCAGGTCACGCAATTCGTCGGTCTTCTCATCAATTATCTGAAGGAATTCTTGCTGGGCTTCTCTATCCCAGGAGACATCCTGACGAAGCAGTGATGTAGAATAACCCTTGATAAGCGTAAGTGGAGTTCGTAGCTCATGGGAGACTGAGGATATAAACTGAGACCTTAACCGGTCTGTTTCCTGTAAGGCTCTTACTTCATCGGCTTCTTTGGTTAGCTGATCTCTCTCAATAGCTATAGCGACATAATCAGCTATAGCTTGTAGGAGGCGATGGTCCGACGCTGAGAAAGCCTGGCTATCTCTAAAGCTTAGCATAATAAGACTTCCAGTATGTCGGTTCTTGTGAAGTACCTCAGCATGGATAGAGCTTTGAACTCTGGAGCGTAAAGCATCGGACCGAAGGAAGGCAGTGACCGCATCTTTGACCACATCTTTTTGACCATCATCTGCCGGCCCTGGAAGCAAGCCTGATGAAAGCTTATCGCCAGGAGTGAACCTGAATTGAGAAAGTGAGCCATTGTCTAGCCCAATGGCGCACTGCAGCAGTACACCGCTCTGGTCAGCATCCTGAAGAAGCAATACGCCGCTATCGGCGCCGTGAATAAGCTCTACCGCTTTAGTTGCTACAGCCTCAAGAAGGTGAGGTAAATCAAAGGTGGAGGTTAGAACCTCAGACACCGATAGTAATGAGGAGAGTTCTTTCGTCTTCTGTTCCAGTTCACCGTAGGAGGTCTTGAGTTTTATCCTCATGTCATCGAGAGTCTGGGCTAATATGCCAACCTCGTCCTTGCCTACGGTAGTAACCGGGCTGACCAAGTCCCCCTCAGCTATCTTTTGAGAAGCGGTGGTAAGCATCCTGATGCGGCTACCGACATCTCGCGTGGTTATTACCACGAACAGGAGGGCGACGGTAACTAATCCAACCCCGAAGAGAAGCAGATTCCGGCGTAATTGGCGAGCCGGAGCCAGTGCTTCATTCTCTGATTGGCGGATGATAACCCCCCAGCGAGCTTCGGAGAGGGGAACGAAGGCCAATACATCCCTCTTTTCCACCCTTTGCTCCGGTTCATGACAGGTATGGCACACCCCCTGGGTTGGCTGTCCGGCACTAATAAGAGCAGCAAAGCGGCCACTGTGGTCGCTTTTCTCAAAAGGGGCAATCTTAGGACCAGGCTCCGTTCTGGCGACAACTATTCCGTTCTGATCTACAATCTCAACATAACCGGTCTCTCCCAATCTTATGGGTTGGACAAAACCAGCTATACTCGATTGAGCCAGGTCAATAGCTACAACGAGCGTACCTCTGCCCCCTTGTTGTCCCTTTTTAGTGGGGCTAGCCAGAAGAACTACTGGAGTACCGGTCACCGGGGCTGAAACAAGCCCGGAGATAGTGGACTCACCTTTTCTTATAGTTTGGTTAATGCCAGGATAGGAAGAGATATCGACACCCTCTGCTCCCAGAGCCTCTGGTTTACTCCATATTATCTGCCCTTTGTCATCGAGGAGGTAGGCACCGCTAGTATAGATTGCCAGCCAGGAATATGTAGCCTTAAGCGTATCTATCTGAGGCTCAAGCTTGTCTGTTGCCCCGTCACTATCTATCATCATAGCAGTGTTCTTCAGTTCGGTGAGAGCCCGTCCTAGTGTTTCATCCACGTAGCCGGCCACAATGTGGGCGGTAGTCATCCGGTCTTGAAGCATAGTTTCTGTAGCCTGATTCACAGCTCGCATGCTCAGAGAACTAAGCACGCCGACCCCTAATAGTACTCCTACAGTAGTCAGGAGAGCGATCTTTTTTCCCAGAGTCAGGTTTGTCAGGAATGTCACCGCTTATTTCTCCTTAATGAGCGGGTTTATTGCGTTAGCACCTTTGTTAACAATGCCGGGGATAATCGGGGGGGCTGCACTTCGGGGGGAATTTTTAGCCAATCCCTCTGGTCGGGGTGGCCGGATTCGAACCGGCGACCACCTGAACCCCATTCAGGTGCGCTACCAGACTGCGCTACACCCCGGTTTGGCTTTTGATATAGTATCACAAATTGTTTCTGAGAGCAATGAACGTTTAGCCTTTAAGATATATTTGAAAATATTGCGCTTTTAGATTATAACAATATAGTGTAAAATATTAAAAACCTTTGATTTTCCTGGGAACTTATGTTCTGTCAATTGTGTTGAGGGGGTTTGAGTTTGGCTAAGAAGAAAATAGAGAAACCGAAGCGGGAAGTTACCAAGCGTCAGCTTTCCCAGTGGCAACGACAAAAGAGGCGACAGCGTATTATATTTGGTTCAGGGGTTTTCATTATTGTTGCGGTGTTAGGCATTTTAATAAGTGGTTGGTATATTAATCAGTACCAACCATTGCGCCAGACTGTAATTAGAGTAAACGATACCGAGTATAATATGAGTTACTATATAAAGATGCTTAAATACTATGGGAGAGGTCAACCCCCCGGTTACATGTCTTATCTGGCTGGTGAGGTGGTGAGAGCCATTGAGCAAAATGAGCTGATAAGGCAAGAAGCTGTGGGGTTGGGCATCAGTGTGAGCAATGAGGAGGTTGATGATGAACTCAAGAGCCGTGACCCTCCTTTAAGCAAGGACTATAGAGAGCCGGTGAGAGCTGGAATGCTGGTAAAAAAACTGCTGGAGGAGTATTTTGAGCAGAAACTGCCAGCCTCTGCTGAGCACAGGCATATAATGGCAATGCTGCTGGAAAATGAAAGCCAGGTCTATGAGGTTAGAGACAGGGTGGAGGGTGGTGAAAGCTTCAGTGAATTGACCGGTGAGCTCTCCCTGGATGATTTCACCCGGGCAAATGAGGGGGATTTTGGCTGGCGACCCGAAGGTGTTTTATCCATAATGCTGAATTCTTCCATACTGGAAGTTAGCGCCTTCGGCTTAGAGGCCGGAGAGTTGAGCCAGCCGATATATGACGAGGCGCAAACCAAAAATGTGGGTTACTGGATAATCAGAGTGTTAGAAAGAAAGGAAGAGCCGAAGGAAGCCCACGTTCAAGCGATATTGTTGGGTAGTGAAGAGGAAGCGCAGAGAGTGAGAGACCGGTTAGAGGCTGGGGAGAACTTTGCTACGCTGGCTACGGAACTCTCTCAGCATGGTGCCTCAAAGAGTGGTGGAGGGGAATTGGGCTGGTTAGTCCCGGATATGGTGAGTCCCGCCTTTGATGAATTTGCTTTCGATTCTGAAGTGGAGCTGAGAACGCTGAGTGAGCCAATACGCGATGAGTTAGCTATTACGAAAGGAGGCTACTGGCTGATAAATATTCTGGATATAGATAATAAGAAGATTGAGGCTGAAAACAGGGATTTACTGAAAGCCAAGCTCTTTGACGATTGGGTTCAAGGATTGTGGGACGACTCCCAAAATGAGGTTGAAAGTTTTTTGGATGAGGGGATGAAGGCATGGGCGGTAGCACGAGCTACCAGTAGCTAGAATTAAATCAGAGGCCAAAATAATGGATAAAAAGAGTATTGGTATTGGATTAATGGGGTTAGGGGTAGTTGGTGGACAGGTAGCTAGAGTTTTGAGGGACAAATCTGAGACTCTGGCCGAACAGGTCGGTTGTCCGCTTGTTCTGCGGAAGGTAAAAGTATTGGTGCAGGACTTAACCGGACCGCTAGCCCGGGAAATGGACTCTCAACTTTTTACCACTGACGCTGACGAGTTTTTTGCTGACCCGGAAATAGACATTGTCGTTGAGGCTATAGGGGGTGAGAGCCCTGCCCTGGAATATTTACAGAGGGCCATATCAGGCGGTAAGCATGTAGTTACCTCCAACAAGGAGGTTGTTGCCAAACACGGGGCGGAACTTCTTGCTCTAGCTCAACAGCATCAGGTAGGACTGTGTTATGAGGCCAGTGTCGGCGGTGGTATCCCGGTAATCGCTCCGTTTCGGCATGACCTGGTAGCTAATAAAATAAGCGGTATTTATGCTATAATCAACGGGACTACCAATTATATCCTTACTCGGATGGCTAAGGAGGGTGTGGATTTCGCTTCAGCACTTAAGCAAGCCCAGGAATTAGGTTATGCTGAGGCCGACCCGGGAGATGATGTGGAGGGGATAGATGCTACCTACAAACTGGCTATCCTAGCATCTTTAGCCTTTCGGAGCCAAATTCAGCCTCAACATATCCATTGTGAAGGTATTACCCGACTCAGCAATCGTGACTTCCGTTATGCCCGCGAGCTGGGTTTTGCCATAAAGCTGCTGGCTATAGCTAAGCAGGATGATAAATCGATTGAAGTGCGGGTGCACCCGGCTTTTATTGCTGAAGATTCCCTTCTGGCCAAGGTTGACGGTGTCTATAATGCTATTCTGGTCGAAGGCGACCTGGTAGGTAAGGTGCTTTTCTTTGGTGAGGGTGCTGGTGCCCGACCCACCAGCAGTGCGGTGATAGCTGATGTAGTGTCATCAGCACAGAAGATTGTCCATGGCGTTAGCAGTAAAGCCATATGGAGACTGGAGCCAGGCAAAACCATTAAACCCATGGCTGAGGTTGAGACACGATACTACCTGAGGATGAATGTTACTGACTGTCCCGGGGTCTTAGCTCAGATTTCCAGGGTTTTAGGTGACCATCTGATTAGTATTTCTTCAGTTATCCAGAAGGAGACTGATAGTGTGGCTCAGATGGCTGAAATCGTTATTATGACGCATCCAGCTAAAGAAGCGGCTATGCAGCAGGCGCTTGAAGAACTGGCAAATTTAGCTGAGGTCGGAGAGGTAAGCAACTTCATCAGGGTAGAGGCTTGAGCGAAAGGGCGATAATGAAATCCAGCGTTATGGTTAAATACAGGGACTTCCTTCCCATTACCCCGGATACACCTTTATTTTCAATGGGGGAGGGAGATACTCCTCTGGTCAGGTGCGATGAGCTTGGAAAGCAATTTGGGTGTGGAGAGCTATACTTCAAGCTGGAAGGGTGCAATCCTACCGGCTCATTTAAAGACCGGGGTATGGTAGTTGCCGTAGCTAAAGCGTTAGAAGCCGGCAGCCGGGCTATAATATGCGCTTCAACCGGTAATACCAGTGCATCAGCCGCTGCCTATGCCGCCTATTGTGGGCTTACCGCTATTATTATTGTACCTAAAGGCAAAATTGACCCGGGTAACCTGGCCCGGGCTATTGTCTTC
>SDBV01002467.1_pt1 | contig 27669 bp, 16 predicted proteins | sample 2277081 | NCBI WGS metagenome assembly SDBV01 (sample SAMN10402039, study PRJNA504765) | marine sediment metagenome | isolation source: marine sediment core GS10_PC15, 223 cmbsf | place: Arctic Ocean: Southern Knipovich Ridge | collected 2010 | reverse complement strand
TGGCTGGTTATCGAGCCCATGTCCTGCCTGGCCGAACCGCCCACCCTGCCCGATGAAATCAGGCAGATGGCCGACGAGCTGACCGCCTGGCACGACCAGAACCCCGACGGCACCGCGCGGATCGGCTACTGCACCGACATCGCCCACGCCTACGCAGACGGCAACCTCACGGTCCGCAACGACCACCTCGAGCTGCTGGAAGCCACTCTGCCGTACCTCTACGAGATCCACCTGAAGAACACCGACTCGCGGTACTCGACGACCTTCGGGTTCAGCCCGGAAGAACGCCAGGCCGGAATCATTCAGATCGAACCGGTCCGCGAACTGCTCCTGGCCCGAGCCGAGAGCATTCCCGTGGACGAGGTCGTGGGCTACCTCGAGATCGGTGGGCCGAAGCTGGGACGAGACCATTCCGACAAGGAATTGGCCGGCCAGCTTCGCGAGTCGTTGGCCTACCTCAAGGAAACTTGGGTCACCGAGGCCGCCCATCCCAAACCGACCGCCCAGCCCAAACCGGCCGGCCAACCGGACGTCTCGCCAGTTGGGTCGGTCGCGCGGCCTGATCGTCCGGTGCGGGTCTCGCCTTCGATGATGTGCGTCGACCCGGGCCACGTGGAGGATGCCCTGCGGCAGCTCGAGGCGGCCGGGGCCGACATGCTGCACCTGGACATGGCCGACGGACACTTCGTGCCCAACCTGCTGCTGGGCCTGGACGTAATCCGTTGGCTGCGGCCCAAGACCGGTCTGCCGCTGGACGTCCACCTGATGGTCGAGAATCCGGATATGTACGTCGATCTGCTGGCGGAGATCGGGGTGGATTACGTGGCCGTTCATGCCGAAGCCTGCCGCCACCTGGACCGGACCCTGACGCAGATTCGCCAGCAAGGCATGAAGGCCGGCGTGGCGCTGAACCCGGCCACGCCGCTGGAGTCGCTGGACTACGTGCCGCAGCGGCTCGACTTCGTGCTGCTGATGACGGTCAACCCGGGCTTTGCCGGGCAGAAGCTGGTGGCCTCGGCCTTCCGCAAGATCGCCGATTGCCGCCGCTTCCTCAGCCGGCACGATCTGGAGATCGAGATCATGGTCGACGGCAACGTGAGCTTCGACCACGTCCCAAAGATGGTGGCCGCCGGGGCCGATATCCTGGTGGCCGGTACCAGCAGTTGGTTCAACCGCCAGGCCCCGCTGATCGAAAACGTCGCCAAGACCGAGAAGGCGATCGCCGCCGGACTGGAGAAAAGGGATAGGAGGATTGCAAATTGAGAATTGCAAACTGCAAATTGCAAATTGAGTGGTAAGTTGGCCTCACTCGTGGAACGCTGTCTTTTGGGAATCACATATCGCCATGAACCCGGACGAATTGTCGGACAGATTGTTGGACTTTGCGGCTCGAGTGGGCAAGGTGATCGATGCTTTGCCGGATACGCGAATGGGGCGCCACGTGGCCGGGCAGTTGGTTCGTTCGGGAACGTCCCCTGCGCCGAACTACGAAGAAGGGCGTGCAGCAGAAAGTCGCGCAGACTTCATTCACAAACTCAGTATCTGCCTTAAGGAACTTCGGGAGTCGCGATGTTGGGTTAGGCTGATCATCAAAGCCGAGTTGCTCCCCGAGACAAGAATGGCCGATTTGCTGGACGAATGCACGCAGCTCTGCAATATCATTGGGCAATCGATTGTCACGGCGAAAGACAAGGCAACGAAGAAACAATAGAGCCCACGCAGTCACAGTTCTCAATTTGCAATTTGCAGTTTGCAATTCTCAATTTGCAGTACTGAAGAGCGGCAAGGGTTTTGGGAGGAAGAAACTCGGATGAGCATGGAGATGCAGATGAACGCCCTGGTCCTGCACGCAGTCGGCGACGCCCGCTTCGAGAAGATACCGAAGCCGAGCGTAACGCCCGGCGAAGTGCTCCTGCGGGTGGGGTTCTGCGGCGTCTGCGGATCGGACGTCCCCCGAACGTTCGTCAAAGGCACTTACCACTTCCCCACCGTCTGCGGACACGAGTTCGCCGGCACCGTTGAGGCCTGCGGCGAGGGAGTCGAGGGGTTTGAGCCGGGCGACCGCGTGGTGGTCTTTCCGTTGCTCTGGTGCGGGAAGTGTGCCTCCTGCGAATTGGGCAACTTCGTGCAGTGCTCCGATTACGACTACTACGGCTCGCGGCGCGACGGAGCCTTCGCCGAGTTCGTCTCGGTCCCGCCCAGGAACCTGATCCCCGTGCCCGAGGGAGTCTCCATGGAAGCCGCCTCGATGACCGAGCCGGCGGCCGTGGCCCTGCACGCGCTGAAGCGAGCCGGCGGTGCCTTCGTCGGCGAGACCGTGGTGATCTTCGGCGCCGGACCGATCGGACTGATGGCGGCCCAATTTGCGCGGATGATGGGCGCCGCGCAGATCGTGTTGTTGGATCTGATCCCCGAGAAGCTGGCCATGGCCAACAAGCTGGGCTTCGAACTGGCCATCGACGCCCGCCGGTGCAACCCGGTGGAGAAGATCAACCAATTGACCGGCGGCCACGGAGCCGAAGTCTGCGTCGAGGGGGCCGGTGTGCCCGTTACGCTCAACCAGGCGATCTCCGCCGCCCGGGTGGGCGGCCGCGTGGTGATCCTGGGCAACCCCTCGGCGGATGTTACCCTGCCGGCCGGGCTGATCTCCCAGGCCATGCGACGCGAGCTCGATATCCTGGGCACCTGGAACTCGTCGTTTAGCGCCGCGGGCAACAACGACGATTGGCGGGCCGTGCTGGCCGCGGTGGCCTCCGGCGCGGTCGAGCTGGACTGCCTGGTAAGCCACCGCGCCGCGCTGGAGAACTCGTTGGATGCCCTGGTGATGATGAGAGACCAGAGCGAGTTCTTCGCCAAAGTGCTAGTCAAACCGTAAGGACCGCTGGCGGCTCAGGATCGACCGAAAAACAACTTCCCCCGTTTAGCTGCCGCCGGCACGGCGGCTTGACGCACGACACGCCAGACCAACGAAGCCGCCGTGCCGGCGGCAGCTAAACGGTTGATCGTCGAAACCGGGAAGTTGTTTTCGCCCGATCCTTAGCAAAACAAAGTCCGACCAAAGATCTTTCCAAAACCAGAGACCCCCTATCATGAAAGCTGCCGTACTTGAAGAGCTGGAAAAAATCGTGGTTCGAGAAGTCGACGATCCACGGATCGACGACGATTCGGCCCTGTTGAAGGTCGAGTCGGTGGCCGTCTGCGGCTCCGATATCCGCATCTTCCACCACGGAAATCCCCGCGTCAAACCGCCTGCGATCATCGGCCACGAGACTGCCGGCACCATAGTCGAGGCCGGCAAGAACGTCACCCGGGTCAAGCCGGGCGATCGCGTGGCCGTGGGGGCCGACGTCCCTTGCGGACAGTGTGCCTGGTGCCGCAACGGGCTGGGCAACAACTGCTCGATCAACTACGCCATCGGCTATCAGATCCCCGGCGCCTTCGCCCAGTACATGTTGCTGCCGCGGCTGGTATTGGAGGAAGGACCGGTGGCCCCCTTCAGCGACAAGCTCAGCTTCGACGTGGCCGCACTGGCCGAGCCCTTGGCCTGCGTGATCAACGGCCTGGAGCTGGTCAACCTATCGCTGGGCAAGACCGCGGTGTTGATCGGAATGGGGCCGATCGGCTGCATGATGATCGACGCCGCCAAGGCGATGGGTGCGATCAAGGTGATCTGCGTGGAACTGAGCCCCGCACGAATGGAAATCGCCAAACAGTACCGCGCCGACGTCTACATCGACCCCGCCGCCGAAGACGTGATCGCCCGCTGCCGCGAAGAGACCGGCGGCCAGGGACCCGACGTGGTAATGACCACCTGCCCCTCGGTCGAAGTCCACGAGCAGGCCATCGAGATGGTGGCCCATCGCGGCTACGTGAACCTCTTCGGCGGGCTGGGCAAACACGTGCGGCCGATGTCGGTGCTCTCGAACACGATCCACTACAAGGAATGTTTCGTGACCGGCTCGCACGGCTGCGTCCCCCGCCAGCACGAGCTGGCGGTCAAGCTCTTGGAGGCGGGCATGGTCCGCACCGAGCCGATCATCACGCACCGTTTCCCGCTGGAAGAGATCAACCAGGCCTTCGATACCATGGAAAGCCAGCAGGGCATGAAGATCATCGTTCATCCTCACAACTAACGTCAAGCCGCTCGCGGTTTGGCAATCACTACGCCAACTCACCCCATAAACGCACTTGCCCATGCCCACCGTCAAAGAAGACCTCATCGAATACGGCAGGAAGATCTACGCGGCCCACCTGGTGGTGGGCGCCGGTGGGAACATCAGCGCCCGCAACGCAGATACTATCTGGATGAAACCCAGCGGGATGGCCTTGGACGAGATGGGCTCCGACGATCTCTGCGGCATGGACCTGGCCACCGGCCGCCAGACGTCCGGCCCCCACAAGCCCACCTCCGAGGTGAACATGCACCTGGAGATCTACCGCGTGCGGCCCGAGGTGACCGCGGTGTTTCACACCCACTCACCGTGGCTCTGCGGGGTGGTCAGCGCGGGCATCGACGTGGCCGCGAAGCCGATGTTTGCCGAGTTCGTCAACGACCTCGGCCGCCGCGTGAGTGTCCCCTACGTGACCCCTACCACCCAGGCCCTGGCCGACGTGGTGGCCGAGGCCGCCAAGGAAGGCGACACCATCTTCATGGCCAACCACGGCGTGTGCGCGTTGGGGGTGAACATGAAGCAGGCGTTTTACCGCTGCCTGATCGTGGAGGACGCCGCCAAGTCGCTGGTGGCCGCCGCGGTGGTCGGCAAACCGCAGATCCTCACTCCCGAGCAGGAGGCCGACCTGATGGCCCAGTCCGGGCCGCAGCACCGGATCAAGATGATGGAGGAGCAGTAGTCAAGCCGCCAGCGGCTCGGCGTGGCGGCTCAGACCTTCTCGTCGGCCCCGTCCTTGTGGTAGGCCGCCGGGCCGATCACCTTCTCGATCTCCCCTTCGTCGAGCGTTTCCTCTTTCTCCAAGGCGCTTGCCAGGGCGTCGAGCTTGTCGCGGTGCCGGCTCAACAGCTTCCTGGCCCGCTCCGAGGCCTCGCGGAGCATCCGGACCACCTCTTCGTCGATCACCTGGGCCGTGTGCTCGCTGAAGCGGCGGGGCTCGGCCATCTCTTTGCCCAGGAATGGAAGCTCGTCGCCGTCGCGAAAGGCCACCGGGCCCAGCTTTTCGCTCATCCCCCAGTGGGTCACCATCCGCCGGGCGAGTTCCGTGGCCTTGTTCAGGTCGTCCTCGGCGCCGGCGCTAAACTCGTCGAAGGCCAGCTTCTCGGCCGCCCGCCCGCCCAGCAGGAACAACAGCCGCTTGTGCAGTTCGCTTTCGCCGATGTTCAGGCGGTCTTCCTCGGGCAGGATCTGGGTGGCCCCCAGCGAGCGGCCGCGGGGGATGATCGAGACCTTGTGCACCCGATCGCCGTTGGGCTCCAGCCAGGCCAACAGCACGTGGCCCGACTCGTGATAGGCCGTCATCGACTTCTCTTTGCCCGAAAGGACCTCCTCACGCTTGGCCCCCATCAGCACCTTGTCCCGCGCGTATTCGAAGTCCGACATCGTCACGAACTGCTTGTCTTCCCGGCTGGCCCAGAGCGCGGCCTCATTGACCATGTTGCGGATGTCGGCGCCGGTCAGCCCCACCGAACCCGCCGCCAGTTTCTCCAGGTCGACGTCGTCGCCCAGGGGTACGTCGCGGCTGTGAACCTTGAAGATCGCCAGACGTCCCTTGTAGCTGGGCCGGTCGACGGTGATCAGCCGATCGAAGCGGCCCGGACGCAACAGGGCCGGATCGAGCACGTCGGGGCGATTGGTGGCGGCCACCACGATCACCGATTCGGTCTGCAAGAATCCGTCCATCTCGCTGAGGATCTGGTTGAGCGTCTGCTCGCGTTCGTCGTGACCGCCGCCCAGTCCGGCCCCGCGGTGCCGGCCCACCGCGTCGATCTCGTCGATGAACAGGATCGAAGGTGAGTGTTCCTTGGCGGTGGCGAACATGTCGCGGACCCGGCTGGCCCCCACCCCCACGAACATCTGGATGAACTCGGAGCCGTTGATCGAGAAGAAGGGCACATCCGCCTCGCCGGCCACGGCCCGGCCCAGCAGCGTCTTGCCGGTTCCCGGAGGACCCATCAAGAGTACCCCCTTGGGCACCCGTCCGCCGAGCCGCTGGAACTTCTCGGGGTTCTTGAGGAACTCGACGATCTCTTCCAGCTCGTGCTTGACGTTTTCCAGCCCCGCCACGTCGTCGAAGGTGATCGGGTTTTCGCCCTGCTCGTAGCGTTTGGCGGGACTCTTGCCGAATCCTGACAGGATGCCTCCCCCCAGGAACTGGTCGCGGGTGCGGCGGACCATGAACCACAGGCCGGCGAACAACGCCACCATCACCGCGATGTACACCACCATCCAAACCACGGCGTTGTCGCTCGGCTCGGTGGCGCTGTAATCGTCCTTCACCGCAGCCAGCAACTCCTCGTCGAGGTTGTGATCCACCAGGTACTTCGGCAGGTCCGTGTAGAACTTCTTCTGGAGCTTCGGCAGGTTTCCCTTCTCGTCCTTCTTTCCCTTGGGGTCCTCCGGGGCCCTCTTGAACTCGCCGGTGATCCGCGCCTCCTGGATATCGATCTTGGCGATGTTTCCGCCCTGCAACTCACGACGGAACATCCCGTAGCTGATCTTCGCCTTCTTGTCCCCGCCGCTGAACATAAAGAACAATATTACCAGCGCCAGAACCACCAGCAGCCACATTATAGACGTGCTACGGCGCGGCTTTGGCCCGGGTTTTTCCGGCGGAGGCGACTTCTTCTCGGGCTGACTATCCATCGACGTTCTTTCCTTGGGGCTGGCAAAGGGTGTCTGCTTCCCTGCAGAACTGTGCCGAGACGCTTCGGCCCAGACTATCCAGGACAGAATTCACTTTCCCCCCATCCTGGTGGTATCTCGGGCCCGACGGCCTCTTGCGAAGCGTCCGCGACGAGGGCCATCAAGAGAATTGTACCCCACTGGCCTCCGATTTTCGACTGCGTCACACCAAAAGGTCCCCATAAACCACTCTTCGGAAGGGCTCAATCCTCGGCTTCCTGCCGCCGGCATTTCAGGAACAACTGGACTTCCTCGTAACGGGTTCCGGCCGGCAACCGCGACAGCAGCGGCCGGATCTGCTGGGGAACCTCCTCACCCACCAGTGCCTCCAAGGCGGCCAGCAACTCCGGGGCCAGGCACCACTGGGGGCGAACCTCCCGCCCCCCCTCGGCCGCACGCAACATGTGATCCAGGACCACTTCATGCTCCAGGCCCCGGATCGCCGCACATTCCTCCGCCGAAAAACCCGCCGACAGCAGCCGCCACGTCCAATAGTGGCTCGGCCGGACGCCGTCGGACGCCGAGTCGACGGCAGCCGGCCGTGCCGCCTGTCCGCGTGCCGATTCGTTGCGGGACAAACTCGGCCGCTGCGTTGACAGATCCGACAGCTCGCCGGATGGAGTCGGCCCCCCAAGGACCTCCTCGACAACCTCGCTGCGGTTGTCTTCTCCGGCCAGAGGGGAACTCCTCTGATCTGCCAGGATCGCCAACAGCGCCTCTGCGAAGCGGGCCAGCTTGGCCGGCCCGATGCCGCGGACCGCCAGCAGTCCCTCGGCCGAATCGGGACGCCGGCGGGCCAACTCCTCCAAGGTGCCGTTCGAGAGGATCTGGTACAGTGGCAGCCCGGCCTGCGTGCCCTGCTCGCGCCGCCATTGCCTCAGCGCTTCCAACAACTGCGGATCGGCCTCGGGCAACTCCTCCGCAGCGGCAGTTTCCGCCGGGGCCATGGCCTTAAGAGGCGGTTCCTCGCCGCGCAGTTTCTGCGACAGGTACACCGGCATCGGCAGCTCGATCTCCAGCTCGGCCCCGCCCTTCATTACCTCCGTCCCGAAGTCCGTAAGCTGCACTACCGGACGCATAGGCTCGATCTCGACCTGCTGGAGGCAGCCCACCGCAATCAGCCCGTCGATCAGCGTGCTCACCTCCGGTTGGGTCAAGTGCTTCAACAGGGCGAAGGTGCTCAGCTTGTTCAGCCCCAGCTTCTTCACACGCGCGGAACCGGAGCCGCAGAGCATCTGGACGATGAGATTCTTGCCGCAGGGGAAACGGGCCTCGGTGCGGGCGATGCCGCTGAGCACCATCCGGACGGCCTCGACAACTTTGGGGTGGTGCGCGACTTTCCGCCTTTCGGCCTCCCCCGGTACGTGCTGCTCACAGTTGTCGCAATGCCCGCAACTGGGGGCGTTCTGCTCACCGAAGTAGCGGAGGATCTCACCCTGCCGGCACGCCCCGCTCAACGCGAAGCGGACCACCAGGTTGAGCTTCTCATATTCGGCCGCCTTGCGGCGCTGAAGCGCATCGAAGTCGATCTCCAGCTCCTCCAGCGGAGTTTCGCGGTCGATCATCCGGATCGCCCGACCCCGAAACGGCGGCACGTAGGTAAACCACTGCAATCCGTTCAGCTCCCGCAGCGTGTGGGCCACGGTGTGATGGTCTATCTGGTCGTGGTTGGCCAGATCGCGGGGATTGAAATGGATCAACTCGTTGCGGCGCTGGCCCACCATCCGCTGGACCGCCTGCAATACGCGGCGCCTGACCTTGGCCCGCTTGGGCAACAGGTCGACCAGCGTGGGCAGGTCGCTGTCGATGCGCACGATGGCCATGTTCTGCGAGGCGATCAGCCGCTCGAGCACACCGGCGCCCTCCAGCAATTGCTCGCATTTGCCCACCCCGTCGTTACCGATCGACAGATTCAACTGCTGCTTGACTTCCTCTTGGGTCAGCTCGATCGGATCGTCGTCCAGCCCGCGGAGAAAATCGTAGATCCGGGCCACGTTCTCCCGGCCGGGATAGGCACTGTCGATGAAGTACTCCTGGATGTAGCGGTCCGAGCCGTTGTACAGCAGCAGGCACCGCGACGGCTCTCCATCGCGTCCGGCCCGGCCCGCCTCCTGGTAGTAGGCCTCCAGGGTGCCGGGCAGATTGTAATGCACCACGAAGCGGACGTCGGCCTTGTCGATCCCCATGCCGAACGCGTTGGTCGCCACCACGATCTCGCAGCGGCCCTCCATGAACGCCTCCTGCGTGGTGTGCCGCTGGTCGGGCATCAGGCCGGCGTGATAGGCGGCCGTGCGACGACGGGTCTGCTGGGCCACGATCTGGGCGACTTCCTCGGTCCGTTTCCGCGTGGCCGCGTAGATGATCCCCGGCCCCGGAGTCTGGCTCAGAAAACGCATCAGCATGTCGGCCTTCTGGCGCTCGCCCCTGGGGGATTGGACCTCGTAGAAGAGGTTGGGCCGGGCAAAGCCGGTGATGAGTACCCGCGGCTCGTCCAACGCAAGCTGCTCGACGATGTCGCGGCGGACCCGATCGGTGGCCGTGGCCGTCAGCGCGATGGTCGTCGGATTCCCCAGCATCCGGCGGAAATGGCCCAGCCGCGCGTAATCCGGCCGAAAGTCGTGGCCCCACTCGCTGATACAATGGGCCTCGTCCACCGCCAGCAGCTTCGCGCCCACGGCCAAAACCGCGTCCAAAAAACGCCCGCTGCGGAACCGTTCGGGCACCACGTAGACCATCCGGTACTCGCCCGCGGCCATCCGCTCGAGCCGGGCGTGTTGTTCTCCCAGCGACAGCGTGCTGTTGATGTACGTAACCGGCAGCTCCAGCGACAGGAGCTGGTCCACCTGATCCTTCATCAAGGCGATCAGCGGCGAGACGACCAGGGTCAGTCCGTCCAGCATCACCGCCGGCAACTGGTAACAGAGGCTCTTGCCGCTGCCGGTGGGCATCACGCAGAGGCAATCCTGGCCGGCCAGCACGGCCGAGATCACCTCCTGCTGCCCCTCGCGGAACGAGGACAGACCGAACCGGGCCAGGTGCGGTTTCGGGTCCGAATTGGCGGAGCTAGGCATTGGTCACCTCCGGCACGGTGTACCGAGCGCCGAGTACGGAGTACTGTGTACTGTGTACTGGCTACCAAGGCACTCGAACGTCCCCAAGCCGCCAATTATAAGGGCAAATTCCACCTGCGCGAATGCGCCAAGCCGAAAAGGCGAAAATGCACCGAGAGCCGAAAAGGCGAAAATGCACCCCCGCCGGACAAATCTGGCCTCGGCTACGGCCCGGAATCGAACTCGGCCGTGATTTCGCGATTCTCTGCGAAGTCGATTCGACCGGCATCCAGGTCAGGATACCCCTTGCGTTTGAACACCACACGGTGAACTCGTGCCCGAAGGTCCTCGATCGTACATGGCGTGGTGTGGGGGGCTCCCTCCGCGTCGGTCTGCAATTCGTCGTCCAGATAGATCGTCGCCTCGTACGGCTCGGTAATGAAATTGACGTCCACGCGTGCCGGGCGACTGGCCCACAACCCCACCGCGGCCAACACGAGAAAGACCGCCACGCCCACGGCCGAGACGACGGCTCGCCGCGGCGACCGTACCAGGCGCCCGCCGGGCTGCGGCTGGGATGATGCCAGGTCGGCCAGCATCTCCGGGGCGTCGCGGAACCGCTGCTGCGGTGCCGGTTGGCACGCCCTCAGCACCAGGCGATTCAACCGCTGCAAGATCGGCGACCGGGCGATCTGCGGCGCCCTTTCGCCCAGCCGGGGGAAGTTCTCCACCGGCAGGGCGGTGATCATCTCGTAGACCACCAGTCCCGCCGCGTAGACGTCGGCCCGGGTGTCCATGCGACCGTCGGGTGGCATGTACCTTTGAGTTCCTACGCGAGAGACCAGCGGATTGGCCTCGGCCAGCAGCCCGAAATCCGCCAGCTTCAACCGCCCGGAAACGAAAAGGCAATTCGCCGGCTTCACGTCGCGATGGACCATGCCCGCCGTGTGAAGATGGGCCAAACCGCCGAGCAACTCTCGAGCGTACCGCAGGCACTGCTGCGGCGGCAACGGGCCGCTGGGCAGCCTGCTCTGGAGGGTGGCCGGCCGATAGCTCCCCTCCGCCGATGCCGGGCTGCCCGATACGTCGTCCGCCGGCTCCATCACGTAGAACAGGTGCTCGGCCGTCTTGCCCACGTGTTGGATGTCCAACAAGTTGGGATGCTGCGTATGGACACTCTCTTCCAGCCGGGTGATGGAGGTGATTTCGCGCCCCGCCGGGTCGGTTGTTCCCGAGCTGCGCAGCGAGATCACCTTCACGGCCCGAAGCTGTCCGGTGGTCCGATTCGTGGCCAGCCACACCTGGCCGAACCCGCCCTGGCCTATGCAGCGGATCAACTCGAAATCGGGCACACCGGGTGCCGGCTGCTCCCGGTTCAAGGGGTAATCGGCCGTGGGATCGATCACTGGCTGGGACCTTGTGATGTGTGCAATTAACGATTACCCAATAGCCGGCAGCAAACCCGCTGCCGGGATCCCGCCGGCTGTTAGCCGCCGGCTACTGCCAGAAACAGAATGGACGGTTACTGGCATAGCTTCATCTTTGCAGCATCGTCTTGGCCATTCGATTGGTCAGCGATCGCTCGACGACGGCCCCGGGCAGCGACTTCAGCGCCCGGCGGACGCGCCGGTCGAGTTGCCCATCCTCGCGATAGCCGGCCCCCAACTCTTGCAACCGCTTCAGCACCCGCTTGCGGGCAAGGTAGACGGCGTTGCGCGTCAGTCCGGTCACCTTTGCCACCTGCCTTCCCGAAAGCTCCTCCAGCGCAAGCAACTCGAACGCCTGGAAAGTCTCGGGCGCTACCTCGCGGCGGACGCAGTCCAGCAGGGCCGCCAGCATCGACTCTTCAAAGGCGGCCTCCCAGACGGCCTCCGGCTGGGTATCGTCGGACGGCTCGGGGAAAGGGTCGGCGGAGTCGCCGCCCCGGGCCCTGATTCGCTGGGACGGCCCGCGCCGATGCTCCGCCACCGCGTTGCGGACCACCGTGCGCAGCCAATCGCGGAAGCGGCCCCGCGTGGGGTCGTAGCGGAACACGTCTCGCTGCCGAAAGACCGTGAGCATCACCTCCTGCACGATCTCCTCGGCGGTGTGCTCCCGGCAACCTCGTTCTCTGGCCGCCGTATAGATCAGCCGCCAGTATCGCTGAAAGAACTCCTCCCAGGCCATCACGGCGTCGCCGTCGCGCAATCGCTCCAGCAGAGTTGCCCGGGTCGTGTTCATAGCTGTACTTCGTCGAAAGACTCCGGGGCTTGGACGCGCGACCGCGGGTCCCCCAAAGCCCGCCCACCGCCGTGGACGGGATCCCCGGCCACTCTTATTCTAGTTCGGCCGGGAATTCTCAACAAGCCGCAACAGATCTCGACGCACTGGCGCATATTCATCTATGGCGGCGCGGTTGAAGCCGTTCGTTGCAGTTGATACCCTGAATGAGGGTATCCGGGGAATCCGTATGCCCGAGAGGAGCCCTTTGCCATGAAAACCACACTCTCCATGGTCGCCCTGGTTGCGTTGCTGGCCTCCGGCTGCGTGCCGTCTTCGGTCGCCGAGCAGGCCAACGTGACCACGTCCGAGAAGCCCACCACGCGGCTCTACGTTCGCACGACTCCAGCCGGTGCGAAGATTCGCATCGACGGCAAGGAGAAGCCCAAGACGTCTCCCCAACTGTTCGACGTGCCGGCCGGCGCGAAGAGCATGACGGTTGAGGTGGAACTGGGCGGTCACCCCGGGCAGAGAAAGGTCGTGGTGATTGAAGGAGGGCGGATCACACGCGTGGAATTCAAGTTCGACGGGAAGCCCGAGAGGCCGCCTTCGGCCCGGGTGGCTCCGCAACTCACCCGCCACTTTGTTCGCCTTGTGGTGGACAAGGACCGGATGACCTTCCAAGGGGAAGACACCAACTGGCAGGAACTGCCCAAACTTCTGGAGAAGATCGCCGATCGCCGGCACACCGTGCTGACTATCGCCCGGGCTCCCGGCAAGATTACCGCCGAGCAGTGGAACGAGGCGCAGGGTAAGGCCGTCGGGCTTGTCCGGCGGTTCGATTTCCAGCACCTCAGCATCATCGGCGTGCATCCGCTGGGATCCAAGGGGGAAGGGACGCGGACTCTGTCCGAAGGCAAGACTGAACCTCCCATTGAGCCGCCGGCGGCGGGCATCCCGGCCCGATCGATCTGGGACCGCGTGATGAATCCTCCCAAGGGTTGGACGATCGAGAAGTCGTTGATCGTGCCGCCAGATCAGACGGCCGCCATCGGCAAGAAGCTTGGAGGCCCGATCAAGAAGCTCTCGAACACGATTTACTTGGCCCACGGCCAGCGGGTTCAGGTGAACGTCATCGAGTGCTGGACGAATGCGGACGCAGAGGACATCCACAAGAACGTTCTCGCAACGAAGGGAGATCCTGCCTATGCCCTCGAGTTGGGCGACACGATCGTCGAGTTCGTGGGCACCTTTGACGTCGCCTTCGCCAAGCGCCTGGCCAGGGAACTCTTGGCCCCGAAGCGAAAACCAGCCTCTTTTGGCCCGGTGAGCGAGCAATTCCTCAGCGAGCCCCGGAAGGCGGTTGCCGAGTTGCTGGACCTGGACACCAGACGGCGGGCCACGATGAAGGAATTTGGCCGCGACGATCGCGAGACGCATCGCTGGATCCGGGAGCAGAAGGTCGACGTGATGGGGCTGGTCGAAATGGGTGGAGCGGGGCTGATGCTGTTCGACGTGGCCGTGTGGGAAAACCCCAGTGTCGATTGGGAGAGGATCACTGCGGCCGAGGTCCGGGACCATCAGGCCTTGGCCCAGACGGAACCTGAAAGCGTCGCGGTCATCGGCGAGGAGGACTTGTCGAAACTGCCCCGGACCTATCTTTTCAGGACCCGGGAGGGCGGCATGGGCGTGTTGCAGCTTGTTGGCGCCGAGGGCTCGCGGTTCGTGAAGATCCGCTACAAGCTGGTTCAGCAGGCGGATTCGAGCACCGCTGTCGTCTGGCCGGCCAGTGGCGTATGGTCCTGCTCTATGCATCCCGATGTCAGGCTGACCGTGGAAGGCAAATGCCCGATCTGCGGGATGGACCTGGTTCCCGCCTCGGCGCAGCCGGACTCCGAGCAGGCTGTACGCTGGGTGGTTGCCAGTTTCGCCAAGGCCGCCGTTGAAGGTGACAAGGGTACCATGGCGGAGTTGCTACACGAGAAATCTCACCACCTGCTCGAACAGATCGCCGACATGCAGGAGATCGTCGCGGCGGGTATGGAGCCGGCGGAGATTGACCGGATTCTCATCCGTCAACCTCGGGCCCTGGCCGCTACCAGGCTGACCCAACTCGACCACCGGCAATACCCCCGGCCGGTCTGCATGGTCTACATCCTGGAGAGACAGGGCGGCAAATGGGTCATCCGCGACGTTGACGTAGAGGACAAGCAAGGGCTGGCCGACGAAATTCGCCGCCTTCGCGACAAGAAACGGGACGAAGCCGGCGCGGCCGATGGCACGAAGACGACCGGACAACCGCCTGTCGAGGGTGTGGTGCTGTCGGTTGCCGGCGACGGACTGGTGGAGATCTCGATCGGTGCCGACGACGGACTCCGCCGCGGACACCGCCTGGAGGTCTATCGTCGAAGCGACCCGGACGGAAGGCCCGTCTACGTAGGCCGCATCGAGGTCGTCAAGATGGCCGCCGACAAATCGGTTTGCAGAATCGAGCGCAAGCTGGCAAAGAGCCCCGTGCAAAAGGGCGATCGTGTTCGCCGGCGATTATTGAGGGAATCCTCTTCGCTATCACAGGGGCCGCTCGCTGGATCCCAGGCGCGACGGGAACAGGTGCGGACGCAGATCGGGTTGCTCCGGGATACGCTCAGCCTGTACAAGCTGACCCTGCGCCGCTATCCGACAAACGCCGAAGGACTCGAGTCGTTGTGGCACGCGCCGGCCGCCGAAGCGGACGCGGATCATTGGAGCGGACCGTATTTCAAAGGCCCTCCGCCGGTCGATCCTTGGGGAAATCCGTACGTGTACCGCTCGCCCGGCAAATACAACCCGGATTCCTTCGACCTCTGGTCCGCCGGTCCCGACGGCATCGACGGCACGGATGACGACGTCGGCAATTGGGAGCCGAAGCCAGGACGCGTTTTGCCGGGCTCAACAAGGTGACCAAGGGCGCGACAGGCTGCGCACGGCCGACCTCCCACCTCAGTCGGGCTGCGGCTCGGAATGCCAACTGGCCTCGATCCGGCGCTGTTTGGCGAAGTCGCGCGGGCCGAGGTCCAGGTCGTCCAGCCCGGGGTGCTTGAAGACGACGCGATGGACTCCCGTCGGCACGTTTTCCACCGTGCAGGGCGTGGTGTAGGGGGCTTCATTCTCATCCAGCAGCAGCACGTTGTCCACGTAGATCGTGGCCTCGAACGGACGGGTGACGAAGTTGACGTGAACCCGCGGCGGCCGGCTCGCCCAAAACGCCACTGCCGCCAGACTCGACAGGATCAGCACACCCACGATCGAGCTGATGATCCGGCGCGGCGAGACTCTGCGGCGAGCCACGGGCCGCGGTTCGTCCGGCTCCAACTCCGCCAGCATCTGCCGGGCGTCGCGGAACCGCTGCCGCGGATCCGGCTCGCATGCCCGCAGGGCGACGCGGTTGAGCATACACAAGACCGGATCCTCCACGGCCTGCCGTGCCCTCTCGCCCGGCCGGGGAAAGCTCTCGACCGGCAGCCCGGTGATCATCTCGTAGATTACCAGGCCCGCCGCGTAGACGTCGGCCCGGGCGTCCATGTGACCGTCCGGCGGCATGTACTTCAGGGTTCCCACTCGGGAGACCTGCGGATTGGCCTCGGCCACCAGCCCGAAATCGGCCAGCTTCAGCTCTCCGTCGACGAACAGACAATTGGCCGGCTTCACGTCGCGATGGACCATGCCCGCCTGGTGAAGTGAAGCCAGGCCCGACAAGAGCTGCCCCGCGTAGCGGTGGCACTCCTGGGGCTTAATCGGTCCGGCTTCCAGCCGGCTTTTCAGTGTGGCCGGCCGGTAGCCCGGCTGCGAAGACCCCGGGCCGCCCGAGACGTCGTCTGCCAGGTCCATCACGTAGAACAGGTGATCGGCGGTCTTGCCGACGTGATGGATGTGCAACAGGTTGGGGTGCAGGCGGCGGAGGTTTGCCTCCAGCCGGGTGATCGACGTGATTTCGCGGCCGGCCGGATCAGCGGCTCCCGAGCGGTGCAGAGGAATTACCTTGACGGCGCGAAGATGGCCGGTGGCCCGATTGGTGGCCAGCCAGACCTGGCCGAATCCGCCTTCGCCGATCAGCCGAACCAGGTCGTAGTCGGAGACCTCCGGCGGCGGGTTGTCGTCGGCCGGCGAGGAGCTATCGGCGTGCTGGTTCACTGTCTGGAGATCCGCTATCTTGACCGCATGGTCTTCTCGATCCGCGTACTCAATGACCGCTCGACGGCCGCCTGGGGACGCGAGCGGATGGCCCGTTTGATCCGCTCGCCGAGCTGGCCGTCCTTGCGATAGGCCGCCCCGAGTTCTCTCAGCCGCCTAAGTGCTCTCTTGTGAGCCCGGTAGACGCCGTTGCGGCTCAGGCCGGTGTACTTGGCGACCTTTCCACCCGGCAGATCGTAGAGCGTGTACAACTCGAAGGCCAGATATGCCCGGGGATCCATCTCCCGGCGGAGCACGTCCAGCAGGACCAGCAACAATGTCTGCTCGAAGGCGGCCTCCCAGGCGGCGTCGGGATCTGATTGAGGAGCTTCCGGTTCCGCGCGGTTGATCTGCGCGTCGCCACCTTGGGCCCGGACCCGCTCGGCCGGTCCGCGACGCCGCTGGGCCACCTTGTTGCGGACCAGCGTGCCCAGCCAATCGCGAAAACGGCCCCGCGCCGGATCGTAATTGAAGAGGTCCCGCTGCTCGAAGACCTTCAACATCACGTCCTGCACGATCTCCTCGGCGGTGTGATCCGAGCAGCCCCGATGGCGGGCGAAGCCGTAGATCAGCGTCCAGTATCGCCCGAAAAACTCGTCCCAGGCCAGCGGGTCGGAGCCGTCGCACAACCGCCGCAGCAGCGTGGCCCGGGTCTTGCTGTTGGTGACCATGGTATCCGCTGGAGCGTTTCCTCCAGCGCCGAAACCCCTTCTCGGCCGCGAAACAACCTCATTCAGTAGTCCCAAGTGTGCCATCTACGAAACACGGGTGACGGGTGGCCGGGGTCGACGGGCACCGACGCGAAGCGTTGGTCGGCGAGCCCCCGGAAACTCGGCGAACTGGGGGCTCGCTGCGCTCGACCCCAGCCACCCCTCGCTCAAACTTGGAACAACTGTCATTCTACTCCGGATCGCAAAGAGTTTTCAAGATTGCGGGCCTGATTCCGGCCGTCCGGCGCATATTCACAGTAGCGGCGGCCGGGTAGGCCGTTGAAGCAGTCACGTTGCGCAGGTAGGCTATCTTGGGGGTAGCCAGAGAATCCCTGCGCCCGGTGCTCGATCGCAACACGGTCATTTGCGAAGGGAAAGACGATGAGCAGGGTAACGAAGATTAGCGGTGCGGCCCTTTTGACGCTGGTCTCGCTGGGCGTGCTGGCCGCCCTGGCGCAGACGGCACAGAAGCCGCCCACCGAGCTGTACGTTCGCACCGTACCGTCGGGCGCTGCGATTCTCGTCGACGGCAAGCAGCGGGGCACTTCGCCGGAGCTGTTCGAGGTCGAACCGGGGCAGCACACGGTCGTCGCCAGACTGGAAGGCTATCAGCCGGAAACAAAGAAGGTGACCGTTCGTGACGGACGAATTAAGCGAGTCATCCTGGGACTCCAGAAACGGCCAGAGGCCCGGGTGGCGCCCAAGGCTGTCGCCTCCGGTCAGCCGAAGCTCTCGCCGCGGAAGTTGTTCTCGGTCCGCCAGGGCGCGGACGCGGGGATCCTGGCGGTGGCCTTCTCTCCGGACGGCCTGACGGTGGCGGCCGTGGACGAGCAGGGCAAGATAACGCTCCACGACGCCCGGTCAGGCGGGCTGCGTTGGAGCCGCGGCGTGCTCACGCCTGAAGAAAAGAAGCTGCTCTTGTACGAGGATCGGCAGGGGCGGATCCACACGGCCTCGATTGGCTATTCGCCCGACGGCTACACCCTGGCCGTGGCCGCCGACGCGGTGGTCAGGCTGTACGATGCCCAGTCCGGCCGTCTGCTACGGGCGCTGGAAGACAAGCAGTTGGTCGAGGCGCTCAAGGCGCTGAAGAGACCGCCGGCAACCGTTTCCAGGGAGCTCGAGTTGCTTAAGGCCGTCCCTCATGCCCACGGAAGGGTCTACAGTGTCGCGTTCTCCCCGGACGGAAAACTGCTGGCCACCAGCGGCTCGCACCTGATCCGCGCCGACGGCTCGTCGGTCATCCATGCCGAGAACGCCACGCCCGGAAAACTGAAACTCTGGGATGCCAAGACGGGCGAGTTGAAGCGGGACTTGGGGGAACACTTCGGCGCCGTGCGCTCGGTGGCCTTCTCGCATGACGCAAAGACCCTGGCCAGTATAGGCAGCCATCCCCCCAGTTGGACATCGAGTGTTCGGCTTTGGGATCCCCAGACGGCCACGGTGAAGAAAGTCCTTCGGATCCTCCCCCACGGCGGCCTTGGAGAGGAGTCGGTCGCCTTGTCGCCCGACGGCAAGCTGGTGGCCGCCGGCGCGGTGGTCACGGGGCTGAAGGAGGACGGTCCCGATGGCGGGATCCAGAGGCTGGGGGCCGGTCGCAGGTGCAGGCTGCTGGTCTTCAACGCCGGCACCGGGGACCTGTTGTTCAGCCCCCGTATGCCCGGGCAGGTAACATCGCTCAGCTTTTCCGCCGACGGCAAGACGCTGGCCGCCGGCGTGGACGGCCGGGGCGTCACCCTCTGGGATTCGGAGACCCTCACACAAAAGGTCCTGATCCAGCTATCGACCGACCCGCCGCGTGAGGTGCAGGTGGCCTTCTCACCAACGGGCAACCTGCTGGCCGTCGGGGCCAAAAACAAGAAGCAAGGACTGCTCACGGTCTGGGAGATCGACCAGCCTGGGGATCAGGCCGCCGCGGCGGCAAAACGATTCCTGGCTGCGTTGGTGGCCAGAGACGTTGCGAAAATGCAAGGCCTGATCGTTGAGACCCCACCGCGGTGGACGGCCGACGGGATGCCCGGGCTCGTAAAGGAGATTCGGGACGAAGTGTACGTCAACGTTCCCCACCTCCTGACCGAGATCCGCAAAACGTTAGTGCAGGACGATTGGGCGGCTGTACGTATCGACGGCCCCAGCGGGCCGAAGGGAAAGTACCTCTGGCTCGTCCTGCGGCGGGGTCCCGACGGGTGGCGCGCATGCTACATGGACGATTCCGATCCCAAGAGCACGCTGGAGAAGTGGTTCAAGGAATTCATCTCCAGACATGGGGACGAGCAGCCGTCCAAGCCCGAGCAAGGGGGCGACCCGGCGCCCAGGCCCGAGCAAGAGGGCGACCCAGCAGAAGAAGGCGTCTCAGCAGACGAGAGCGACCAGCCTGGGGATCACGCCGCGGCGGCAGCCAAACGATTCCTGGCTGCGCTGGTGGCCAGAGACGTTGCGCAAATGCAAAGCCTGATCGTTGAGACCCCACCGTGGTGGACGGCCGAGAAGATGCCCGGGCTCATGAAGGAGCTTCGGGACGAAGTGTATGTCGACATCCCCCACCGACTGACCGAGATCCGCGAGACGTTGGTGCGGGACGATTGGGCGGCTGTACGTATCTATGACCCCAAAGGGTCGCAGGGAAGTTACATGTGGCTCGTCCTGCGGCGGGGTCCCGGCGGGTGGCGCGTATTCTACATGGACGATTCCGGTCCCAAAATCACGCTAGAGAGCCGGCTCAAGGAATTCATCTCGAAACATGGGGACGAGCAGCCGCCCAGGCCCGAACAGCAACCAGCAGACGACGGCCTCCCAGCAGAAGAAGACGGCCCAGCAGAAGAAAGCGTCTCAGCAGAAGAGAGCGGCCCAGTTGCAGAGGTCCTCGGCCGGTTTTCGCCCCGCAAGTGGTACTCTGCCAGCCACGGAGCCGACGCGGGCGTGCTGGCGGTGGCGTTCTCTCCCGACGGCAAGACACTGGCGGCCGTGGACGAAGCTGCCAAGGTGATACTCTACAATGCCAGGAAGCCCAGGCAGACCACGAGCTACACCGACACGGGGGGCTTGGGCAGGCGGATCATGAGCCTCGACCTGCTCACTCCCGAAGAGAAGAAGCTGCTTTTGAACAAGGATCGGCCGCAGCAGATCCACTCCGGCGCGGTCGCCTTTTCGCCCGACGGAAAGACGCTGGCGGTCGGCGGCGGCCCGGTGGTCAAGCTGTTTGACTCTCAGACCGGACGGCTCCAACTGGCGCTGGAAGATAAACAGTTGATCGAGGAAATCAAGAAGCTGGGAGGAAACTCCGAGCAGCTCGATAAGCTCGCCGCCGCCCCGCATGCCCACGGAAGCGTCGAGTCCGTTGCGTTTTCCCCTGACGGCACGTTACTGGCCACCAGCGGCAGGCATATCATCGAGGCCAGCGGCGCGACTCCCGGGCACATAAAGCTGTGGGATGCGAAGACCGGGGAGTTGAAACGGGATTTGGGAGAGCATTTTGGTGCCGTGCGCTCGGTGGCCTTCTCGCCCGACGGCAAGATCATGGCCAGTGCAGGCAATCACCCCCCCAGGTGGACCGCGAGTGTTCGCTCTTGGGATCCCCAGACGGGCGCCATTAAGAGCATGTTCTTTATCCCCCGGGGCGATCCCTGGTCGGTCGCCTTTTCGCCGGACGGCAAGCTTATGGCAGCCGGAGGCATTATCCATGAGGAAGAAGATGATCCCACCAGCGGCACGTTGCTGGTCTGGAACGCCCGAACCGGGGCCAGGCTGATCAGTCGTCCTCTGCCTGGCGTGGTGGCATCTATCGCCTTCTCTGCCGACGGCAAGACTCTGGCTACGGGCGAGTACGAGCGAGGCGTCACCCTCTGGGATCCGGAGACTCTCAAGCCGAAAGGCGAGATCAAACCGCAAACCGATCTGCCGCGTGATCTTACGGGAACGGTCTGCGTGGCCTTTTCGCCCAGCGGCAACCTGCTGGCCATCGGGGCCGAGAACGAGAGGCACGGGTTCGTCACGATCTGGGAGATCGGCGAGCCTGAAAAGCAGGGCGTCACGAGGCTATTGCAATAGTCCGCTTGTCCGGGTTTGGCGAGCGGGCGCGACCACCGGTCGCGGCTTTGTACAAGAGATCGTCAATCGCGGCCTTTTGCGCCAATCGCGAACAGGTTGTCCCGGGTGGAAATGTACAGCACGCCGTCGGCCACCACCGGCGAGCTGTAGACCGAGCTGCCCATGTCGTTGGTGGCCAGTAGCTTCAGCTTCGGTGAAAGCTGGAAGACGAACAGGTCGCCGTCCTCGTCGCCGATGTAGATCTTGCCGTCGACCAACAGCGGCGAGCCCCATACCGAGGCCAGCGTGTCGTGGGTCCAGTGGACCTTGCCGGTCTTGGCGTCCAGGCAGTGCACCAGCCCGGCCAGGTCGGCAATCACCAACAGGTTGTCCTTTACCGCCACCATCCCCAAGGTGCGGTGCATGGTCTCCTCGAAATCGAGCTGGCCGTCGCCGTTGGCGTCGTGGCTGGCATAGTGCCAGACGGCCGCCGAGCGGGGATTCGGCTCGAGCAACTCGCCGGCCTGCTTGTCGATCGCCCGGACCCGCCGCGGTGGGACCGGCTTGCCCTGGCGGTCGACGACCAGCTCCGGGCTGACGTCGCCACGCCTGGTGGGGTCGATGCACCAGAGGTGTCCGGGCCCTTCGCCGTGCTCGGGATCCTGGCCGGTGGCGATATAGACCAGCCCGTCGTAGACCACCGGGGTGGCGATGATGTTGTTCCGCTCGCCCTGCCCACCCGCTTCCCATTTCGCTGCCTTGGGGTTGCAGTCGAACTTCCAGAGCAGCTTGGGTTTCCCACCCTCGGCGGGCTTGGCCAGGAAGCTGTAGAGCCAGCCGTCTCCGCCGGCGAACAGCGCCTGGGGCTGGCCGCCGAGTACCGCAAACGCCGGCGAGGACCACTGGCCGTGGAGGATATTGCGGCCCGGCGAGTTGTCGGCCCAGATCAGCTTGCCCGTCCGCTTGTCCAGGGCGATGAAGCTGGGGGCCTGGGGGGCGGGGATCTCCTCGGCCATGTCGTCCCGGCCGTTGCAGGTAGACACCAGCAACAGGTCCCCGGCGGCCGTGACCGAGCAAGCGGCCACGTTGTGCTGCACCACGCCCAACTCGTCCATCATGTCGAAATACCAGACCACGTCGGCCTCATCGCGATCGGTACTGGGTTCCGATTTGTACGGTCCGTCGTTCTGGCCGTCGTAAAAACCATCGGCGTCCAGACAGGCCACCTCTCCGCGGTTGGTCACCAGCCAGAGACGGTCGCCTTCGACCAGGGGCGAGCAACAGATTCCCACGTCCGGCCAGTCCACTTCCTGGCCCGCCTTGAGCTTCTGGCGCGAAAGTTGCCATCCGAAGCGGCCGTCTCCCTGGCTGAAGCAGAGCAGGCAGCCCAGGTCGACCTCCGCCGGATATCGCCGCAGATAGCCGGAGCCGTTGTTGGCGGCACAGAAGACCTTGCCGCCGGAGATCACCGGAGAGCCGTAGCTTTGGCTGCCGATACTGGCCACCCAGAGGATGTTCTCCGCCGACTCACCCAGCCAGCGCCCCGTCTTGCGGTCGAACTTCCCCACCTTCCACTCGACCGGGACGTTCTTCCCGTCCGGTGCGTTGTTGCGCGCCGGCGAGCCACCCCATTGCGGCCAATCGGCCCGGCAGACCGGTACGGAAGCAGAAGCCAAGGCGATTAGTCCCAGCACGAGAATGATTCGTTTCATGGCAAGTAGTATGTTTCTCAACGGCGACGGAGCCGCATGGTTGTGGGGGTGGTCACCGGTCTGCTCTGGGGTGGTCGGTACGCGGCAGTTACATTACGACGTGGCTTCAGATGTCCAACCACTGTGCCGCCGGCAGCGGGGGACGCTGTGCACCCACAACCGACCACCATCCGCTGAGAACCAAGATCGATCATTCTTCCACGATCACTTCATCGCTTGGGTCAAATTTGGGCAACACCACGATCAGCACGGTCATGGGCCCCACGGCCCGATGGCGAACGCCGGGGGGGATCAGAATGCACGTTCCGGGGGCGACCGGAACCAGATCATCATTCAGTTGCATCTTGGCGCCCGGCTTGCACTGAAGCACGTAGTAAGTCTCGGTCAGCCGGCGGTGGTAGTGGACTTTCGCGTCGGCAGTGATCTCCGTGCGGTGGATCGAGCCGGGAAACTCGGGCGCATCGATCAGGGCCCGGCGGGACGTTCCACAGGGGCAAGGAACACCCGGGATCTGATCAAACTCGACCACTCGGTAGGGTTTGGGGCTACTCATAGTAGACGTCAACCGAACACAACCATATCTGCTCCTGCCCCAACGGCCCTCACATCTTACCAGAAAGCCGTCGGCGGAGCCATAAGGAAGCGAAGCTGGCAAGGCGTTGAGGCTTGGCAGGCCGAAAAACGACGGGACAATGGGGTAAAACCTGGCAGAGTTTGACGGTTGGCGAAGAATTGCGGCGACAAAAGCCCACGTCCGATGCCCTTACAATCGTCAAACTTTTACTGACCTTCGTGGGCAGAATATCTTGCGCATCGGGAGCGGTAAACCTTTTGCCGAAAATACTTTCCGAACGTTCAAGGGCCGTCGCTGGGCAGACCGATAGGGTATTCTGACCCTTAGCGATTTCCGCGTGCTGTGGTGGCACGCTCCAAGGGCGCGTCAGGTATTCGGATCGGATGCTCTTGAGTCGTCGAACGGCTCGACGGTCCTGACGCAGTACATCGTGCGAACTGCGGGCATCGCCCCACCTTCCCGCCCGCGACTTGAGACCACGCCTGAGTCGGTTCTTACCCATGGGAGAACCCATTCAAGCCAGACAGCGGTGCTTTTCGATTCGGCCAGGTGCATCGTTTTGGTTTGCGGTCGCAAGAGCGGGAGGCGCGCACCCCAGTTCATTTTAAAGGAGTTGTTGCTCAATGAAAGGCAAGACAGTTTTAGGAGCGCTCCTGGTGAGCGTTGCCCTGAGCAGCCAGGCACTCGGTTTCGAGCTGTTGGATCGCATGCTCGGGCTGAACACGGGTTGCAACTCGTGCGGCACATGCGATTCATGCTGCGACGTAGCTTGCTGCGAGCCGGCGGCGCAATGCTGTGCGCCCGAGCCGGCCTGTTGTGAAGAGCCGGCCTGTTGCGAAGAGCCCGCCTGCTGCGAGCCGAACTGCTGCGAGCCGTGCTGCAAGCCCAAGTGCTGCGACTTGTTTGGGGGCCTCAAGGGGCTCTTCTCCTGCAAGTCAAGTTGCTGCGAGCCGCAATGTTGCGAAGAGGTCCAGTGCTGCGCACCGGAACCCGCCTGCTGCGAGCCCAAGTGCTGCGAAGAGCCGGCCTGCTGCGAAGAGCCGGCCTGCTGCGAACCCTCTTGCGGCAGTTGCCGCAAGTCGTGCTGCAGCAAGGGACTGCTCGACTTCCTCAAGGGCCTGTTCAAATGCAAGTCCTGCTGCAAGAAGTCCTGTTGCGAGCCAGCCTGTTGCGAGCAGGCCTGCTGCGACACCGGGTGCGGTGGCTGCGGTGGCTGTGGTGGCGGAACCGTCCAGGCTGCTGCTCCCGCCGAGGCCCCGGAGGAGGAAGCTGCCCCGTTGCCCAAGGCCCCGGTAGCCGATCCTTCCGCTTCGATGCAAAGATACTACCGCCGAATCGTCCGCAACTGAGGCCGCTGCCTGACTGAACGTGCATCGCAGGTCTGCCCGGGATCCATATTCCGGGCAGACCTGTTTTTTCTTGCCGGGGGATCTCCGATTGAGACTCGGGGAAAACGGCTCGATCTCCACTGAGCCAGCCTTAGGCGACTTTCCCGGTCGAGTTCACTCCGCTCCGCTGGCAAGACACAACATTGCCAAAGCGCCCATACGCAACAGGGTGCAACGTTGCCGGCTCGGGAACGATCGTCCTGGGCCTGTTCAGCACGCCCCTATCGGACCGAATCCACGGGCCGCCATCGACCTCAGTTTGGCCAACAGCCGTGTAATCCTGGCAGACTCCGGCGGCCTCCTGGACGATCCTCCGTCGATCTGTCATCATCCGGCTTGCCGGTGCCCCAGTCCCAAACGCCAGTCCCGAGACCCATGCCCGAGACCCTGCCCGTGGCCCAACCACCCCCACCCTGGCAGAACAGCCCCTTTATGAAGGCCGCCCGCGGCGAGCCGGCCGAACTGGTGCCGATATGGCTGATGCGCCAGGCCGGCCGCTACATGGCCGAGTATCGAGCGGTCCGCGAAAAAACCAGCTTTCTGGATCTGTGCAAGAATCCCCAACTCTGCGCCGAGGTGATGCTGGTGTGCGTCGAGCGATTGGGCGTCGACGCCGCCATCCTCTTCTCCGACCTGCTGTTGATCCTCGAGCCGCTGGGGCTCGATCTGGAGTTCGCCAGCGGTGAGGGTCCCGTGCTGCACAACCCCGTACGCGAACCGCGGGACGTCGATCGCCTGGCCGAGTTGGAGGAGATCGGTGAGCTGGAGTTCGTCATGGAGGCGGTCCGCCGGACCCGAGCCGGCCTGCCTGAGCAGGTGCCGCTGATCGGATTTGCCGGGGCCCCGTTCACGCTGGCTGCTTATGCCGTGGAAGGGGGCTCCAGCCGACACTACCGACTGGTCAAATCGCTGATGTACCGCGACACCGGCGCTTGGGACACCCTGATGAGCCGTCTGAGCCGCGCGATTACACTCTATCTGAACGCCCAGATCGACGCCGGCGTACAAGTAGTGCAGTTGTTCGATAGTTGGGTGGGCTGCCTGGGCGTGGACGACTATCGGCGCCACGTCATGCCCTACACCCGTTCAGTCATCGAGGCCCTCGAGCCCCGCGCGCCGGTGATCCACTTCGCCGCCGGCAATCCGGCCTTGCTGCCGCTGCTGAGCGAGGCGGGGGGGTCGGTGATCGGCGTCGATTGGCGGGTCCGCCTGGACGACGCCTGGCGCACGATCGGCCACCACAAGGCGATCCAGGGAAACCTCGATCCGGTGGTCCTGTTGGCCGGACCGGCCGAGATCCGCCGCCAGGCCAAGGAGATCCTGGACCAGGCCGCCGGACGCCCGGGACACATCTTCAACCTGGGCCACGGCGTGCTCCCGCAAACACCGGTGGAAAACGTGATCGCGTTGGTCGATGCGGTGCACGAGTTGGGTAGCCGGCTGCCCGCGGTCGACTGATTGTGCTAAACTGGATCTCCTTATCCGCACTGCGACGGACTGGAGGACCGCAGGATGGCTGCCGACGGCTCGCCAGCCAATCGGCCCGGACCGATGCCCGCCGAGGTCTATCGCCTGCTGGTCCTGGGAGGTGGCCCCGCAGGGACGGCCGCCGCTCGGGAAGCAGCACGCCGTGGCGTGCGGGTTGCCCTGGTCTTGCCCCTGGCGGACCGCGCCGAGCCGCCCCAGCCCACGCCACTCTCTGAGCAGATACGTCGGGTGCTGGTACGGACGGGACAGGCCGGCCCGGAAGAGCCTCCGGACGAGCCGAATATCGACGTCTTCTCGGATCGGGCCGTCTTCTGCCAACGCCACAGTCTGGCCGTGGGCGGCCGAGAACTCCGCTTTCGCAAGGCCCTGGTGGCCACCGGGGTCGAGCCTGCACCCGCCGCAATCGACGGCTGGGACCAGGCCGAGTGTCTGCGTGTCGAGACACTCGGCCAACTGACCGAGCCGCCCCGCCGGCTGGCGGTGATCGGCTGCGGACCGCAGGCGTGCGCGTGGGCCCAGACCTTCCGCGGATTGGGCAGCCTAGTCCACCTGGTCGATCGCTCGCGGAGCATCCTGCCCGGGGAAGATCCCGACGCCGCCGGCCTGCTCCAGGCACGGTTTGAACAAGAGGAGATCCGGTTGCACCTGGGGTGCCAGGAGTTGGCGATCGAACCCACCGGCAACTTAAAGGCGGTGGTGATCGTGCGGGACGGTCACAGAGAAAAAATCCTGGTGGACCGAATCCTGCTCTGCGGTCCCCGCCGGTCCAATCCCGCCGGATTGGGTCTGGATTCGGCCGCCGTGGCCTACAGCCAGCATGGCATCGTGGTGGGCGACCGCCTGCAAACCACCAACCGGCACATCTTCGCCGCCGGCGGGATCTGCGGTGCGGAGTTTGCCAGCCCGCAAGCCGCCGAGGCAACCGCGCGGCTGGCCGTCCACAACGCGCTGAGTTGGATTCCGCGGAGGCTCAGCACCCTGGTGATCCCGCATTGCATCTACACCAGCCCGATGGTGGCCCGCGTAGGAGTCATGCCACGCCATTTGGGTGTGGATCAATTGGAAGTCGACAGCTATCGACTCGATTTGGCTGAAGTGGACGAGGCGATCGTTGCCCCGGATCACGAAGGTTTCATGGTGGTCCACGTTTCTTGCCGTACCGGCCATATCGTCGGCGCCACGGTGGTAGCCGAGGCCGCCGACGAATTGATCGCCCCACTGGTGCTGTTGATGACTCACCGACGGCCGTTGACCGCGCTGGCCGACGTGATCGCGTGCCGTCCCAGCCGCTTCGAGCTACTCACCCGGCTGGCCGACCGTTACCGGCAGTCACGTCAATCCCGCCTCGGGGTCGGGTTGATCCGGAGGTGGCGAGGGTGGCAGCAACTCAAACTGTAAGCGATGAGTGGAAAATGGGGACTGGCTCCGAGCCGCAACACGTGACAAACCCGCGGAAAGA
>SDBV01002466.1_pt1 | contig 27670 bp, 26 predicted proteins | sample 2277081 | NCBI WGS metagenome assembly SDBV01 (sample SAMN10402039, study PRJNA504765) | marine sediment metagenome | isolation source: marine sediment core GS10_PC15, 223 cmbsf | place: Arctic Ocean: Southern Knipovich Ridge | collected 2010 | reverse complement strand
CTTAAACAATCTTCCTCCTGTTTAAAACGTTGATTAAACTTTATTGAGTTTAATCCTCTAAATATATGCCTGTCAGCCATAATTTAAAAATAAGAAATTGCTATCTAAACGCCTATACCTATTTTATTATTTAAATGGTTGAATCAAAGGAAAAAAAATGCAAGAACACTTGAAATGCTTTTTAAAAACTGATTAGAAGGATTATTAATGCATGATTACTGTAGTATCAGAAACCACTGTAGAAACCGAAAAATATCCAATAGCCCCTTCGCTGAGGTTGGTGATTACATTTCCTTTTTGCACATCAAAAGGACTTCCCCTCCATTGGGTTTCAGAAAGGAAAGTGCGATAAAATGCTTGTTGATCTTCAGACAACGAATATTTTTTCCTCAGCACATATGTTCCTGCAGGAAATAAAATTCGTTCTTTGTCGGGTTTGAAAAGCTGATTCACATCAATGGATTCGAGGGTATAATGATAGGTCCTGGCCAGCGTTTCTGTGAGGGATTGGTCTTGATATTCCGGTATATGCCCCCAGCTGATCCAGTATTCTTTTTTTGATGGCTCATTGCTATCCTGATAATTGAGTTCATAAAGGCCTTCATTTTCATTGGCAAGCCGGTAGCTCAAAGGTTTTAGCGGAGTAACAGGAACCATCTGGGTTGCAGCAGAATATTCTTTTCCTTCATGGTTGATATACAATTGATACACCTTCCCAACCACGGCCTGGACGGTATCGGAATAATACATTCCCGAACCGGCAGGAAATTCCACAAAAAATGCAATTACTCCTTCAGTTCCAACTGCCACAATAGCCCCTGAAACCGGTTCCGGCTGTGTATTCAGATCTGCTACTGTTCTGGAAAGTTTCACCAAATGAGATTTGCGTTCATTGGTAATTTGTGCTTCCACCACGACCAGGTTGGTGGCTTGTGTATCCAAATCCCAGTTTGTGGGCTCTTCACAAGCCATCAACAATAGTAATCCGATGAGTTGTAACCAGGACGTTCTCATAGTTTAAAATTGTAGCTAATTGAAGGAATAAAATTGTATATATAGGTGTAGCTTGGTGTTTGTCCCGGAGGAGGAAATACATCACCAGGAACCACCAGGTCTCCATTATTTGCAATGGTTTTATTGAAATTAAGATACACAGGATTTTGCTGCCCATAAAAATTATAGATAGAAAAATTGATATAATGTTTGAATCGTTTTTCCGGTCGATTAAGATGGAAATTTACGGAGAAATCCAGGCGGTGATAATCTGGTAATCGGTCATTGCCACGTTCGGAATAGATGGGGACCTGTTGTGATTCAAACTGAAAAAAGCTCGTGGGTGTAGTGATGCTTGCTCCTGTATTATAAATCCAGTTAGCGCTGATATCCCATTTTCGACCCAATTTTTGAGAAAGAAAAAACGTGATTTCGTGTGGCCTGTCAAAATAAGTTGGATATTTATTGCCATTATTTATGCCAACAATTTTTCGGAACGATCGTGAATATGCGTATCCAATCCATCCTGTCAGCTTGCCTTGTTTTTTTTCCAGTTGTATCTCGCCTCCGTAAGCTTTGCCCTTACCAAACCTGAGCTCTCCTTCGATAAATGGATTTAGGATCATGGAGGCGTGGTCGGCGTAATCGATTTGATTATACATCCATTTATAATATACTTCGCCCTTTAATTCAAGGCTTTTTTCCGGCCATTTCACAAACAATCCTCCGCCAAGCTGATCAGCTTTTTGAGGTTTTATATTCAAGGAACTTGGCAGCCATACTTCAAAATTGGTAAACGGGCTAATGCTGTTGGTGATCAAATGAACGTTTTGAATGGATCGAGTATAGAATGCTTTGGCAGAAAATTTTGGTGAGATCTGGTAGGCCAGGCCTATCCTGGGCGCAAGTTCCACATTGGTTTGGTAAACTTTCCCCTCAGCAAAGGACTTAGCCTCTATCGGATTGTAATTTTCATCATAAATATATTCTGTTGTGGGACCGATATTTTGCCATATGGAGAGCCTCAAGCCATATTTTATGGAAATCTTGTCTAAAAACTGCTGCTCATTTCCTGCATAAAGCGCCACTTCATTTGCGTTTTTCTTAGGGACCAGGGGCACGGACGGAGGACGTATTCCATTGCCAGGTTCATAATTGCCCGGATTAAATCCATGATAGCTGATTTTGGCGCCAAAATACAGGTTGTTCTCCGGAGTGATGAAATAGTTAAAATCGGTCTTCAAACTCAAATTGGCGATGCTGGAATGCCAGGCATCATTGTTCTGAACAGACGTGATCAAATAATAATTGTACCACGAAGAATACAGGGTGGTGTTGGAAAATAGCTTACTATTAAAAATGTGATTCCATCGTAATGTGCCGGCAAAATTCCCCCACTGAATCCCCGAATTGTCTACATCCTCAAAATTGTCTTGCCCCGAATAGAATGAAAAATACAGCCGGTTATTTTTGTTGATGGCGACATTAAACTTTGAATTGAAATCATAAAAGCCGATGGCTGCATTACTATTAGCAACCTTTTTAGTAAACCAATTGAGATTGGAAAAACGGCCCGAAATGAAGAAGGAACTTTTATCTTTCTTCAGCGGTCCTTCCACAGCCAATCTCGTGGCCATCAGTCCGAGGCTGCCGGAAAAGCCAAATTTCTTCATGTTCCCCTCCTTTGTTTTAATGTCAATCAGTGAGGACAATCGACCTCCATGTTGCACCGGTAAGTCGCCTTTATAGATTTTGATGTCTTTCGCGGCATCAGGAATAATAGTTGAAAATAAACCAAGCACGTGCGAGGGATTATAAATAGGTGCTTCATCGAGCAAGATCAGATTCTGGTCACGATCTCCACCGCGCACGTGAAACATAGTTGACCCGTCAGCGAAAAGCTTAATGCCGGGCACCGCTTGCAAAGATTTGATAACATCGCGCTCTCCCATAAGCGCCGGCATTTGTGAAACAGAAGCCGGCTTAAGCTCTACATGTCCTTTTTGCACATTTTCGATGAATGGAATGGATTTGCCGGCCACAATTACAATTTCCTGTAATAACTCTGTAGCCTCTTCCAGCATCATGTTCAACTCCATATTTTGACTAAGCATGATTTCCTGACGAACTTCTTTATATCCGATATAGGAATAGGTAAAATGGTATATCCCCTCAGGAATGGTAATGGAGTAAAATCCGTAAGCATTGGTAATGGAGCCGGATTTCAATTCGTTGATGTAAATGGTGGCGCCGATTTGTGATTCGCCTGTTTTCAGGTCAACGATATTTCCGCTGATCGTGTAGTTTGATTTTTTCTTTGTCACAATGGCCTTAGGTGGTTCTATGGTTTTGGCCTCCTTCGCCCTCCTCAATACTACTTGTTTTTCTACCTGGATGAATTCTATTCCCAAAGGCGAAAGGATTTCTGTTAGTATGTTCTTAATGGAAGTATTTCTGGCCTGATAGGTGATTGACTCCTGAACAGGAACAATTTTCCTGCTGTATGAAAACTTGAAATCTCCTTCTTTTTCGATCAACTTCAATACTTTGCCAAGCTTCACAGCTTTCACCTCCAGATTGATTTTTTTATCAAGAGCCGAAGACTGTGAAAAAGTCTGCCTACCGGCAAGGCTTTTATGATTTGTCCATAAGAATACAATTAAAAAAATTGAAAGGGTTAATAATCTGTTCATCGCATTTGAATTAGCAGCCTTCTCCTGAAATTTCGAAGGTATTTCCTTTTTGCTCAATTTTCAGATCCAGCGTGTTTTCGAGCACATTCAAAACAGACTTCAATGACTGGTTGTCAAATGTGGTAGTCACAGGGCATTCGTTGAGCTGCGTTCCAATTAATTTCAAGTCACTTTTATAAATCTCATTAATAATGTGTACAACTTCTGGCAGAGGGGTGTCTTCAAAAATAATCTGCTTTGTTTTCCAGGCCTGGAAGTTGATGTTGTCGTTGATGGAGGTTTCTATTTTAGTGGTTGATTTATAGAATATTGCTTTTTGACCTTTTATCAGGATCACTTTCTCATCCGGGTTTTCTGGTCTGTACACTGCCACCTTCCCTGTAGAAACGGTGACTTCGATCTCGTTGTGGTTTTCGTAGGCTTTCACATTGAAGGAAGTTCCTAATACTTCAACCTGAATGTCCCCGGCCTGGATAATAAATGGTCGATCCGGGTCTTTGGCAATTTCAAAAAATGCTTCCCCGGACAAGGAAACTACTCTTCTATCCTTCTCGAATGTTGTGGGGTAGCTCAGTTTTGAGTTGGAATTCACGGTAACTTTAGATCCTTCTGAAAGTTCCACTTCCTGAATTTGAAGCTCAGCAACCAATTGTTCGGCGCCTTGATGATTTAGAAAATAATATACCGCAAATCCGGCAAATACTACAAACAGTAAAGCAGCGGCATATCGATACAAATTACCGAATAATGATCTTTGTGTAGCTTTTGGAGCAGAAGCTTCGAAGTCAATTTCATTTTCCAATCGAGCCCATTCCACATCAACTTCCCTGAAGGACTTACCGTTCACCCGATCCATTTCATCCCAGGTCGCCTGATAGCTGTCAAAGATTCGTTGGTTTTCTTTGTCCTCATTTAGCCATACACGAAGTCTCTTTTGATCTTCGGCAGAGTTTTCCCCACTAAGTTCTTTAACTATCAGGTCTAGGTATTCAATATGTTCGGATTCACTACTCATTTCATTTTTTACTTCAACTCTTTAGTGGCAGTTTAAAGTAGCAGTGGCAGTGTGTTCATTTCGGTACTGCTACTGCAAACTGCAACTTCCTCGTCTACTTCGGTAAAAATTTCTCAGGATGATCAATCATACTCCCAAGCATTCTACCAACTTCATCATATTTTTCAGTTAATTCAATATTAATATTTTCATTTATATAATTACAATCTTTTGCAAAGTCCAGCCAAACACAAGTCTCACTAGCTTCACCATCCGCATCCGTCATTATGCTTACGAAGTGCTTCGGGTAAATACGCTTTCGGTAACCTTCAGCAATATTTGAGCAAACAGATCTCGATGATCTTCGTATCTGGTCAGTCAAGGAGTATTTTTCCTCTTTTGGAAAATCCTCGGACAAATTGAATATTTCCATAGCCAATTCATAAGCCAATTGGTAAACTTTTAAGTCCTTAAATCCCCGACTTCTTCTATTCATATTTTAGACCATTAACTATCAATACCCACTTCTACAGCTATATTCTCTTTTTCTGCCTACTGCCACTGCTCACTACCACTTTTTATCAACTCCTGCCACTGCCTCCTTCTACTATATCTTACCACTGCCACTTCCTCCATTCTATCACACTCAAGTTTACAAATACCCTTAATCCTTTTCATAAATTATTAAGAAATAAAAAAATCAACACAGTAATCATATCCGAAAGCCGTTCCCGCAATGTTTTCAATGCCCTGGACATCTGAGTTTCAACTGTTTTTATAGAAATATTCAGCTTTTCTGCAATCTCCCTGTATTTTAATCCATCGAAACGGTTCATCAAAAATATTTCCCTGCATTTTTCTGGTAAATCATCCAAAGCCCGGTTGATTCGGCTTTCAGCTTCTTCAGATTCCAGGTGATCCCTTGATTCGATGTATTGTCCAAGTTCAGCCTCACTTTGAGGGGTATCAAATTGAACCAGTTTTTTATGATCCCGAATATAATTCAGGCAACGATTATGCACCCCCTGAAAAAGATAGGACTTCAAAGAAGTATCTAAATCAATTTCATCGCGTTTATTCCAGAGATTTATAAATACGTTGTGAACGATGTCTTTGGCTTCGTCAAGGTCGTGGATATATTTTTGGGCAAACGAGCACAATGGGGTAAAGTAGCTTCTGAAGGATTCTTCAAAAGTCGCTTTATCCAGAGTTTTCATTTTTTCAGTAAGCTTTTTACCCAAAATCTTTAATTTCTTATGATGTTGACGGAAATATCCAAGGTTCAAATATCAACTAATATTTAATGAGAGGTAATGAAATATCCACTTAAAAATTACATTGTTATTTAATCTATGTGCTGTCAATTCCAAAGGCTACGCTACTAATTCAAGATTTCTCTTTTGGATTTTAATCTTTTGAGTATTATTTGTGATTTGGTTATTGAATTTTGTTATTTCCACTAAACTCACTGTAGATTCTTTTTTTATATTTTAATTAAATCAATTTGGAGTATTTAGAACAAGCGATGGCGGCATTCAGCAAATTCATGTGGGGCGTCCCATTATTGATTTTGCTTTTAGGGGGTGGATTATATTTCCTTGTTTATTCGAGGTTGTTGCCATTCCGCTACTTCGGCCATGCTTTTAATATTCTAATTGGAAAATACGACAATCCTGATGAACCGGGTCAGATCAATCATTACCAGGCATTAGCCACTGCCCTTTCTGCAACCATCGGTATGGGAAACATCAGCGGTGTAGCAGTTGCCGGCGGACCGGGAGCAATTTTCTGGATGTGGGTGAGCGCACTATTCGGTGTGGCAACGAAGTTCTTTACCTGTTCTTTGGCAGTTATGTACCGTGGGTTTGATGATAGTGGTGAACTTCAGGGTGGGCCAATGTATGTGATCGTCGAAGGTTTGGGAAGGAATTGGCGACCGCTTGCAGTTTTTTTCTCCCTTGCGGGAATGATAGGTGTGTTGCCTGTTTTTCAGGTCAACCAATACACCCAGGCGATCCGGGATATTGTGTTGGTAGATTTCGGAATTGAAGGATCATTTACCACCAACCTCATTACGGCCATAGTTATTATCATCATTTCTTCTATGGTGATTTTTGGTGGGATAAAGCGCATTGGAAAAGTCGCAGGAAGCCTCGTGCCACTGATGACCGTTCTGTATGTAGGATCTGTGTTATTCATCATTTTTAGTTCGCCGGATCAAATCATCCCCAGTATCCAACTAATTTTCACGGATGCGTTTTCCGGTAATGCCCTTCTTGGAGGAGCCCTGGGGAGTTTGATCATAGTAGGAGTGAAGCGGGGCACCTTTTCCAATGAAGCGGGATTGGGCACGGCCCCAATGGCTCATGGCGCTGCCAAAACAAATGAACCCATTCGTGAAGGTTTGGTCGCCATGCTGGGCCCGATTATCGATACAATTATCATTTGCACTATGACTGCCCTGGCATTGATCATCACGGGAGTTTGGAAAGAGACAAACCTGAGTGGAGTAAGTCTGACCGCTGAGGCCTTTGCTGTTGGGATTCCCGGAGTTGGGCATTATATACTTACCATTTGCATCACCATATTTGCAATGACCACTCTATTTGCTTTTCCTTATTACGGCACCAAGTGTTTTGCCTTTGTTTTTGGCACAAAATATGACAAGTTTTACAATTACTTCTATATCGCTTCCATCATAGTCGGAGCAACCGCTTCGCTAAATATTGTCATTAACCTGATCGATGGCGTATATGCTTTGATGTCGATACCAACGGTAGTTTCTGCGATACTTCTTTCTCCGAAAATCAGGAAGGCCTCGATTAAGTATTTCAGGGAGCTGAAGGGGTAGGAGTGGAATGAGCAGGAGGTAATAGTGGTAGGCAATTTTACAGTTGTAGTAATTATTAAGCAAAGTGTAATAATGGAAGCGGGCGATGACAATTGGAATTATCAAAAAAAATCATTTTTATGCCATCTTACCTATAATTTTGGGAAATAAGCTAATATTAGCTCATAATTTTGATATTCGTTTTATTTATGGCAAATGATTAATAATTGGCTGATAAGTTTAAACGGTAAAAGATTGAAAAGATTGATTTGTAAATTCGCATCAATTTTTTTCAAATTTTCTTTTCAATATTATTTGATTCTGACTGTTCAGGTTAGGTATAAGCACGTTATTACTATATATTGTTGTAACTAATTAAAATTAAAATTAAAAAATATGATTGATGTAAAAAAAGCAGCTCAAATATCAGCTGACTATATGAAAGGCTTTTTTCCGGAATCGGATTCCATCAGATTAGAAGAAGTAGAAATTACGGATGATAAAAAATTTTGGATTATTACACTTAGCTATTCTCAAGATGATATAGACCAAAATAGTCCTTTTTTAGGTATTAAAGGTGGTAAAATAAAAAAGTATAAAATTTTTAAAATTAAATCTGAGAGTGGGGAAGTTCTTTCTATGAAAATTAGAGAATTTAAATGAGTTATATATATCAGCTCATTTCTATTTATAAAAATAAAGGAATAGTGGTAGATACTAATCTTTTACTATTATTACTTGTTGGGAATTATAACAAAGAAAGGGTTAGTGAATTTAAAAAAACTCAAAAATACACTTCTCTTGACTTCGATTATTTGGCCCAATTCTTGAGTTTTTTCAACTTAATTGCAACTCCAAATATTCTAACTGAGGTTGTTGACCATACAGAAACATATAATAAACAAACGAACGGAGAGTTATTTGTAAACTTGAGAAATCTTACGGAAACATTTAACGAAAGATATATTCCTAGTTTATATGCAATGAACGAAGTTTATCAAAAGTTTGGATTATCAGATAGTGTAATTTGTTCACTTTCAAATGAGGGATATTTAGTTCTCACAGATGATTTCCCTTTATATGGCTATTTATATTCTCGCGGAAATCACGTGATCAATTTTAGTCATATAAGATCTGAATATTTATTGAAATAAAAACTATACTCAACAATTAAGCTACTATGCCAAAAAGTTGGGCTTTGATTAATTGTAATACAGATTCATTGAGATTAGCCTATCACGTTCTGTCAAAAATCGATTTCATATGAGGATTTCAAACTACTTTTGGAAGGGTACTGATATTGTCTGTGCCAAAAAATGATATCACTACAACTTTTGAGCCTAATCGGGGTCTGTAACATAAAGAATAAATATATGAAGACATCCAAAATTTTAATTACCCTGATTTTATTGATAGGTATAATAAGTTGTGAAAATGATGATCTTGTACCAATTGATAACCCTGGTGTCGAAAATTATATTGAGTTATTAAAGTCAAATCAATATGATGCGTTAACCCTACCTGAGTTTACCAATGATGATATTCCTGGCCTTCTGATGTATAGAAATGAAATCCAGGTTATCACTGATTTTCCTCATAATGGGATTTCTTCTTTATATGCCCCCGACTGTAAGTTGGGAATGTATGTGTTGTGGACTATCGAATCAATTAGAGCTGTGGCAATAGAAAGTGATCATTTGATCGGTCGGTTTCCATCTCAAAATCCTATTTTGGGAACAAGAAACGCTGAGGCATTGGAATTAGTTTATACCGATGAATCTCACCAAATGGCCGCTAATGCCTATTATGATTGGTGGGAGAACAATAAGGATAGGGATTTTGAAGAGTTTAAAAATATAGACCCGTTAATAGGTACAGATTATAAATGGCATTGAAAATAAAGTCAGTGGATAAACTACACCCTCTCGTGCACTAAAAACGCATGTACTATCCTGAGCCTTTGAACCAGTATATTTCACAATATTTTAAAAAAAATGCATCTCAGCGCTTCATGTTAGTAAAGGACATGGATAAAAATTAGTGATCGACAATTTTTGTTGGTTCATTTAACTTGATTCTTTTTTTTATATAATTCCCATACATTAATTATAAAAAACATTATTTTTGTCTTTTATCTCTAAGAAATTCTTTCTGTCAAAACTATCTTTGTTATTTAATTTTTATAAAGCTTATTATAGATGAAAAGAGAGAGGATTGCGTTGATTGGAATAGTTTTTGTTTTTTTATCCATCCAAACAGCTAATGCACAAAAAGAAAAGTATCATAGTATTTTCATTTACAACTTTTCGAAATATATAAAGTGGCCGGAAAATCAAATAACAGATAAATTTGTGATTGGTGTTTTAGGAAATTCAACCATAGTTAAAGACCTGACGAATATGGCTGCTGCAAAAAAGGAAGTCAATGGGATGCCATTTGAAATTCAACAATATTATACGGTAGCTGAAATAGGTGATTGCCAAATTCTTTATGTTCCAAGAGAGCAAAGTGAAGAGTTAGCCAAAATCAATTCAATCCCTCAACAAAAATCCATTCTCGTTGTCACTGATAAACCAGGCATGATTAAAGAGGGATCTGTAATCAATTTTGTGGATATAGATGGTAAAATTCGATTTGAACTCAATCAGTCAAATGCTGAATCACGAGGATTGAAAATTGCTGCCTCATTGCTAAGCCTGGCAATTTTAGAATAGAAATATTGCCATTGAAAGAAGAAATGGTGCGTTTTATAAAAACGCACCAACAGCCAATCATTGGCACAAGGAAAAGCTATAGGGGTGAAAACGGGAAAGCACTAATGCTGACAAATGCAATGTACCCCCGTAAAACTATGCGTTTCAGCATGCCATTCGAAGTTGTCATTGTAGCCTTCCTGCTCCCAGAAAAATTTACTTCTTGGCTGATTGTAATTGCCAATTTCATTCATCGTATCGGTCTCAAACATCCTGCCGTTTGCAATGGTGTATATTACAGAATTAATATTTTGAATGTCTTCCAGGGGATCGCTGTCCAACACAATGATATCCGCCAGTTTTCCGGCTTCGATTGAGCCAAGGTCATCCCCCATTCCAATGTATTCCGCACCATGGATGGTGGCGGCTTTTAATACCTGAGTATTGCTCATACCTCCCTGGGAAAGGTTCCACATTTCCCAAAGCACACCCAAACCCTGCAACTGTCCATGACCACCCACACATACTTTTACTCCGGCATCTACTAATTTTTTACATGATTTAGATGTGAGGATATGTCCATTCTCATACTCCTCGGCAGGAGCCATGGTACGATGTCGCGATCTGCTGTCGATGATGGCCCTTGGAGTGTATTTCAATAATTTTTCTTCCTCCCACACATTCGTATTCTGGTACCAATAATATTCACCGTTCAATCCTCCGTAATTGACAATCAGCGTTGGGGTATTGGCGGTTTTGCTAGCGGCCCAAAATTCGATCACATCTTTGTAAAGCGGCGCAATCGGCACATTATGTTCAATGCTGGTATGTCCGTCAAGGATCATGGTCATGTTGTGGAAGAAGGTAGATCCACCTTCAGGGTATACCATGATGCCCAATTCTTTGGCTGCCTTGATCACTTGTTGTCGCTGTTCCCGCCTGGGCTGATTATAGCTTTTTACACTAAATGCGCCAAAGGCTTTGGTGCGTTCTATGGCAAATTTGGCATCTTCATAGTTGTTGATTACTGCTTTAAAGTCCCCTTCTGCTCCATAAAGAATGGTTCCTGTCGTAAAAATCCTGGGGCCAACCATGTTGCCTGCTTTTACCATTTCGGATTGCGATAATGCCATTTCTGAATTGGATGATGGATCGTGCGTAGCGGTAATTCCGTAAGCCAGATTGGCGTAATACGGCCATTCTTTTTGCGGACTCAAACCATACCTGAAGGCCCTGAGGTGGGCATGAGTATCAATAATTCCAGGCATAATTACCTTGCCCGTCACATCGATAATAATGGCATCGTTGGGGACTTTAATTTCATCCACCGATCCAACAGCGATGATTTTATTTTCTTCAATAATGACTGTCCCATTTTCAATCACCTCATCACCATTCATGGTAATGATCTTCGCTCCGGTAAAGGCTAGCTTTCCCTCTGGCTTGTCGGTATCCAAAATCAAATTGATGTCAACGACCTCTCTTTTGATTTCGCCAATGCTGTCCGGCGATCCTTCCAAAAAGGTAAAGCAATTTTTTAGCTCTACTGAATAGTAGTCTGATCCCATTGTCCAGTGAGCTTTCTTTCCATCAGCAGACCAATGCAGATTTATGCCGGCTTTATCAGATACCTTTACAGAAGGCATTGATTTTACATCTCCACTCAATTCAAATGTTTGTCCATAGGCTGCGAAAGGCACCAGATACACGTTGTACAATTCTCCAAACGCCAGCCATTTATTATCGGGACTTATTGCAAATTGATTTGCGTATTTCGAATGGAAGTGTACTTTTTTGTCCTCTCCATTCAGGTTGACGCTGCAATACTTTTTATCCTGTCCACCGGATTCTTGATAAAAAACCCGATTTCCCTCGTGATTAAATGTTGGATTTTGACCGTCTTTTGTAATAAAATTTGAATTGCCACCATTAGCATTCATCCAATAAATTCCCGGCTTTACGGTGTATGCATATCCCATCTTCCCGTTTCCACCTTCCTTGTAATACACGATTTTTGTTCCATCAGGGGAATAAGAAGGTGTTCTGAAAATCCCTTTTTCATTTGTTAGTTTCTCTGGATCGCTGCCTTTGGTTGAAACTTTCCGGATAGCGCCTTTTTCTTCATCATTCCAGGTGACATAAATGATGGATTTTCCATCAGGGGAGAAGGAGGGCTCAAATTCCAGGTCTGTTCCTTTCGTTAAGCGTTTTGGTTTTCCGTCAGGGAGGTTTTTTGTATAAAGGTATCCTGAGGCATTAAAGACCAACAAACTACCATCAGGTGAAGTTCGCGCATTTCGAATAACATGTGCTTTGAATTCTTCAGGAGCTGGGTTTTGCTTAAAAAAAACGGCGTCCGTGATTTTATGTGTTGCCTTGGTATGGAATGGAACTATCTCGTCTTCACCGGTTTCGGTATTGATTTTTTTGATTTTTCCTTTGGCCCACATAATCACATGCTTGTTGTCTGGCAACCAATTGTAATTTGGATAAACTCCAAAAATTGCCCATACCTCCTGCTGATCTTTTGATAGTTGATCATAAACCGGCTTTTGAATGCCTGTAGCCAAATCATGAATGTACAAAACTGATTTGGCGCGCACCCGACGAACAAATGCCAGTTTTTTTCCGTCAGGGGAAATCTGCGGACGAATAGCCCCACCAGGCCCCTGGATCACATTTTCTACTGTGCCTTTTTCCAGATCATACCTGCGAATCACATAGATCTGGCTGTTTGGGTCTTTGTTATACTGAAAATAACCTCCTGGCGCCATGTCTTCGCTGAAATAAACATATCGGCCATCAGGACTTACCCAAGGCTCCCCAACATCCTGCTGGTCATTTTTTCTTTTGGTGAGCTGAACGCCCTCTCCTCCTCCTGTATGATACATCCATATTTCACCGGCGCCCAATGATCGCTGTGAAGTGAAGTGTTTTCTGGCGACTAAGTACTGCCCATCAGGCGTCCATACCGCATTATTTAGCAAACGAAAATTTTCCTTAGTAATTTGTTTGGCATTGGCGCCATCCGCATCCATAGTCCAGACATTGTCCCCTCCCCCGGCATCACTGGTAAAGGAGATTTTTTTTCCATCCGGACTAAAGCGGGGTTGTATTTCAAAAGCATGGCCTTCTCTTAATATTATAGCCTTGCCACCGGAGACAGGCAAGGAGTAGATATCTCCAAGCATATCAAAAATAATGGTTTGCCCATCCGGGCTTACATCAAGGTTCATCCAGGTTCCTTCTTCTGTTTCAATGGTGACTTCTTTGAATGGACCTACTGGAGTATTGACATCCCATTTTTCTTTTTTGTCATTCTCCTGGGCATGGATATTTAGTGATATAATCAGTGCAAGAATGGATAATATAAGATTTGACTTAAGGGCGCTCATAGGATCAGAGGTTATGTATATCAGATTGTGCAGTAAATTAATAGGAGTAAAATGTATTTTAAAAATATTTAACTCTATTTATCAAATTTCAATTGATAAAGCCGGTCGATCTTTTGTTTTATTTCATGAATGCTCACATTGCCTCCACTGCGGATGTACTCCTTTCCATCCAAGAGCAGAAGAATAAGCGGTGAGGAAAATACATTGTATTTGGCCCTGTATCCTGGTTGATCCACAATATTGATTTTCTCAATGGCGAGTTGCGGAAATGTGGTTTTAATGAGTATTTCCAATTTATCATACAGAGGTTCACATACGCTGCATGAAGAATTCCAGAAATAAAGGATTTTGTTTTCTTCTTGTGTCAGCATGTTACTTCCTATTATACTTATCACTCATTCCAATTTTCTGTTTGATCATAGGGATGATCTTTTCAAGTCGTTTCTGTTTGGTCTCTTCCCGCATGGCATCAGAAATGTATTCTGAGTACTCTCTTTGCTTCGATAAAGTTAAATCCCCAAAACATTTTTTCAATTCTTCATCCACTTCAAAATTTGCAAGCAATTCATCGGGGATGATCAACGGTTTATTTTTTTCTGGTTTTATCTCTTTTCCTTCTTTCTGGTTTTGAATGGCCTCAGCCACATATTCTTTCACCAATTCATAATCAACCTCCTCATTGGTAGCAAATCGTAATTGTCGCAATGCTAAGGTTTTACCCTCTTGGGCATTGACTAATCTTTTGTGTGGATCTTTCAAATACGCGCCCTGAAAAAACCAAATTCCCACATAAGATTTGAAAGTACCCATTCCGGCAACATGTTTTCCTCCAAGCGTATAAACAGGACTACCCCATTTCATGGTTTCCGTCAACTCAGTGGCCAACATTATTTCTCGGAATTTTAGCAACGGTTCTTTCCATTTGTCGTACCGTGCAATGAATTCCTCAACGGTTTTGTTCGATTGCATTATTTATTATTATTGATCTAACTATTAACTAAATTATGGATGGATTTTCAATTATTCCAGCAATTTTTGAACGGCCCTGTTACTGGAACTGCCACTGCCTCCTGCTACTTCTTCTCGCAACCTTCTGCCATATTTCCATTACTACTCCTCCTCATCTTTACGATTCATAATTTTCAAGCCATAGATCAATTGCCCGCAAGTTTTATCTTCAAATTCAATAACATCAGGGAAATGCCCCCATTTCTTAAAGCCAAATTTTTTGAGTAAGCGGATGCTTTTCTTGTTGACATCGAGCAAAATGGCAATTAATGTTTTGATCTTTACCCTGTGACAATCATTAATTATTTTATTTAATAAAATGTTGCCATAACCTTTTCCCTGGGAGGCTTCATCGAGAAAAAAACTTACTTCAGCAATACTTTTCATGGCTTGCCTGCCTTCGCGGTAGCGCGAAAGCGAACCGTATCCAATAATTTTTTTATCATATTCCATCACATAAATGGGATAGTCCATAATGCCATGACTCCTGTACCATTGCCATCTCGCCCGGGCTGAAAATTCGCGGGTATGTCCGGTTGCAATGCCGCTGCGTATGGCCTGATTGTATATTTCAACCAAAGCGGGGAGTTCCCTTCTCACCGGCCAGCGAATATGTAGTCTGGGCATTCTGGGCATTATTGATCAATCATCTATTGCCTGACCAATTAGCTGACGGTATTTCCAGCCTGTTTCGTCATTTACAGGGCCTTGTGTTTGTTTCATTAAAATGCCTATAGTTTGCTCTTTTGGATCTGCAAAATATTGGGTATTGAAATAACCTCCCCAGTCAAAAGTGCCAATGCTTCCTATGCCTCCTTTATCTTGCCCTCCTTGCCTGACTATGCCAAAGGCAAGCCCATAATATTCATCAACTCCTCCAAAAAGATCACCGGTTTGGTTGCCCATAATCGTCTGGACAGTTGTTCTGCTAAGAATTCTGATACCATTCAACTCGCCGCCATTCAAATACATTTGAAGAAAAGTGGCATAATCTAAGGCTGTGCTGGATAAGCCTGCTCCTCCTGAGAAGAAAGTTTTAGCGCCTTTGATCGGATAGTCGGTATCATAAAAAGTTACCGGATATTTCACCCATTTTCCCGCTTCTTTTTTCTGAACGGATACCAGTCTTTCTGACTTGGATTTTGGCAGGTAAAACCAGGTATCGTCCATGCCTAATGGATCAAACAAGCGCTTTCTTAAAAACTCATCAAATGGCATTCCAGATACAATTTCCACCAAGTACCCGAGCACATCGAGACCCATGGCATAGGTAAATTTTTCGCCCGGATTATGGTGTAACGGAAGTTTGGCCAATTTTTTAATATTTTCTTCAATAGAAATATTATTTGAAGAGAAACCAATAACAATCCCGGCTTTTTTATAAATCAATTTCATGCGCTCATCCCCATCAATTTCACCATATCCCAGGCCAGATGTATGTGTCAATAGGTGCCTGATTGTTATTTCTTTATCTGCTGCAGCGGAGGAGTAACTTGTATCTTCATATTTGAAATTTTTCAATAATTGAGGATTTTTAAACTCCGGAATAAATTTGGAAATAGGATCATCCAGTCTGAATTTGCCTTCTTCCCAGAGCATCATTACGGCAGTAGAGGTAATGGCTTTACTTTGTGAAGCTATTCGAAAAATCGTATTTTTTTCCATGGCTTTTCCGGAAGTATTATCTGCTTTACCATAGGCCTCGTGAAAAACAATTTTACCCTTTCTTGCAACCAGTACGACTACACACGGCAGGTCTCCGTCCTTCACAACTTCTTTGCACATGGCATCTATCCTGTTCAACCTTTCGGTTGACATACCCACACTTTCAGGTGTTGCTTTTGTGAGAGGAGCTGATTTTTGAATTGAATTAGTTTGCGCATTTGCTGTGACTACAAATGCAATAAGAATGACTGGGAGTATGTTTTTCATAAATAGATTTTTTGAAGAACAAAAATATTGAAAAAATCGGTACTGCATTGGTTCACGGTTTAAAAGTTTAGGGTTAAGGTTAGTTGGTGAAAGGTTAGGTTCCTTCCTGAATTGATTCTGCTCATCTTTCGTGTTTCTCGTATAATTTTATTGCAAATCAGCCAGCTTTTCTATCTTAATTTACTGGCAATAGGAGGACAGACATTGTACTATGCAATTTTTATAGACTTCCGAATCGCATATCCAAAAGAGCAGGTGAGAATTAGCGATGCATTACGCTGAACATTGGGCACGTAATGTAATCTCGTGCCAGTGAGGAAGATATAGCTCATATGATGAATAGTCATTTTAATTTGACTAAAATTCCATTAGATTAGTACATGATACAATAGGAGTAACAGTATTACTGCTACTGGGTCGCTATGTTTAATACAGGCACAAGGAACGTTCGGACTTATATTTCTTAACTTAATTCAGATAACTCCGAACTTTTTCGTTATTTTGAGAAAACACTAAATCAGTATGGAAAAACTTAGGTACATCGATCTTTTTTGCGGAATTGGAGGGTTTAGATTAGGGTTTGAAGCGGCATGCAAGAATCATGATATTTTACCTGAATGCGTTTTTTCATCAGATATTGATCCGCATTGCCAAATAGCATATGAACATAATTTTGACGAGCTACCTTATGGAGATATAACTCAAATTGAAGAGTCAGAAATTCCAGATCATGATGTCCTACTGGCTGGATTTCCATGTCAGGCGTTTAGCATCATCGGACAGATGAGAGGATTTGAGGATACTAGAGGAACTCTTTTTTTCGATATAGCAAGAATCTTAAATGAAAAGAGGCCTAAAGCCTTTATTCTGGAAAATGTCAAACAGCTAATCGGGCACAATAAGGGGAAAACGCTACAAATAATCCTTCAATCGCTTAAAGACATTGGATATCATGTTCAATATAGTGTCCTAAATGCTCTGGATTATGGTCTTCCACAAAAAAGAGAAAGAGTAATTATCGTTGGACATAGAGAACCTATATTATTTAACTATCCTAGTCCAGAAAGGAATTATACTCCTCTAAGCGAAATACTTCAGACAAGCGTCGACGAAAAGCACTATGCTTCTGAATACATTAGGAATCGAAGAAAATCAAAGCATACTTCTGCTTATCCTCTTTCAATATGGCATGAGAATAAATCAGGTAACATTTGTTCTTATCCTTATTCTTGTGCGTTAAGGGCTAGTGCATCCTACAGTTATCTGCTAGTAAATGGTGAAAGACGTCTAACTCCAAGAGAAATGCTTAGACTTCAAGGATTTCCAGATTCATATGAGATTGCGGTAAATGATAATCAGGTAAGAAAGCAGGCAGGAAATGCCGTTCCGGTTAACATTGTAAAATCTGTTGCTTTAAAACTATTACCATTTGTAGCGGATACAATTGATACTGATCTAGTGCTGAGAGAATATGATGTGAAATATGGAAATAAATGAGTAAACAATCACCAAAACTTAGAACAGTTAATAAGTCTGTTCCGCCCTATCCATTAAATAGGTTTCCGACAGACTTTCCCTTTTCACTTGGGAAAGAAATAGTTTATTTATTAGCAACAAAAGGTAAGGCAAGTTTGGAGGGATCTGAATGGGAAGAGATTTTTGCTAATTGTATAGGTGCTGATTGGAAACCCTCTAATGTGGGTCTTGATGATGTAGTACTTGGAAATACTGCTTGGGGAGCTAAAACTGTCAAAGCAACAAATCCAGAGACACAGAAAAAAATTCGACTAATATCCGGTCGAAATTCAATTGTTTATTCATTTGGAGAAGTAATTGATACCAGCGTTGATCCAAATCTACCAGGTATTCAAGTACTTGAAATCTGGAATGAGAGAGTTTCTGCGGTGCGTGAAAAGTTTAAAAATTTGCGAACAGTAGTTCTCATTAAGTCTAATGATCTATCTGTTGTAAAGGTTTTTGAATTTGATACAATCAGATACGAACCTGAACTCTACTATTGGGAATGGAATAAGAATCACAATTTAGTTGGGTTTAAAAAATCGACTAAATATCACTGTTTTACATGGCAGCCACATGGATCACAATTCACTATTCATGAAGATGTTCCCAAAGATCGCATGATCATCAAAATTCGTAAACCTCCTTCTCTGGACAAAGGTCAAGTTTTGGAATCACTTAATTTCACCAATGATTGGATAACAATCCTCAATAAAAATGACTGATCCTTTCACTAAGGCTGAAAGAAGCCGGATAATGAGAAGTGTTAAATCAAACAAAAACAAGTCGACCGAAGTAAAACTTATTCAATTGTTTAAAAAATTCAAACTTAAAGGCTGGAGAAGAAATTATGAGTTATTTGGCAAACCTGATTTCGTCTTTCCTAAGAAGAGACTAGTAGTTTTTGCTGATGGCTGTTTTTGGCATGGCCATAATTGCAGGAATTTGAAGCCAGAACAAAACAAGGAGTACTGGACTAAAAAAATCCAAAATAATCAGCGACGAGATCGAATAGTAACTGAAACACTAACTAATAAGAATTGGAGTGTGGTAAGAATATGGGAATGTCAAATAAAAAAAGGAGAAATCGACAGCTTACTTGAAGTATCTGGGCAAAACCTAATAAAAGATAAAGTGAATACATAAAAACAGCCACTTGGAGAGGTTTGTAAAATCCGATAGTTTTAAAGAAATTTGACAGGGAGCAAACACTTATTTTATCAAGGCTGTAGTTATGCAAACCCATCTTGCACAAGCCTTCGACTTGCGCAGAAACAATTGAAATCAGAGTTTTCAACTCGATCTAAATAAGCCTTGATCCTATTGGATTATTAGAGGTTTCCGGGAATAAAGAAATATTATTTGACTTTCATTTCTCATTCTCATTTTGACAATTACTTTTCAAGGGCTAAATTGAAATGTTTCTTTTTGTCACACACAACAGAATTTTATCCATGAAAAGAATAGTTTTTTTTATTTTAAGTTGTTTGACATTGTTATCAATTTCAAATGCTCAAACTGTTAAAACCGGCCTGCAAGTTTTAGTAGAAGATAATTTCACCCTTCTCCGTGGAAAAAGAGTTGGGTTAATCACCAACCCTACAGGAGTAAATGCCAAATTAAAATCGACAGTGGATATTTTATTTGAAGCGAAAAATGTAAACCTGGTCGCGTTATATGGACCTGAACATGGGGTTCGGGGAGATTATTCGGCAGGAGATCATGTGTCTTCTGCAAAGGATGGTAAAACCGGACTGCCGGTTCATAGCCTTTATGGAAAAACCAGAAAGCCAACAGCCAAAATGTTGAAAGATATTGATGTCTTGGTTTATGATATCCAGGATATTGGTTCGCGGTCTTATACCTACATCAGCACCATGGGATTGGCGATGGAGGCTGCGGCTGAAAATGGTGTTGAGTTTATCGTACTCGATAGACCCAATCCTTTGGGAGGAGAGAAAATGGAAGGGCCATTGGTCAAGCCTGAATTCATTTCATTCGTCAGTCAATTTCCAATTCCATATGTCCATGGGCTCACTTGTGGTGAATTGGCTACTTTTCTCAATGAAGAGAAGTTACTGAAAAACGGAGTACAATGCAATTTGAAAGTTGTCTCTATGAAAGCTTGGCTTAGAGATATGATCTTTGAAGAAACCGGATTGCCTTGGGTACCGTCTTCACCACATATTCCGCATCCGCATTCGCCTTATTATTATCCTGTGTCCGGGATTTTGGGCGAACTTTATGTGTATAATATCGGGGTTGGCTATACGCTGCCTTTTCAGCTTTTTGCTGCTCCATGGATCGATGCTGAAAAATTGACTAAAAACATGAACGGACTAAGCATACCGGGAGTGATCTTTCGGCCTGTTCATTTTAAGCCTTATTACAGCGTTTCAAAAGGAAAGTTGGTTCATGGAATTCAAGTGCATTTAAATGATCCTAAAGTTGCTCCGCTTTCATTGATCCAGTTTTACTTTTTGCAGGAAACTTATAAACTATCGCCAGATAAAAATGTATTCAAGCTTTGCGATCCATCCCGGTTAAGCATGTTTGATAAAGTTTGCGGAACTGATGAGATTCGCTTGCGTTTTATTGAAACCTTCGAGGTTTCTTCAATTATTGATCTTTGGGGAAAAGATATAGAACGATTCAAGAATAAAGTGAAGAAGTATTTTTTGTATTAAATGAATAGCTGGCGAAAGAAATATCGTAACAGAGTTTTAGCTTTTTTAATAACAACATTATTGATAGTAAAACTCTATTTGTCCTATATAAATTTTCCGACCTCATCTTTTAACTTCCTTACGAACGTAGCAATTTTTATAGTATCAATAATTATTCTACTGATTTTTAAAGTAAAATGGTATTATAAAATATTTTCTATAGTTCTATATATAATAATTTCAACCTCTCTTTCTGATCTAAATGTTTGGAAGATTACTGCAAGAAACTACATATCTCAAAGAGAGCAATTTTTAGATCCAGTAGTAAAAAACATGAATGAACTAAATCAATGCAATTTGAAAATTTTTAGCAATAACAATTTGAAATTTCGAGATCCATGTGATACAATTCTCATTAATTGGAATTCAATTCATGAATTAAAAACAAATTCAGATATTCTCGAAATAGATGTAAATCAAGAAATGGTCTTGTTTACATTTTCAAGATTTATTGACAATGGATATGGTATCGCCTGGATTAATGACAAATCCTATCAAAATATCTTGAAGAAAAATTACAGAATGAATGGATTGCAGATAACTTCCATTGTTTTGATTTATAAACAATGGTATTACATTTCGTTCACTTAATCTTGAAATAAAGCGTAAATAAATTAGAATGCGGTTATCCTGTCCTAACCGTCTCAGCGGGGTCTCTTGAAAAGAACCCTGCGTGAACAGAGGGGTCTCCATTCGGAAGACCCCTTTGAAACATGTAAATAATTCATAAAAGTGGTCATCACCAACTTATCTGTCCAGCAGCTACAATTTGAGTTCTCCCCAGCCTTTCCGATAGGCTCTTTTTACAAATTGGTTAGCAGCCTCAAAATTCGTTATTTTCATATTTTCACCATCCCATTTAAAGGCTTTATATCTGCCAGGGAAATTGAATCCCGACATTTCCCCATAAACCGGATCAATTCTGGTGGTTTCTTCCCGAATACTAAAACTGCGCAACAATAAGTTCCCCATTAAAACAGTTTCGGTAAGCGGGCCTGCATATCCTTCAAATGGAGACGATACTTCTGCATTTCCATATCCTGCAATACAAGCATCTACCCACTGCCACCAATGACCATCCATGTCTCCTTCTATGCGAGGATACTTTTTGGGAATATTTAATTCATCGTTTCTTGATAATGGCAGGAGTATGGGATTACGTCCACCCCACCCACAAGCAGCTTTTCCCTTTGTGCCAATAAACAATGTACTGCCTTCAAAATCATTCAATCCTGGCCAATCACCCATAACATCATTCATATTTACGTCAGGGTCAAGTTCGATAGGGCGTTCCGGAGTAATTCCGCCATCCATCCAGAAAAGATCAAGAGGTTTTCCGTTTTTCAGTTTATACTTAAATTTAATAGAGCTGGAAACAGGTCCACTTTGAGGATAAATAGCTTCAGAAAAAATCCCATCATAAACGGTGCTTGCACTTCCCGACACTTCTGTAGGATATCCAAGTTCGAGCAATTTGAAAGGCGGTCCCATAATATGACACCCCATATCACCCAGCGCCCCTGTGCCAAATCTCCACCAACCCCGCCAGTTAAAGGGAACCATATTAACTATATATTCCGTGTTTTCAGCTGTCCCAAGCCATAAGTCCCACTTGAGTTCTTTTGGTACTTTAGGATGCTTGTCCGGCCATGAAATACCTTGTGGCCAAACAGGGCGGTCTGTCCAGCAATATACCTTTTCGATATCTCCCAAAATTCCTGCTTCCATCCATTCCCTTAAGGTAAACATACCATCACATGAAGCGCCCTGGTCACCCATCTGAGTTACGACTTTATATTTTTTTGCCGCTTCGGTTAATATTCGAGCTTCATAAATATCATGGGATAATGGTTTTTGGAGGTATAAATGCTTGTTTAGTTGCATGGCGCTGAGGCCAACAACAGCATGATTGTGATCGGGAATTGCCACAGAAACAGCATCGAAATTTTTGCTCTCCTTTTCAAACAATTCACGCCAGTCATGATAAAATTTTGCTTTTGGAAATTCTTTAATTCGAGGCGTAGCCATACGATCATCAACATCGCACAAGTGGGATACGACAGCGTTTTTCTTTGGAGCATTGGCATAATGCCGGATATCATTTTCACCTTCCCCACCACAACCAATTGCTGCTATATACAATTTATCACTAGGAGCGACATGCCCCAATCCGCTTACCGCAAAGCTGGGAACGATAGAAAATGCAGCAATACCTGAAGATGCCATTTTCACAAATTTCCTTCTGGAAGTACTGTATGGTTTTGTTTTTTTATTTCCTTTCATCTCAAAAACTGGTTAAAATTTCGAATAGTCTATTTGTTTAGCGGCTTAACTGCAATTTCTTTAAAAAACACCACATCATGTTCGCCATGGTTTTGCATGCCAATAAAACCATATTCCGGCCTTTTACCCGGGAAAGGTTCAAAATCAAACTTACGTGGAGGGACAGGATCGCCTTCAGTGTAGTCAGTTACTTTCACACCGTTGAGCATAACAATCGTGCGGTCTCCATCCAGCGTGATTTCAAATGTATTCCATTCGGGTCCTGGCTTCCAGGCAATCGCCAGAGGCTTTGTAAACGCGTATAACATTCCTGTTGAGTGATATTCGTCTTCATCCGAAAGCTCTGGATGATTATCTATCTGCACCTCATATGCATAAAACACAGGCATCCATTCTTCTTTGGGCTCAATAGGAATCCGTATAAAAAAACCGGCGTTGCTATTTTCGTCTCGCATTCGATAAACAACCTTTATGGTACAATTGCCAAATTTGGAACCTGTCCAATATAGTAGGCCCATTCCTTCGTGGGTTTGAATAATACCATCTTCAACAGTCATATGCCCATTGCCAACATGTTTCCATCCATCCAGATTTTTACCATTAAAAAGTTGTATCCAGTCAGAGTTTTCATCTGATTGAATAGTTGGTTTTTCAGGCTCATTGTTAGTAACCGGTACTGAAGCATAACTAAATGAAGCTATGCATAACAAGCATAAGGCAAACAGTTGCGCAAATGGATTTTTCATATTGATATTTTATTTAAAGGATCTGATCCTAAGTGAATAAAGATTTTGAATTACAATTATATTTTCTGCAATATGATAGCTTAAAGTTAGCTATTTCATGGAGACTATTTTAAAAAAAGTCATTGATTGGGGAATGAGTTGTTGAAAAATTTAAGTTGGATATAGAAAAGCTCATAATGAAATTAGAAAAGCAATTATTTGACGCAAGCTATATTTCTGATGTTAAACCTTATTTTTAATATCCTTTAATAGTCAATAGATGATGCCGGAGAGTAATCTATTCGAAGAGTCTCAAAACCGTTCTGTATTTTTAATTTCTTAAGATTTAAATAAATGAAACCGGCATGGCCGGAGCAAATTAAGGACACACAAATGCATGATTAAGTGTTCTGGCATTTTGATAGGTTTCGCAAAATATAAACACATGAAATATCCAATCTACATAATCCTGGTAATTTTTCTTTTTTTCTTAATCGATTGTTTTCCAAAGAAAGAAGTACATACCATCAAAATCGGTATGTGTTCAGATGTGCATCTACCTACCATGCATGATGCTGAAAAAAGGATCACCTCCTTTATCGATAGTATGAAAATAGCCAAACCGGATTTCATCATTGAGCTTGGAGATTTCGGAATTCCCAAGGAAGAATTCGCGCCCTATTTTTCGATTTGGAATTCTTTTGAAGGGCCAAAATATCATGTGATTGGCAATCATGAGATGGATGGAGGCACTTCACTGGAAGAGGCTGTAGCTTATAGGAACATGGAGAGATCCTACTATTCTTTTTCACAAAATGGATTTCAATTTATCGTACTTGATGGAAATAACAAACAGTTCGCAGATCAGAAAGGATACAAATCATTTATGGGGGCAGCGCAATTAGCCTGGTTGAAAGAGGAATTGAAATCGGCGATGCGGCCGATTGTTATATTTTCTCATCAAGGAATTGGCACCGATCCCAATAATCCGGGAGAGCGATATTCCATTGAAAATGCTGAAGAAGTAAGAAAAATATTCGAAGATCATAATCAGATAAATAAATCCACCCGGATCGTCGCTTGTTTTAACGGGCACACACATCACGACTTTGCAGAGGACATTAACGGCATCTGGTATATCACAATCAATTCTATGGCGTACAAATGGCTTGGTGATGAATATGAGCACATTCGCTATAGCGATGAAGTCGACAAGGAATTTAAATGGATAAAGTTTACAGCGCCTTACAAAGACCCGTTGTTTACCGTTGTTGAGATTTCAACAGAAGGTTATATTAAAATGTCTGGTAAAAATTCTTCGTATGTTGGCCCATCGCCATGGGAATTGGGCTATCCCGAACATCTCTGGAAGTTTGTAAAGCCACAAATCACTGAGCGGATCATGGAGTTTTCGATGGAATAGTAAGAAACCATAGATAAGGGATAGTATTGATAAACCGCAGAGTCGGCAAGACGCAGAGCACCCTTTGCGCCTTCCCGTCTCCACGGTGAAATTTTATTTAATCCTTATGGATAAAGATTTCCCCGATACATAAATAGCCGAAATCAAAAAGACTGTATCAACAAAAAATCTTCTGAAATAAATATTCCAAAGGCCCGTATCCTTAATTCCTCCTTCAAACCATAAGTCCAGACCCAGATTTTCAAATGAGATGAATATCGTTGACCACACAAGGATCTGGAATAGTGCATTATTAATATTTTGCCCATGCCGGTATTTCGCCACCAAGTTGGCAACGATCAATGTTAATATGATGACAGCGACCAACTGAATCCATGGATTTACTGTCACATCCGGCTGAGGCCGTATATCACGCATCATGTCTATCGGGGCGTGACAGAATGTTAGGGTGATGCCGACCTGCCAGGCCAATTCTTTACGGTAAAGGACAATAAGTATCATCACAAAACCATAAAACGCATAGTTCACGAACATTCTGGAGACATCCCCTGCAATTCCTTCAAATAATCCTCCATCATAATTTAAATTATCTGCCAGTGGTTCTAATAATATCGGATACCACCAATATACTCCCATCGCAATAAATAGAATAAGGAGGATTTCCTTCCATATTTCCACCTTGGCTGTTGTCTCTTCCTCTTCCTTTTCACGGTCAAAGTCATTGCGGCTTAGCCATGCCGCATAGCCGAGTCCTGCTCCAAGCAACAAGCCAAATGTGAATTCCATCATTTTCCACCAGCTTTTGAACAGGACATCAGGCATGTGGCTTCCCAATACCATCCACAATCCCCCCAGACCAAAGCCAAGACCACCACTGATTAGTCCCCACTTCGCAAATCGCAATACAATTTTGAATTCAGTGGCCTGAATTTTTATTTTCAGATATATCAATACGGCCACGGCTCCAAAGAGCAATCCGGCCCATGATTCATCTCTTGGTTTGTTGATCGGGTCAGAAAAATAAATGAATTTGGTGTCATTGATCAATTTGAAACCGATCAGGATTCCGATAAGCAACACGATTAAAGCGATGAGAATAGTTTTTCGAGGAATTCTTTTATGGATAAGGCCCAAACCAAGAATAGCACCGGCGCCAAGACCCCAAACGGCACCCTTTATGGTTGTGGCAAGATTGCCCCACCACATCGTTTCCGGGTTTCGCAAAAATCCTAAGGTTTGTCCATAGGTCATTTCACCGCCAAGTCCTACTCCAACTATGCCAAACACAACAATTAATGAGGTGAAGCCTGGCCTGAAGCCAAGCAATATAGAAATGGCTAAAGCAACCATTGCCCCCGGAATCATGGCGCCAAAAGGTCCTCCACCAATATGACCGCGCAAGCCCCAGCCCAACAACATGGCAATGCCTGGAAATAACAAATATGTCCAAACAGAAAAATTCGATGTTTTATTCATAGTAATCGTTATTAAATTCAAAGCTTATCATGAATACCTCCAAACATCATAAATGGACTATAACAAAGGGCGATAAACACAGATATGAAACATCGTAAAATCCTGTAGGGTGGGCAGGAAAAAAATAGGCAGTGTCTGTCCATAAAGTCGGACTTTGTGCAAAATTGAAAAAAGTAAATTCCATAAATCTCCACCCTGGAGGGGTAGGTATTAAAAAACATATTTACTTTTTTCAATTTTAATCTGATATTATAGACAGACACTAGTTAAAATCACAAACAATACCCATCAGCTTAATAGTACCATTCCTGACGAAGCAAAGCGGAAATCAAGCTGTTTCGCCGCTCAGGAAGGAATCTTATCCAATATTACGTGGCGCCTGACAAGATTCCGGATATTCCTTCCGCTTCGCTACCCAAATTCCGGAACGGCGAAGGCTAAACCCAGGAGCCCCGTGTCTTCGGACAAACAGCTCTCGGAGTTCCGGAGAGCCTTGTGTCCCCGGACAAACAGCTCTCGGAGTTCCGAGAGCCTTGTGTCTTCGGACAAACAGCTCTCGGAGTTCCGAGAGCCTTGTGTCCCCGGACAATAAGTTCTCGCAGTTTGCAGGAGCCTTTTGTCCATAAATTTTCCTGATAATACCGGAAAGATGTGCCGTTGCATTGTATAAATAAAGAGGATCGCGATTACAGGATGTTGAAATTCCTGTTGTTTTTATTTTAAGAAGCTACGCTATTCCAAAAATCACTATATTGTCCTAAGTTTTTCTACTTAGTTTCTGAACGGAAACAGACTATTTTTAATTTTGAGGTGTTTCCGTTCAGAAACTACTTAAGTCCCTGGCCGGTCAGCCGGATCTGATTTTTAGTAACGCGAACCTTTGCCTTTGGCATGCTATTCGGAATAGATTATGTTAAATAGAAATAAACGTAGCGCAAAAATGCCCTCCAGAGACAAGGGAGGCAAATTTCACAATTACAA
>SDBV01002465.1_pt1 | contig 27673 bp, 25 predicted proteins | sample 2277081 | NCBI WGS metagenome assembly SDBV01 (sample SAMN10402039, study PRJNA504765) | marine sediment metagenome | isolation source: marine sediment core GS10_PC15, 223 cmbsf | place: Arctic Ocean: Southern Knipovich Ridge | collected 2010 | reverse complement strand
TGGACAAAAAAAATGGGATTTAATTTTGTTTTATGCCAAAAATGTAGAACATTATTTGTTAATCCACGACCTAACGAATCAGATTTAGAAAAATTTTATAGATCTTCTAAATCGATGAAATATTGGAACAAAATTTTTAAAGATACTGAACTTGTTCGCAAAGAAAAAATTTTCAAGCCTAGAATAAAAATGGTAAAAGAAATTTTAAAAGAATATGATATGACTGTGTGTAAAATAATGCTAGAAATAGGTGCGGGTTATGGTTGGTTTTGTGAATTAGCTAAAAAGATGAATTTGGCAAAAAATATAATTGCAGTTGAACCATCTTCTACACAGGCAGAATCATGTAGAAGGATTAAAAGTATTGAAGTAGTTGAATCAACAATCGAAAAATATCAAAAAAGAATAAGCCCTGATCTAATTGTAAATTTTGAAGTGTTACATTTGCTACCTAACCCAAAAGATTTTCTAAAATTATGCTATAAGCAATTGAAAAGGGGGGGAGTTTTCATTTGTACAACTACAAATTTTGAAGGATTAGATATTCAAATTCTTAAAAGCGATAGTGATTATATTGTTCCCACTTTTCTAACAATCTTTAATACAAGATCTATTGAATTTCTGCTTAAATCAATTGGATTTAAAAAGATCAAAGTAATGACACCGGGATTACTAGATGCTCATATTGTAATTAATAAAATTAAATCTAAAAAAAATGATTCATCTAAATATCCTTTTTTTGAATTCTTGATAAATTCTAATGATGATACGTTGATAAATGATTTTCAAGACTTAATACGTAAACATAAAAAAAGTTCTCATATGTTTATTGCTGCACAGAAATAATTGGTAATTAACAGAAATTTATTAATTGTTAGAACCAAATTTTTTCTTAAAATATTGAATTTTTTTTATATGTTCAGAAACTAATTTTTCATATTTGATTTTATGTTTGTTCAAATGTTGATTCATTTTTTCTTCTGTAAGTTCAACGTCCAAAATTCCTTCATACCATAAATCATTGAAAGAATCTTCCCATAATTCCATAATATCAAAATCGAATGAATGTTGGTCTATCAGATTAACGAAATTATTCAGATCAGATAAAGAAGCTTTTTTAGTTAATGAATTACGTATGATATCTGGTAGTTGTTCAATATTTTGTAGACGCGTAACATTAGGTAGTATAGAGTAAACTGTATCAGCTAGAGTAATTACTGGTTTTTCAAAAAATGACGCTTCAAGTCCAGTAGTACCTGAGATAGTAATAATTAACTTAGAATTTTTAATTAATTGTTCATTTGAGACTAAAGTAGATATTAATTCGACATTAGGAATTTCTAAGATTTGTTTATAATATTCTTCTGAACGGTAACCATAATTAGATATTGCAGGATGATCTTTTACATATAATTTAAAATCAATAGGAATAGATTTTGCAATTTGTTTTATGACTTGAAGTTGATTTTCATAATATGGTGCGCCTATGGATAAAATTCGTTCTGGTTCTAGATGTAATGGAAAATAAATGTAAGATGAATTAAAATCAACATCTTTTATAGAATGATTTTCACGAAATGATTTACGTTTATTAGTTCGTAAAAAAAATGAGATGTTTTTTTTGATAATTTTTCCCAAAGTTCTTCCTTTATAAGCAAAAGATTCTTGATTGTTACGAATTAACGATATGTATTTGAAAGCAATTTTTAGTCTTTTGCTAAATGTTGGCAAACCACTTGTTGGCAATCCTTCTTTGCTTAACCTTTTTGTTACTTGTTTGGAATAACCTCGTACATAATTTTGTAAATCTTCTAATGTCCTCAAATTATTTGTGGTCTTGAGTTCATGCTCATCTAGTTCATCAAAACTTTGCGAAATAATTGATCTTTTTCCAAATCTTGAAGAATACAAAGTTAAAACTGGGATATTTTTTGCTATACATAACTTCTGTAACAAATCATTTTGTTGTAGATCTGTTCCTTTAATTACTGCAAAATCAGGTTTAATTTCGTCAATAATAGATTCAAATAGTTTTGTTTCACTTGAAAGTACACTTAAAATCTCATCATAAGAAAATTTGTGATATTCGTTGTAATGAGAAAAGAATCTATCTCCGTATATTATTTGCCACAAATTAATTTTATATTTATTTTCAAATTCTTGTAGAGAGATAAGATCATTTGTTTTAGTGTAATTCTCTACATAATCTCTATAATACCATGATTTTTGAAATGTGATAATTTTTTGATTTTGAAAAAACTGCTTTAAATTTTTATTACAATCTATAATTGCATATATTTCACAATCATAATTATCTTTAAGAAATTTTGCAACGCCAAAATTTATAAAACTTGAATTCAAATAAAAGAGGATTTTATCTTTTTCGTTGGATGTAACCAATTATATTCATGGAACTTTAAAATATTTGAATAATTAAATTGTTCATAAATACCATTTAAAGCAAAATACATTATCATGCTTCATAATCTAAGTCTATGAATTAAAACAAAATTTATGTTAGACTTTTTGTTTGTTTAATATTGAAAGTATTGCTAAGGATGTAGGTACAATTCTATCATAATTGACATTAATAAAATCAGAAAGTGATTCTAAAGATATGAATTTTGGTTCTGAATACTCAGATATACCTTCAAAAGATTTCTCTATTTCTTGAATAGATGAATTAATTTCTATGATACAACATACGTCATAAACATGGCTAATTTTATCAAATACAAAACCTAAACATTTAACGCTTTTAATAACATCGACGGAAAGTCCAGTTTCTTCATAAAATTCCTCAGTTAATTTTGAAATATAATCAATTGTTCCATTTAATTGAATAGTAGATTCATCTAGATGTCCAGATGGAACTAATTCAATAAATCCAGGATATTCAGTAGTATCTGTGGAACGTGTAGAAAATAGGACATATTCTTTTTCATCATTAAAAATTATAACTCCACTAACTCCAATTTGTTTAATATCAAGTTCTAACGAGGGTTCAATTCTAGAAGAAATTGCTATTTTATAATCTAGAAAGCTTCCTTTAACAATTAATTCATTGTCTGTTTTGTCAAAACCATGAAAAATTAATGTTTTATTATTAAATAATTTTTCATTCTTTTTTGAATATACTTTTTTCCAAATAAGTTCGAGTTCGTGGGAATTATATTCTAGTGGAGGTGCTGAATATGTTTTTATTGTAACTTTATCTGTAGAAATAATTTCAAAAATATCTTGTTGTTTCATGTTTAACAAATTTCCAGAATTGAATTTAAATTCATTTTTTTACCATCCAACATAATGCATTTTAAACCTGCTTTTTTAGCACTTTCTAAACCATTTTTAGAATCTTCAAAAACAAGAACTTTTTTTCGATCTGTTCCTGTCATAGATATACATAATTTGTATATTGCAGGATGTGGTTTTGCAAATTTTACATCATCACCACTTACAATAATTGAAAAATATTTCATCCAATTATTTTGTATAAGAAAGTTTTCTGCAATTTCTCGTGGTGAAGATGTAACAAGAGCTAGTTTATAGTTTTTAAGAAATAATTTTTTTAATAATAATGAACTTCCTTTCGTTGGTTGAACTTTATTATAATATAATTTCTTAATAATACTTTGATATTTTTGAATGAGCTCAGTTTTTGACGTTTTTAAATTATATTTTTTTTTCAAAAAAATAACTATTTGATTTATAGAAGGGCCAATTAATTCTTTAAATTCATATTGATTTCCTTCTATATCATAGTTTTTTAGAAATTCAATATATACATTGTACATAACATCTAAACTATCAGCTAAAGTTCCATCTAAATCAAAAAAAATCCATTCAAATTTTTTCATAATCAATAATTATTTACACATATCATTAAAATAATTTATTACGTTAAAATTCATAATTAACATGAAAAAATTTCGTTGTGCAGTTATTGGATGTGGTAGAATCGGTTGTGGTTTTGACGACAATCAATCAGGAAATAAAGTATTTACGCATGCAGGTGCATATCATAAAAATCCAAATGTTTCATTAGTAGCTTTATGTGATATTGACAAAAAGAAACTTACAAAATATGCTACAAAATATAATGTAAAAAAGAAATACACAAAAAGTAAGAATATGTTTCTAAATGAAAAATTAGATTGTGTATCCATATGTACCCTTACTAAAACTCATTTAGAATTAGTGCAAGAAGCAGCAAAAGTTGGAATTAAAGGAATTTTTTTAGAAAAACCAATTAGTGATAATATCAACAATAGTAAAAAGATAATCAAAATTTGTAAAAATAATAAAATAAAATTAATAATTGATCATCAAAGAAGATTTAACCCGTTTTATCATTCAATAAAAAAACTTATGAAAAATAAATTAGGTCAAATACAACTAGTAACAGTATCATATGGAGCAGGAATAGCAAATACTGCTACACATGTCTTTGATTTGTTGAGGTTTTTCTTTGGGGATGCAATATATGTTAAAGGATCATTGAGTAATAATAAATCGTCTAATCATTTGGATCCCAATATTGATGTAGAAATAAAATTCAAAAATAATATTATTGCTAGATTAAATGCATTGGATGTAAATAATTATGGAATTCTAGAAATGAATATTTTCGGTACAAAAGGAAGATTTGTAATAAATCTAGTTTTAGATAAAATAGATTATTATAAAATTTCACGAAAGAATAGATTGACATACAATAGATTAGAAAAATCATATCTTAAAATTAAACAATCAAATAAATCATCAATTATGTTAGGAGTTGAAAATTTGCTGGATTGTGTTTTAGGAAAAAACTACCCTATGTGCACTGGTGACGATGGAAAAAAAGCATTAGAGTTAATTATTGCATCTATAATGTCAGCAAAAAAACAACGAAAAATATTAGTTTCTTCTGTAAATCAAAAAATGAAGCTAAATTCTAAGTAATTTATTTTAAAAATTCATGAATTTTTAAAATTAAAAATACAGAGTTATGTGTTGGGATTGTCTAATGGTTCATTATGTTGTGTGCGTGGCCTAACTGGCTCGTGTGGATCGACAAATGTTTTGTACCAATCTTTTGGTAAAGGTTCACTTGATGGTGCAAGTTGAAATTGAATAATATCTCGATAGTGACCAGGATTTGGAATTCCAGCTTTATGCATACCAAGATTACAATTGCACATTAAAGCAGTTCCAACATCACCTGTGGCTTTCCACATATATTTTTCATTTTCTAAAACTTCGGTAGGCAAATTATAGTTGTTTCTGTTTTTGTATCCAAGTTTCATTAGTTCTTTAGTTCTCTCTCCTGTTTGAACATGAAATGGACCATCATCTTCAGTGACATCAGTTAGATAAACGAATAATTTAACCCAAGATGTATTACTTGCATCACAGTGCCACCTACTTGATAATAATTCTACTTTTTGATTTATAACTTCTTGTGGAATATGATGATTTCTAAAAAAAGTGAATTTAATTACTTTAAAATGGCTTTGATAATACTGTTCGACTATGTCAATAATTTCATTGTTTAGAAGTTCAACGGATTCTGGTATAATTTCATGACCTCTATAAAGTCCTCTACTATAAACTGTGTTACCATCTTTTGACCTTACATAAGAATATTTATCATCATTAATTGTTTGATTAAATTTTGTAGAAATACGTTTTATTAATTCAGGATCATATGGTTTTCCTATTTTTATGTAACTTTTAGACTTAAATTCTTCAGATAGTTGATTAGAGGAAGTGGTTTTATTATCAAAATTAATTTTTTTAACTTGAGATATTGCTAATTTACCTTTTATGTTATTTGTAAATCCAGCAGTATTCTTAAAAACTAATTTACTAACATTTCTTTCAACTTTATCTCTAAATTTATCACGAATGTAAAGATAAGCACTTTTAGGCTCGCTTAATCCTTTTTTCACTTGAGTGCGATTCATATTAATTATTACTAGCTATGTATTAAAAAATTTCCTATAAATACTATGTTCAGCCATATTAATTAGAAAATTATAGTCATTTCTTTATAATTTCTTGAATTATTGCTTTTACAAGAATTCTAGTTTTTTTATCAACAAAATAAGTAATTGTAAAATACAATCCAATTCCAAATCCTACAAATAAAAGAAGATTAGGAATGAAAGTAAAAATATCGTTTACGTAAACTAAGAATTGTTGCATTAACACATATGAAATTCCAAAAGAGATAAAACTCACTATAAGATATTTGAAGATGCTTTTAGAATCAAGAAGTGTTTTTAGTTCTTTTTTCATAATTATGTATACATAGATAGTAAAAGGAATTTGTGCAAATAATGAAATTAATGCCCAAAATACTAGTTGTTCTATTAATGAATTAGATAAAATTAAGAAAAGACCTATGGCCAATAAGATTACATATATAGAATTTTTAATTAGTAACAAGGTAGGCATAAAAAATAATTTACTTTTGACATAATCCTTGAAGGTTGAATTTTCATCCATGTCTACTTTTTCAATTCCAGTAATCATTTCTTGGAAGTTTCTATTCATTACTCCAAGAAAAACCTGAACAGATAATATCACAACTATTGGAATCGATAATACATACAGAGGATTTAAAATAAATAAACCTGGATGTGCAAATACAATTACTAAGGAAACAATTGGTATACCAAAATAGAATAATTGTCGTAAGTTTTCTGATAAGAAATTCTTACCTTCACCTTCGTATAATAATTTTGAATAAGTTGGTCGCATGATTAAACCAACTCCAGTTATCATACCAGTAATTGCAAATGCTGCAGTCCAATAAGCTAACCCCACTACAGAGCCTGTGATAACGGAAAAAATTGCAACGTCAAAATATAGGATTATGCCAGCTAAAGTTGGATAAAGCGCAAGCCAAAATAATTTAATCCATTTTTTTAAAGATTGTTTCATAAAATGATTTTTTAATTTTGATCTACCAAAAATGATTTGAGTTAAAGCACTTACAAGAAATCCACCAGTAACAGTAAAAATAATTCCAGGTACTCCTAAATTCAAGAAATAGACAAAAATGGTAGCCAGAACAATTTCAGTAATACCAAACACAAGTTGTCCATAACTAGCAGCTTGAGGTTTCCATGCTGAGTTTACAGCAGTCATAATCCTATTCAAGAAAATAGCTGGAATCAAAATGAGTCCTAAATACAATATATTCTGATCAGCATCGATTTGTGCGCCTACAAAAAATGCGGATATTAAATAAATGGAAATGCCCAAAATGGAAAATAATCCTCCAGAAAGAATAGCGGTTTTACCAGATTCAACTCCTCTAGCAACTTCGCGTAAAACCCATACTGAGATTATGGGTTCAACTACACCGGCGTATAGAACTAGTCCACCAATCAAGCCCCATGTTCCATACTCTAATGGAGAAACAGTTCTAGTAACAATTAATACAAAAATCATACCTAGAACTGTTCCAAGTAATCCAATTATCAGGGAAATTAATCCTGAGTAACCTACTCTAATTTCAGACATCTTATTACCATAAAAGTTGAATGTTTGTAAAAAGATTAGCTAAGTTTGATGTATTAAAATTAATTGTTAATTTTATTTTGCTGATTCATGTAGGATTATATGATAAAGATTTTTTTTATACATAATAATTGTTATTTTGTTGAAAGATTCACAATATAGATATTCTAAAAATAATTTATTAGAATTCCCACAAAAATATTCATTAACAGAGTTTGAAGGAAAAAAGTTTATGAGTGATTATAAAAATGAAAGGATTAGGATTTCAAATAATCTTAAAGAAAAAGCTCTTAATGTAAATTTAGAGAAATCCTTAAAACATTTGAAAATAAATAATAAAAAATTAGAAGAAACTAGCCAATTTGAAACGCAAGATATGCTATTCTATATTCTACAGCAATTAAGAAAATCAAAAATTGATAAGAAATTAGAAAATATTTTTTTTGCATTAATGAAAAAATTTGAAATTAAAAAAAAACTATTTACAATTTACGATAGTAATTGTAAAGAGATTTCTGAAATATATGATAATTTAACAAATTATTTACTATTATCTATTATTTGTCTACATTACTATGAAAATAATAAAAACCTAAAATTTCTAAATACAGTTTTAAAATTAAATGATACTATTACTTCACAATTCAACAATATAAAAGATAATTCTGATTTATCATTATTACATTATAGCGTTAGTAAGGAACTAGAACATATTAACAATTTAATCAAGAAAAAAGGAATTGATCTAGTATGAAAATTGGAATAATTTTAACACCGGATATACGATCAAAGGCATACTTACAAAAAATAATTAAAAACCATATTGTAATGGATACAATTATTTTTATGAATGACAAAAGAATTGAAAAAAAATATGAGCCAGAAATTATTTTGGTTGGAATAAAACATGGATTTGATATATCAACTCCAGTTAAAGATACATTAGAAAATTCAAATTTGGAATATAAGGAACTAAACTTTGTAGACATAAACCACCCTGAGTTAGTAGAATTTGTAAAACAAAGTAAAACAGATGTTTTTATTTTTACTGGAGGTGGAATACTAAAAAATAAGATATTAAATGTAGATCCAAAATTTGTCCATCTACATCCGGGAATTGTTCCAGATTATAGAGGAAGTACATGTTTCTACTATAGTATAATTAATGAAAATCAGTGTGGCGTTACAGCATATTTTATGGATGAAAAATTAGATACGGGTGACATAATTTTTCAAAAAATATTTAAAAAACCCAATCATATTTTTGTGGATGAGATTTATGATCCAACCATAAGATCTGAAACTTTAGTTGAAATGTTACAAAAAGATTTGCTAAATAACACCTCATCCAAAAAACAAGATCCTAATAAGGGAGAAACATATTTTATAATTCATCCTGTTTTGAAACACATTGCTATCTTAAGCTGTGTAAAATAATTCATAAAATTTTAAAATTACATATTATCTATTAATCCAATTTAGTAATTTTTCCTTTAATTCATTTTCTACAGGCAAATCTCTACCATAAAGATTTTCCATTTCATTTGGATCCTGAATTAAATCAAATAATTTCCATTCATCAGGAGTTTTAAAATAAATTAGTTTGTACTTGGAATTTTTAATACAAAAAACATTGGGTTCTTTTGGAGATGGAAAAGGACCTTGTAATCCACCAGTTTCAGAAAATGCATAAGGTTTAGACAGGATTTTTTCTGATTTCCCAAGTAAATATGGTGCAAAACTTTCTTTTGAGTTAGACGTTATTCCAGATAGATCCAACAAAGTAGGAAATAATGATGTGGAGCTAAGTAATTGTTCAGAAACTTTATTTTTTTGTATGTTTGGACTGATAAAAAGATAAAAGGTTCTAATTGTTTCTTCATAAGTGTATACACCATAATTTCGTTCTCCAAATCTTTCACCTACACCAGTACCATGATCAGTAAAAAATATTAAAATTGTTTCATGCATCTTTGATTCATCTTCTAGTGTTTTTTGAATTAATTCGGCATATTTGCATGCTTCTTGAAATACTTCATCATATTTTTTTAGATTATCAGATTGTTTGTCATAAAATTCTTTACTATCCCATTCATAATTTTTCAAAACTTCTGAAACAGTTACAGTATGAATTCTACTAAATTGTAAGAAAGTAAATAACGGTTTGCCATTAGCTTTTCTAAAACATTCTTTTATGAATTCAGGATGTCGTATAGTAAGATCATCGTTATATTCATCATGTGCTTGATGAATGTCAAACCCTCTAGTCGATATTACTTTATCAGTAATAATGTCACATGAAGTAAAATATCCATGTTGTTGAAGTATTTCAGGAAGAAACTGTACGGAATCTTTTAACCTAAACATTTTGTAGTATGCATCTACACCAGTTTCTTTTCCGAACATACCAGTAAAAATTGCATTCATAGCTGCAAAAGTATAAGGATATGCTGCAGTAACATTGTTCATTAAACATCCATTTTTTTGTAATTTAATAAAATTTTTAGATAAATGTAATCTATCCCATCTAGCGCCATCGAGAAGAACAAAAATAATATTTGGTTTCAATAATCTATTATGAAATCAGTTGGTATTATTTCTATAGAATAATAAGTTTGAAATGAAAAATCATTTTTTTTCTAAAATTAAGAAAATTCGTTCAGGTACATTTACAGGATATTCAGATAAAACAATACGGTTTTCAATAACATTAAATTTTTCTTTCAAAAATTCAAATTTGGGTTCAAATTTTGATTTATCATATGCATCAGCAGCTTGACTTTCAAAAATTAAAAGCCCCTTATTTGCCAATATTTTGGTAATTTTTTCCACATATTCTTTAAAAGTGAATTTTGTATTACCATCTATTGTTTCATCATTAGCTAATGAAAATATGATATCAAATTTTTCATTAGGAACAAAATCTTCAAAGCTAGATTTGTAAAATATAGCACTACTAATTTGAAGATAGTCTTTGGTATCATTTGCTATGTCAATTAGGTAAGGATTTATTTCAACACCAATAATATTTTGTACAAATCTTGAAACATATAACGTAAAAAATCCTGTATTACACCCAATATCTAAGGCATGTTTATTTTTCGAAAGATGCTTTTCGATTTTATAACTATCAAATCGTTTTTCGGTATTTCGCCAACCATCAATTTTAATTTCATCAAAACCTTGATAGAAGCCCTTATCTTGTGCAAAAATAAAACTTTTCCAATTTTTTGCTTGACTTTCTAAATGTTGATACAATTTATTATGTAACTGTTTTAGTTTATAATCAGACTCCTTTATATCGATCATAATTAATTTCTCAATAGATTAAATAAATAAAAACATAATTATCTATTAAAAATCTTGTTGCATTTGATTTTTGTATGTTTTTTGAAAGTTTAACAGCGTAATGTAATTTGATGATAAAAATAATTTTTCGTCTTTTTTCAGGTCTTCTTTTGACAATTCATTCTGTATTTTTTTTAAAATTACAGATACGATGTTTTCTATGTTATCGATATTCTTATTGTTTACATATAATCTAGTGTTCATGTTTTATTGAGCTTAGTCTTAACATTTGAATTTAAATGCGTAAAAATTAACCACAAATATCATAGAATTCTGAAATGGTATTATCCGAATACATTTGATTATAAACCTCATAATCGCTAATGGTATCTAATTCTAACCAGCCATTTTGAATAAAAATAGCCTTTATTTTATTTCCTTTTCTTATTATTCCATAAAGAAGATCAGTCATGTAGGATTTTTCAAATATAATATTTGGATTAAGAGGGTTATGTTTTTCTGTTGAGTTATTTTTTGATTCATGATAGAAATTTTTTAATATTTTTAATCCATGGCCTTGAAATTTCATTAAGCCAACATATTGTCCGTTAATTTCATCGATATTTTTTACTTTTTTACCTATATCTGTCACATATTCATTATTATCGAACGCTAAACTTTCTGCATCATCTAGTGGATTATTGAATCTTATTTTCCAGTATTTCAACCAGTTTTTATCTACGATTATAGAGATTTCATCTTTGGATTCAATTAATTTTTCAAGAACTGTTTTTTCAAAAATTATATCACCGTATGATACTATGACGCAATTTTCTAATTCTTTCTCTGCACAAAACAAAGTTTCTACCATATTAGTTGTTGCAAATTTTTCATTATGATAATATTTTACTCCAGAAAATTGTATGTTATCTTTGCAATAACCCGTAACAATTGAGATGTCATTTATTCCACATAATCGTAAAGTCTGGATTTGATGTTCTAGTAAACTTTTCCCAAAAATTTTTACCATACATTTAGGATTATTGTCCGTTAATGGGCGTAATCTTTTTCCTTCCCCTGCACCTAGTATTATTGCTCGCATAATATACAGCTATAGTTTATTGTTATAAAAAAAATCTAATAATTTTAATCCATTATCAAATGTATTTTCCCTTTCAGGATGCCACATAACTCCACATATAGGAAATTTTTTATGATAAAAACCCTCTATCGTATCATCTGCTTCAACTATTGCAAATATCTGTAAGTCATTTCCAATGACTTGTTGATTAATAATATTGTTATGATAGGAATTTACATCCAAAGTATGAGAGAAAAGCTGTTCAAATTTTTTATCTATAATTTTTACAGTGTGTCTTTTTCCAACATGATTAGAAGAATTTGTTTTAATTATATTTCCACCAAAAAAATTATTGATGACTTGCATACCTCTACATATTCCTAAAATTGAAATATTATTTTTAATTCCAAATTTAAGAATTGATTCTTCTGTTTTATCGCGTTCTGGATCATCCCCAATATTATCGCCCCCAGATAAAATTAAACCATCTAGTTCCATATTTTCAAGAAAACTCAATACGTCACTCAGGGTATTTGGAATAAGAACTGGTACAATGTCTAATTTCTCTAAGATATTTATCCAATCTTGACTAATCGCATCTCGTTTTTCGCTATTTTTCACTATAGTTTCTACTCTAAGTGTAATTCCAACTCTCTTCTTTTTCATTATAGCAAAATCAAATTATTTTATGAATTTTATATATTATAAGGTAAAAGTGGCAAATTATCATTATCTATCGGATATACCCTAATGATTTTAGTGTCTTTTTTATTTCCATTAATTCATCATTTTCATATTCTAATCCTATAACTTGTTCATTTTTACAATCCAACATGATCTTAGATGAAGCAATTAATTGTTCAAACAATAATTCGCCACAGCCTATAGCAGCGGGCAATCCAATTTCGGCACATCTAATTGCCACATGAGAAGCTACCCCACCATATTTTGTAATAAGACCTTTTGGATTTTTTGTAAAAATCCAATCATATCCAGGATCAGCATTTTCAATTAAAATTATTTTATCATCTAATTTAGGTAAAATTCTATAATATGATTGTAAATTTATTGAATACCCTGTTATGTGTTGTTGAGTAATAAAGTTAGGTTTTGAATCATAATAAGATACTATATCAAAATCTTTCTGAGAAAATATTATTGGAGGTAAAACTAAAAAGTTATTTAAAAATTTTGTATTTGTTTGAGAAATAATTTTTCTTTTTAAAAGTTTTGTAGATTCTGATTCTAATTTATTAATACATTGTAATATTGTTTTATAATCTATATTAGATATATTGTCTCTAGTAAATCCTAATTTATCTGCACCATCTGCAATTAATTCAAGTGCATCACTAAGATTTTTTGTAAATTCAAATTTTAATAATTCACGACCTATCAATGCTTTTTTTACAAATGTGACAAATTCAATATTTTCGAATTCTAAACCATTTTTTTTGAATAATTCTAATACTTTTTTATTCATATGGGGTAATTTACTAGGCTTTTTTTTCTTGACAAAATTAATTTCGTTTAAAAATTCATTATCATTATCATATCGTAATGCAGTTATATCATAAGTACCAGGTCTTAGATGCCCATATTTTTTCAAGAATTTTTCTTTAGAAAGTTCATTATTTCTCAATGAAATAATATCATTTTGAATCTCTGATAAAGGAGTAATGACAGAATTCATTAAATTATTTATGAATTGATCTGTAACATAACCAGCAGATTTTAAACTCTTTAGAAGAATTGAACCTACAAAGCTGATTCTAGCCATTGTTGAAAAAGGAATTGTCCCAAATTGTTTGCAATCAGATAGTAATTGTTCTGCCGCTTTAAACAAATTTTTATGAGTTTTTGCTTTTAATTTAAGATCTTGCTTTATTCTATTACGGTTTTTTGTTAATGTTTCAATATTATTTGTACAATTATTTTCTATTGTTGAGAATTGTTTAATTAATGAGTTTGTAAATTCTAATAAACATTTTTTGATGATTTTGATATCTTTTTTTGTAAATCCAAATAATAATAGTTCATTTAGTCTGTCGTCTATTGTTAAATCATAACATGTGAAAAGAATTTCAAATTCTACTTTGTCATGATAATAAGGATGTTTTCGTAATTTTTTAAAATAAAATTTTATTAATTTTTTCTTTAATGATTCAGGTACATTATCAGGAATTAGAGAGTTGAAACTGCCTTTTAGATTCACATATGGTTTGTTACTGAATTTAATCATCAATGGAAAATTCCTAACATTCTGATATCCAATATTACGTCTACCTAAATTCCAAGTATCCTTCATAATTAGCTCATCATAAATTGAATAATCTAACAGATTTGGATTATTACCAATGATTTCAGAAGGATTCCAATCACTCATATCTGAAAAAATATTATCATTACCAAAATTTTGTGATTGCTTCGATTTTTTAAATTTACTTTTGTTAAAGGAAATTAATTTTAGTATTTTTTTATCTAATTGTTGTATTTTATTATTTGCAATAGAGGTTATTGGTCGCACTTGAAAAATTACTACATGATTATTAGTTATTGCAAATTCTATATCTAACAAATCATTTGAAAAAATTTGTTCTATTTCTCTTATTGATTTTATTAATTTACGCCATTTTTTAGGAATTGCATTCAATGGTAATTTTTTAAAGATTTTAATTGCATTGCTTACTTCACCTTTTGTAACTGCATCAGTGGAATTTCCTTCTAAAAAATTAATCACATAATATGGAGAACCTATGTTAGGTGTTCTTGTAAATACAACACCACTAATTTTTACATTTTTTGTTTGAGTTTGGATTAGAATTTGATTATGAGGATCAAAGTTATTTTTCTTCTTATATGAGTTTATGACCATGTTTACTGCTTTTTTTATATCATTTTTCGAGTGGGAATTAATATTTTGAACACTGTCATAAATGCCTGCTTCTGAATTTTCTATCGAGTCCTCACCTATTGCAGAACTTCTAACTATTATTGTAGAAGGTTGGAATTTTTTAAAAATTAATTCTATAATTTGTGATGAATTTTCTTCCCATTCTAAAACAGTTAAAGCTAAAAGTTTTTCTATTTTAGAATATTTTATATTTTTTTTCAGATATTTTAGTACATTAGATTTAGAACTGAATGTTTGAAAATTTTTTGTCATTTTAGTCTTTTTTGCCGTATGTACTTTACAATATTATCTAATAAAAATTCATTTTATCGACTACATTATTACATTAGTTTAGATATATCCTAATTTCCGTAATTCGGCTTCAATTTTATTTTCTTCTTCTTTGCTAATTGAATCCGATGTAGAACTAACATTATCTTTTTTCAATTCTGAAATTATTGATTCCATTGTATTAACAATATCAGGTTTATTGTCATAAAGATTATTTTCTTCTAGTGGATCGTTTTTAAGATCAAAAAGCATTGGTTTTTGTTTTTTATTACTTGTATGTTTAAAATATTTGTATTCAGGGGTTCTTATGCCAATTACTTCCCCAGAACCTTTTCTCATAGTAACAGTACTCTCAATATATGCTGGTTGTTCTTCTAATTGCTTACCCACAATTAAAGGAAATAGGCTTTGACCATGAATTGATTTTTCACTATGTGATAGACCTAAGATATCAATTATTGTTGGAAATATGTCTACATGTCGTACTTGTTGAGAAATAATTTTGTTTGAAGTTATAGGCCCTCCTGAAAAAATTAGAGGGATATGAACTAAATCATCATAAAGATATCCAGAACGATCGGGGTTGGCTCTAATGAAGGTTAAAGCCCGTTTTTCATGAGGGGTTAATTGTAAATCTTTAACTTTTTGCAGTTTTGATTTATTTCGTAATTTATCTGTCATTACTCTTAATTTTACTTTAAGAGGAAAGAGAGATTCAGGGATCAATTTTCCCATTAATGTTTGAGCTCTCACTAAAGACATAGAATCAATTTGAATAGCTTCATTATTCCTAAAAACAGTTGGAATGTATTCACCATGATCTGCAGTTATTATAATTAGTGTTTGTTGAAGATCAATTTTTTCTAATACTTTACCTATCCAATTATCAATACCAGATACTATTCTATCATATTGATCAACACCATATTTTTGTTCATCAAAATCTTTAGGGGTATAAAACGGACTATGAAGATCATTTAAATGAACATATAGTAACCAAGGATCTTTTAGGCTATCAATATGATTTAAAATTTCATTACCTAGTCCATCATAAAGAGAAGTTATGTTAGGTAAAGTGATATTATTTTCAAAATCTCTTGTTAATCCGACCATTTTACTCATTTCAAGATCTATTGCATAAGTATTGTAACTATTTTCACGAATATCTTTAATGTATGAAGGAGATGAATGTAACCTCAAAATAACGTCATTTTCAATTTTTGTTTTAAATGGATATAATGATGAAAATATACTTTCCATTGAAAAAGCAGTACCATCTGAGCCACTAATTGCTTGTTCAAAATAAATACCATTTTTTATTAATTTGTCTATATTTGGAGTTAGAGAAGATTTGTTGTTTCCAACACATCTATCTGCTCTAAAAGAATCTATCACTAAAAAGAAAACATTTGGTTTCAAATTTATCGTATCCATTGGTTGAACATTAATTTTATTATTTTAACATTTAGTAAATTATAGTATTTTTTCAAATAGTCATTATGAAATATGTAAAGCCATATTAAATGTCTGTTCTAATGATTTTGCTGTATTTTCCCAATTGAATTTTGATGGGATTTTTATTTTTCCAGCTTTAGAAATGTTTTCTGCCAACAATTCATCAGTTAAGATTTTTTTCATTGCTTTTGATAGAGATTCTGAAGTTTTTTCTTTTACTAATAATCCAGTTACTTCATCTTCAATTATCTCATTATTTCCGGTCACATCAAATGCAACGCATGGAACTCCGGCTTGTGCAGCTTCTATTAGTGTTATTGCAAATACATCGGTAAGTGAAGGATGTACAAATAATGCTGATTGTGATAATAAGGTATATTTTTCATCTTTTAAGAATTTTGATATTATAGTTACTTTTGATTCCAGATTCATTGTTTGTATTTTTTGTTTAAGGTCCTTCAGTGCTCCATAATCAGGTCCTGCTATTATTAATTCAGAATTTGAAATATCACATAGAGAAAATGCATCTATCAATAAATCGATGTTTTTTGATTTGTCAAATCGTCCTATGTATAAGATAATTTTTTTATCCATTTTTATTTTTGGTAATATTTTTTCATGGTTTCCCCCACCATTATATACTACATCAATTTTATTCTCATCAAAATTCAATTCTATCAATCTACGTTTTTCAGTAGGGTTTATTGCGGTAATTCTGTCAAATGAATTCCAATCAAATCTAAGCATAAATTTATCATGAATTTTTCTCAGAATTGATAGATTAGGATGTGGTTGTAAACCACCATGAGGACTAAAAATAATTGGCGTTTGAATATTTTTTTTCTTATAAAGTAAATAATCCGCTGCAAATGAACTAAAACCATGAACTTGAATAATATCAAAATTTTCAAAAAAATTATTTTTAATTAAAGATTTCAATTTAGGCATGTAATAATAATTTTTAGGAAAATTCCAAGAGTTTAATTTTATAATTTTATTACAATTAATTTTTCTAGTTGAATTTTTACTAGTAAGTAAAGTAACTTCATGATTTTTCATCAGAATAGGACATACAAATTCTAACCATGTTCCAACTCCTGCGTCAAGTTCAGCCGAGATCATTAGGATTTTCAAAACACATAAACCAATAATTCTTGTTATTTAAGTCAATGAGAAAAAGAAGAATTAAAAATTTTAATATAATTTTCCACGAATTATGTTTATTACTTTAGATGAGGTTTTCCCATCACCCAATGCTTCATTCCATTCCCAGTCAGGTTTTTGTGATATAATAGTTTGAACAGATTCAAGAATATTTTGTGGTTGTAAACCTGATAAGATATTGGAACCTGCTTCAATAGTCTCAGGTCTTTCAGTACTTTCTCTTATTGTTATACAAGGACGTTTGAAGTACAGAGTCTCTTCAGGCACAGTGCCAGAATCTGTGATTAAACAATAAGCATTTTTTTCTAAATTAGAAAATTCAAAAAATCCTAGCGGTTTAATTAGATCTACACCTTTAGGAACAACTATTTTTTTAAGTAATTTACTTGCTGTACGGGGATGAATTGGATAGATAATTTTTTTCTTAAATTTTTTGTGAATTTTTTCTAATGCATTGAAAATATTTTGTAAGGATTTGGCATTATCTACATTTTCACTACGATGTGCAGTAATTAAAAAATAATCGTGTTTTTTTAATTTTAGCTTTTTTAATATGTTGTTTTGTTTGATTTTGGGCATATAGTAATTAATTACTTCTATGATTGGATTTCCCACTACGAAAATTTTACTTGGATGAATATTTTCTCGAATTAGATTCTCTCTAGAATAATTTGTATATGGCAATAGAACGGATGAAAGATGATCAATTATTACTCTGTTTTTTTCTTCAGGCATTCTAAAGTCATAGCTTCTCATACCTGCTTCTAAATGGGCAATTTTTATTCCTTGATGTGCTGCAGGAATGGCAGATAATCCACTATTTGTATCACCCAAGATTAGTAAAACGTCAGGGTTTTCTTTTTTCAAAAGTTCTTCTGATTTTATGATAATATCAGCTACTTCCTTTCCATAAGCATCGGTTTTAACTTTTTGATCGTAATCAGGTTTTCGAATTTTGAGTTGGTCAAAAAATATTGAATTTAGCTCCCAAGTAAAGTTTTGACTTGTGTTGACCATAATATGATCAAAGTTCTTATCTAAAAGTGAAAAAATTCTACTTAACCGAATTATTTCAGGTCTGGTTCCGAAAATTGACATTACTTTCATTTGATAGAAATATTATGTATGAAAGTAAAAAGTTTTTCATGGAGATTTTATTCAATAGAAAAATAGTGAAGGTATGTTGATGTACTTAGGCTAATTCGATTGAATTTTATAACTTTTATGCTCAAGAATTCGAGATGGTATAGAACATGACCATACTTCTAACTGGAGCAAGTGGAATATTAGGTAGAAAAATTAAAGAAATTATGCCTGATTGTTTATCACCATCCCATAAGGAACTTGAAATAACCGATGCAGATAGTGTTTTAAAATTTGTTAAAGATAATAATGTAGAAAAGATTATTCATGTAGCAGCAATAACAAGTATAAGGTTATGTGAGGAAAAAAAACAAGATGCTTGGAAATCAAATGTTGAAGGAACAAAATATCTAGTACAAGCTTTACAAAAATACAACCCATCGGGTTACTTTTTTTATGTCAGTACCGCTTGCGTTTTCAAAGGAGATGAAGAAATGTATTCTGAAGAATCGATTCCTAATCCAATAAATTTTTATGGACTAACAAAGTTGGTCGGAGAATCAATTGTACAAACGTTGTTGAATCATCTAATTGTAAGAACAAATTTTGTAGGAAAAAAACCTTGGCCTTACGAAAAAGCTTTTACTGATAGGTTTGGTACTTACTTATTTGCTGATGATGTTGCTAAAGCCATTAAGGAACTTTTCAGCGAAAATGTCAGAGGACTGGTACATGTAGTAGGTGATAAGATACTTTCCATGTATGAGATTGCAAAACTTACAACTCCCAATATAGAATCAATGACAATAAAAGATTATTCTGGACCACATCTGACAATAAACATGACTTTAGATAGCAAACGCCTTAAGAAATATAAAATTTCAGAAGTTTAAATTGATTGTAAATTATTATGCCCAAGATAGAAACTGGATACTCTTTTTGTTAATTGTTATGACTTTGATATTATTTTTGTATACTCCTCCTCATGAATTCATTTATTTCCAGTTTTGATTTTTCGATCAGTAAGAGCTTCAAATTTTTTTATGAGTTTCTTAGAAAGATTTTCCCAGTTATGATTCTCTTGAACATATTCATGCCCTAATTTTCCTAGACGTTCAAGTGATTCTCGATCATTTGTTAAGATAGACAATTTTTCCACAAAATTTTCTAGTGGAGAATACAGTATACCAAATTCTTCATTTGGAAGTAATTTTACTGTGCCTTCTAGAGGAGTTGATAAAACTGGTTTTCCGCATGCAAAATACTCTAAAATTTTTGTAGGAATGATTCTATTCGTAACGGCATTAATTCTGAAGGGATTTAGGCATACATTTGCTAAAGAAATGTAATTGGGTAAATCGTCTTGCGGTTTAAATCCTGTAAATATTACATTTGATGATAATTTTTTCTTTTTCACCATAGATTTAAGTCTAGATAGTGCAGGGCCTCCACCCACAATTAATAATTTAATTTTACTAGTTTTTGTAATCAATTCATCAAACTTTGATATTATGTAATCCAATCCTGAAAATTCAAAAATTGTTCCGATAAATATAATCACAAAATCATCTTTATTAATTCCCAATCGATTCTGAAGGTTTTCATTTTTTTCAACTGGAAAAAATATGTTAGCATTAATGCCTAGTGGAAATGATTCTACTTTTTCTCGTAGTGCCCCCATTTCTATTGAATATTCTGCTAAATGAGGAGTGGTAGCAAGTATCATATCACTATTTTGAAGAACTATTTTTTCATATTTTTTTGCTCTATTTCTCAAAAATTTGTTTGTTACCAACTCATGAGCAACATCAAGGACTCTAAAAACAACAGGAATGTCTAATTCTTTAACAATTTCTATAGTTTGAACACCATTAGTAGCCACTCCATATAAAAATACTAAATCTATTTTATTATCTATGATAGTTTTTTTGATTATTTTTCTACAACTCAAAAAATGGGATATTCTGTTTAGACCTTTGATCAGAATCGATTTTGGTCGAATCAATGTTATTGATGCATTTTCATAAACTCGATTAAAATTTGAAAGTGTTTGAGTATTAAATCCCTTTGATAGGTTTCTAAAATTAGATTCTTGACAATCTATTACAAAAACTTGGTGACCCATAATTGAAAATAATTCTGCAAGATGATGTGGTTCAAAAACTACTTTTTTTAACCAATCAATTTCATGTATGATTAGAATTCTCAATATTATATCGAAAGTTCATTAAGTGAATTTAGGTGTTATTTAGCAATTCTGTGATTGCATCCTCTAATCGTTTGCTAGGCGTAAATCCTAGCAATTTTCTGATTTTTAATATCCTAGTTGAACTGCAAGTAACTCCTATAGGTTCTTTTTTATGAATTGGTTTCAGGTTTTTCTTTTTAGATAATTTTATGAAAATTTTGGCAAGTTGGTTTATTGATGTAGTTTTTCCTGAGCCTAGGTTAAATATGACGAATTTTTGTTTGTTATAGATTAAAGCTTTTAAAATTGCATTAATAACATCTGAGACGTAAATAAAATCTCTGGTTTGCTTCCCATTACCAAAAATTATTGGAGGTTTATTCTTTTTTATTCTTGAAGTAAATTTTGAAATGACAGCTGCATATTCTTCATTTTGACGTGGTCCGTAAATATTGAAAGCTCTTAAAACTATACATTTTATTCCAAAAATTTCTGAATATATTCTACAAAAATGTTCTCCCATTAGTTTAGTAAAACCATAAACAGTAGTTGGAAAAGTTGGAGTTGATTCAGAGATTTTTTTTCTATAATCTCCAAATATAGCCGCAGATGATAGAAAAATAAATTTTTTAATTTTTTTATCTTTACAAAATTCTAGCATGTTTAAAGTTCCAATAATATTCACATCGTTAACATACTTTGGGTTGTTGATGGATTCTGTTATGCTTGCTATTGCAGCTAAATGAATTATTGCTTTTGCTGAAGGAATTTTTTTGAGATTTTTATTATTGTTTATGTCTACATTGAAAAATTTTGCCTGTTTTGAATCAACAAATTTTTTTATGTATTTGTACTTGCCTGAACTTAGATTATCAATTATTATTGGAAAATGATTTTTTGAAACCAAGAGTTCAACAAGATGTGAACCTAAAAATCCAGCTCCGCCGGTAATTATTACCTTCATCATAATATTCAAAGAAAAAAGGATTAAAAAGATAACTAGGTTAGAATTTTTGAAATTAAACCCAATAAAACAATTGCAAGTTATTCCACTAGATTCAGTTTTTTGGATTTTCTCTAATCAAATTTACTATAGAATAAAGCATAATTGCAGCCATAATTAATGTAGTACCAAGAATTGTGGTTCCAATTGCAATTAATGAAATATTAGTAATTATTTCTCGTGTTTCAGAAAAAAGCTGTAGTGTCCAAATAATGAAAAACAAACCAATTCCCAAAAGTCCTAATCCAGGAAGACCGTAAAATTTCAGAGGATGTTCAATTGAAATGAATTTCATTGTACTCATCATCACCCCCATGCCATGTGAAACAGGATGATGAGTTGAAGTTTTACCTTCATAATTGACAACAATTGGAACCTCAACAATCTTGAAATCTTTTTTTGAAGATTTTATCAAGATTTCATTTGATACTCCCATACCATATTCTGAAGGCATGATTTCTTTCAAAACATTGTTTCTGTATGCACGAAATCCACTTTGAGAATCAGTGATGTCTTTATTCAAAGAAGTGTTTGCAAGTTTAGTAATTATTTTAATCCCAGCTTTTCTGTAATTGGGAATATTTTCTGGAGAATTTAGAAATCTAGAACCAATCACAATATCGGCTTTATTATCAATTATAGGTTTTAAAACAGTCTGTATGTCTTCAATTCTATGTTGTCCATCTGCATCAAAAGTAATCAAAACATCAGGATTGATTTCTCGGGCTTTAAGAAAAATTGATCTTATAGCTGCACCATATCCCAAGTTTTTTTCATGATTAACAACCGTTGCATTCATTTTTTCTGCAATAATTCCAGTCATATCTTTAGAGCCATCATTGCATATAATCACAATATCAGTTATTTCATTTAATTTTGCAATAATTGACGCAATATTTTTTTCTTCATTATAAGCAGGAATTCCAATGGCAATTTTCACCATAATCACTTTGTATCATTTTTTAACATTTTATAACCATTATAATACATCATGAGATCTTTTATGCTTCTGATTCGCAGTGATTTTTTGAAGATGTAAGAGAGTCTAAAATAATATTCTCTGTAGGCTAATTTTGCCCAATATTCTAAAGCTTGTGCATCCAAAGATTTTGTTGTCAAAATTGGTGCGTGAATTCCTCCTGAGGCTACACCAGAATAGACAAATTTGTCCCAAGTATCATCAAGATTAACCAAGCCAGATTTTACAGCTTCTTCATAAAGTTTGTTCCCAGGAAATGGCATTGTAATTGCAAATTGTGCATACGTACAGTCTAATTTTTTAGCAAAGTCGATGGTTTTCCTTATGGTTTTAGGCGTTTCCTGAGGAAGTCCGATCATGAAATAACCCACGGTATCGATTTTTGCATTATGTGTCCATTTTACAGCATTTTCTGCCTGCTCCAATGTTGCTGTTCCACCTTTGATTTCATGAATAAATTCACCGTGTTCTATTCCATATGAGATCATTCTACAACCTGCTTTTTTCATTTGAAAAAGTAATTCTTGATCTACTAAATCTACTCGGGTTTCACTATCCCATGATAATACGAAACCTAAATTTTTTGGATTCATTGCATCCATAAGTTTCATCGTTGCTTTTCTATTAAGAGTCATAACATCATCATAAAATGTCAGCTCCTCAATACCATATTCTGAATGAAGGTATTGAATATGATTAACAACATATTCAGGAGATTGATTTCTAAATTTCAATCCAAAACTATTTTCTCTATTACAATAATTGCAAAAGAATGGACATCCTCGTGACCACATGATACTTGACCATTGTTTACCTGTGCTTTTTGGAGGATGGGGACGGTAACCGCCAGGAAAGTGTGGAAGTTTATGATAAGCTGGAATCGGTAATGAATCCATATCATCAATATATGATCTAGGTGCTGTTGGAGTTGCTTTTCCATCTTTTCTGATAAATAATCCAGAAATTTCTTCTAAAGGTTTTCCTGATACAATTTCATCTATCTGGCCCTCACCTTCATCATAAACAATTACATCTAAACTAGGGCACTTGCGAAGAGTAACATTTGCCAGAACTGCATGTGGGCCTCCCAGAACGGTTAGAATATCAGGGTTAATCTCTTTGACAGCTGTTGCGGCTTCTAGTGCAGGATTAGCAAAAGGAGTAAATGCGGTAAAACCAACCAAGTCTGGATTATATTTTTTAACAAGCATCTTTACTTCGTTTACATAATGTTTTGAAAAATTCCCATCTTGAATATCGAGTACATTAACATCAGGCAATTTTTCAATGACAGCTGCGATATATGCCAAACCTAAAGGAGGTTGTGGATGAGGATCAGCATCAGAGCCTCCTTGAAGTGCGTTTGAGCCTGTAGGAGGGCGTGAAAGTAGAATTTGTTTATATTTCATACATCAGAATCATCAAATCATTATTTAAAGATCAGTAAGAATATTTTACAATATACATGAAATCGAACGTAAGATGTTTTATATCCATATGGAAAAAAACTTGCCAACTTGTAATTATATTTTGATTAATTTAAGAAATGGTGAATTGTGTTTTGTTATTATTAAGAGACAATATTCTTTTTACTTTGCTAAACAAAGTTTTGGAAATTTTTGCTGTCGTAAACAGGATATAAATTTGATATCAATTACGGAGCTTTAAAATTTTTGTCAGTTTCAGATATTTTGGAAAAAAAATTAGACTTTTTTTCCAAAAATGTTATTATTTCAATATCTATTATTGCCATGATTGGTTTAGTAATTAGGTTATTATACTTCCACATTGACATTCCACTAATTTTTGATGCATTAACATATTTTTGGTATGCAAACGACTTGACAGTTTTAAGACAGTTTCCTGAAATGAGAGTTCTTAATAATGGTTGGCCAACATTTCTTTCCTTGTTTTTTTTTGTAAATAATTCTAACAATTATTTTGATTTTATGAATCTACAGAGAGTTCTAACTATTTGTATTTCAGTTTTAACAGTGGTACCAATTTATTTGCTTTGTAGAAAATTTTTTGATAAATCATTCTCTTTACTGGGTGCATCATTTTTTATTCTAGAACCACGAATAATTCAAAATTCATTATTAGGTGTGACAGATACACTTTATCTTCTCTTATATGTAATATCACTAGTTCTTTTTTTCAGCTCAGATAACAGGAAAATATATGCATCTTTTGGAATTGTAGCTCTTTGTTCCCTTGTAAGATCGGAAGGATTGTTTCTCTTTATTGCTTTTTCAATTCTTTATTTTATCAGATTTAGAAGAGAGAAAAAGTTAGTAATTCCAAAATATTTCTTAGTATTGATAATTTTTGTCTTAATTATCTTACCTATGGCGATTGTAAGAATTGAAACAATGGGAGATGATGGTTTATTTACAAGAGCTTTGGGGATAATAAAAAAATCTACGTTGATCCTAAATGAAGAAGGAGGGGCAGGATATGATAGATCACTGAATTTTGCGATGGGGTTTGAAAACCTTGTAAAGTTTATTGGTTGGACATTAATTCCTTTTTATATCATTTTTGTTCCATTAGGTGCTCTTCAAATATTTAGAAAAAGAAATTTTGAAAATTTGACAATAATCGTCACTTACTTTGTTATGCTTATTCCTGCGTTGTATGCATATTCAGTTCCAGCTCTTGACACACGTTACATGCTTGTTCTGTACCCTTTGTATTGTATTTGTTCAATTTTTACAATAAAATTTATTACAGAAAAATTTAAGATTAGAAAAAATTTGTTATTAATATTAATTTTTGGCTGTATTATCGTATTCTCGATAATTTTTCTCGAGATAAAAATCGTAGAAGTTGAACATGAAAGAGAAGCTATAGAATTGGCTAATTACATATCAAGTGTTGTTGGTGAAGGAACAATTTACAGATATGGGCAAGAGGCAGGATTTCTTGACGTGCAGGGATTTACAAAACTTCAGACCTTTCCAATTTTAAAACAAGATTATGAGCGATTTGCCCCTAATGTATTACGTGCAACCGGATTAAATTTTGATAGCATGGAAGAATATATTGAATTTGGAAAAAAACATGGTTTAACTCATTTAGTGTTGGATGGAAAAGATTTGGAGCCAGAACCGTTTATTGATGCTTTTAATAACGAAAAAAAATATCCTTATTTAATAAAAGAGTTTGATTCAAAAGATCTTGATTATTCATATCATTTGAAAATTTTTAAAATTGATTATGAAAAATTTGTTTTAGTTCTGAAGGGAAGTAATTAATTACTATACATAGATTAAATCAATATAATTAGTCTACATTTTGTTTATTTTCAAAGTTTTAATGCATAACAATGTTGTAGCTTTTATTATCCCAAATCTGTATTTGTTGATTATGTTACTCTAATTACTAGATGTATAATATTTTCTTATGTTCGATGATTGGACTGATTTCAAGGCTAAAATCCTAAATTTAAAAGGCCTAGCCCATGTGGGGATTTCAAACATAATTACTCGTTTGATCCCTGGCATATTTTGGTTTTACATGGCTACCTTATTAGGTGAAGAAGGCTATGGAGAAATTAGCTATCTTCTTGCAGTAGGAAGTATTGTTTATAGCATTTCATTTTTGGGAATAGGGAATACTATTATCGTTCACACTGCAAAAGAAGAAAAAATTCAGTCGTCATTGTATGCCTTAGGAAGTATTTCTGGTATTATAGGTTCTATTATTATATATTTTATTTTTCAAAATATTGGAGTTAGTATTTTTGTTATTGGAGCCAGTATATTTGGGATATTAATTTCGGAGGCTTTAGGATTAAAATCCTACAAAGATTTTGCCAAGTTTCAGATTTCACAACGTATTCTGATGGTTATATTGGCTATCAGTTTGTATCAAGTGTTAGGATTGGATGGTGTGATAATTGGTTATGGATTATCCTATATTCCTTTTTCGTATTACATAATGAAGGGGTTAAAGAGTTCAAAAATTGAGTTCCAAGAAATAAAAAATAAATTTGGTTTTATGATGCATAGCTATTCCCTTAGTCTTGGAAGAACTCTAGGGGCTTCAGCAGATAAATTATTAATTATGCCCATCTTCGGATTTGCATTTTTAGCTAATTACCAGCTAGGTCTTCAAATGTTGTCGGTATTAGGAATTGTACCTATCTCTGTTTATCAGTATATTCTTCCACAAGAAGCAATTGGCAGACCTCATAGAAAACTTAAGATTTTAACCGTCATTTTGTCAATTGTAATTGGAATAATTGCAATGATGTTAGGTCCCCTAGTGTTACCACTGCTTTTTCCAGATTTTGAAGGCACAGCTGAAATCATTCAGATTATGAGTTTAGGTATTATACCGATGACAGTTAGTTTTATGTATATTTCTAAATTTTTTGGAACTGGAAAAAGCAAAATTGTTCTAATTGGTTCAATTGTTTTCATATCAATTCAATTATCTTTCATCATCATATTAGGCGAGATTTATGGTATTATTGGCCTAGCTTTAGCAGTGGTTTTAGGATACAGCACTCAATCAGTATTTTTTGTGGTAGCGGATAGAATCACTTTTAAGACATCTGTAAAAAATTGATGTTTTCAATATAGTTATCAAAACTATCCCTATTTAAGAAAGAAATTTGATTCAAAAGAACTTGGATATAGTTATCATCTGAAGGTTTTTGAGATTGATTATGAACAGTTTGATTCATTGTACAGAAGTGATTAATTACTATTTCTGGGTAAAATCAATAT